>JACXTT010006785.1_pt1 | contig 16274 bp, 15 predicted proteins | sample 9270951 | NCBI WGS metagenome assembly JACXTT01 (sample SAMN15532306, study PRJNA645909) | rock metagenome | isolation source: weathered quartz diorite | place: Puerto Rico | collected 2017-06-21 | reverse complement strand
TGCGCGCGTTCGGCAAAGTAATCGTTGACGATCACCGCGGCGGCGCCGTGCCCGGCAAAGTGCCGGGCGATCTGCTCGCCCACGCCCTGACCAGCGCCTGTCACCAGCGCCACCTTGCCTTCGAGACTGAGTAGGTCGTTCATACGTGCCGCTCCTTTCCTTTCCAATAGGGATCCCGCAATTCGCGCTTCAGGAGCTTGCCCATGGTGTTTCGTGGCAATTCCTGCATGAATTCGATACGGCGCGGCCGCTTGTACGAAGCGAGATGCTCCGCGCAGTGGGCCAGCACCTCATGCTCGCCGGCGCGGTGGCCGGGCTTGAGTTCGCAGAAGGCAAGCACCTGCTCGCCGAACTCGTCGTCGGGGATGCCGATCACCGCGGCGTCCAGGATGGCGGGATGCTTGAGCAGCGCCGCCTCGATCTCGGCCAGATAGATGTTCACGCCGCCGGAAATAATCATGTCCTTGGCGCGGTCGGTGATGAAGATGTACCCGTCCTCATCGAGGTAGCCGACATCGCCGACGCGGAAGAAGCCCTCGGCGTCAACCGTGTCGGGGCCGAGCGGCGGCGCATTCAGGTAGTTGCGAATGGTCACCGGCGTGCGGATCCACAGTTCGCCGCGCTGGCCTGGCGGCAGGCAATGTCCTTGCGCGTCCCGGACCTGTACGATGACATGCCGGTGCGGCTTGCCGCTGGAACCCGGCTTGATGCGCTGCATCTCGGGCGGCAGCCGGGAAATCATGCCGACCTCGCTGGCGCCGTAGCCTTCCTGCAAGGTATCGGCGCCGAAGTAGCCGAGAATCCATTCCTTCAGCCCGTAGGGCACGGGAGCGGCCCCGATGCTGAGGCCGCGAATCGACGAGACATCGTAGCGTGCCAGCACTTCGGCAGGCAGCGCCGCCAGGCGCTTGTACATGGTGGGCACGCCGGTCCAGGTGGTGACCTTGTGCCGGACAATCAGCTGCAGCGTCTCTTCCGGCAGGAAGCGCCGCTGCAGCACGGTCTTGCCGCCACGACGCACGCACGCCCAGAACTGGGAAGGGCCGGAACCGTGGTGTGCCGGCATGTTGATCAGGCTGACGCTCTCGCCGGCGCCGCCGCGGTAGGCCTCCACGGACTCGCGGTACTCGCGCATCGCCTGGGGATCGGCGCCGCGATGCATCGTCACCCCCTTGGGCAGCCCGGTGGTGCCTGAGGTGTAGATGATCAGCGGGGGCTCGGCCTGCGCATGGAGTGGTGCATCGCTGCTTTCGAGCAAGGTGCCATATGGCAGGAATCCGTCGGCGGGCGCGTCGATCGAAATGGCGAGCTTTATGGGCGACGCATCCAGCACGGGCTTCAGTGCTGACGGATCGGCATCGTCGCAAAGGAACACGGTGGCCCTGCTGTCAGCCATCACGTGGCGGCATTCTTCCGGTGTCAGCCGCCAGTTCAGCCCCAGCATCGTGCTGCCCAGCTTGGCGAGCGCGCCGGCAACGATGGCCCATTCGAGCCGCACCTGGGTGCGCAGCACGACGATGTCGCCGGCACCGACCCCGCGTTCCTGCAATCCATGCGCGACGCGGTTGGCTACCTCGTTGAACGCCGCCCAGGTCAGGCTGCGCTCTCCTTCGACCAGGGCCACATCGTCGGGTTTTTCTGCCGCCCATCGTTCGATTCCAATCAGCATTGCTTGGTCCATGTCTCCTTACCTCGGCGATGTCGGGCGGGGCTGTTGCCGCTGCCCGAACCACAACTTGCTTGTCGTCGGACAAGAATATGTATTTGCTTGTTCATCAGCAAGTAAGTGTATTCCCGGATTCCGCCACGAAGGCCGATCGCTAAAACTGGGCAGGCCATCCCACTACTCGCGCCACCCCGAGTGGCGCATTCGCCATGACCCTGCCCTTACTGAAACCTGTGCTCTACCGCGCGCAGGGCACGCCGGCGCTGCCGGAACACCCCGCCCTGCTCGGCGGAACATGCCGCTGCGGCCATGTCTTTTGCCCATGGCAAAGCTATGGCTGCGAGCGCTGCGGCGCCACCGGCGACGCGCTGACACCCGTGGCCCTGAGCGGCCGCGGCCGGGTGGAATCCAGCGCTGTCGTGCATCTCCACGCCTTGCCAGAGCGGCAGGCACCTTTCACGGTCACCGCGGTGAGGCTGGAGGACGGCCCCCTGGTGCGCACGCTTGCGCTCGGGAGCGAAGCTGGCCAGGGGACTGGGGGAACGGGGCTGGTGCCGGGCGATGCCGTCGTCGCCGTGCTCGCCGAGGTCTCGGACGGGCAGCAGGAAGGCAGCACGCAAGCGCGCGCGCTGGATCTTCGCTTTGTTCGCGTCACCTGAACCGGAGGAACGGATCCCATGAGCGTTGCACTCACCACCCTTCGCCCGGTCTATGTCATCGGCATCGGCTTTCATCGCTACCAGCCGCTGAGCGAAACACCTTACGTTCAGCTCGGGCTCACCGCCGCCCGCGCCGCGCTGGCCGATGCCGGCGTGCCGTGGGAAGGCGTCCAGTCCGCCTATGTCGCCACGGCCTTGCTGCCGATGGCCGCGGGCCGCCCCATGCTGCGGCACCTCGGCGCCACCGGCATCCCCATCGTCCATATCGAGAACGCCTCTGCCTCTGGTTCGGCGGCATTTCGCCAGGCCTGCCTGGAAGTGGCGACGGGTCTCACTGACATGTCCCTCGCGCTTGGCGTCGACAAGCCGCGCACGCAGGGGCGCCCCGAACGCGCGGAACACCAGACTGGCATTGCCAGCCTGGCCGACGACGCCATCGTGCCATTCACGCATTTCGCGCTGCTGGCCGATGCCTACGCGCACCGTAACCGCGTGGCAGTCGAGGACATTGCCCTGGTGGCGGTGAAGAATCACCGCAATGGCGCGAGGAATCCGTTCGCGCAGCGGCAGAAAGCACGCACGCTGGATGAGATCCTGGCGGGCAAGCCCATTGCCGGCAGCTTTACCGCGCTGCAGTGCACGCCGGTCGGAGAAGGTGCGGCCGCCGTCATCGTGGCTTCGGAAGCGGCACTCATGCGCTACGGCGTGGATCCGGGCCGGGCCATCCGGGTGCTGGCCTCGGCCGCGGGCAGCCAGCGCGTGTACGACGATCCTGCGCGCTATGACACGCTGCTGACGCAGGAAACGGTGCACCGGGCCCTGGCCGATGCCGGCGTTTCGCCACGGCAGCTCGATGTGGTCGAACTGCACGACGCGTTTACGGTAGAGGAACTGGAGTACCTGGAAGCGATCGGCGTGTGCGATGAAGGCCATGCCATGCCGCTACTCAAGGAAGGTGCCTTCGACGTTGGCGGCCGATGCGCCGTGAGCCCGTCCGGCGGGCTGATCGCCATGGGCCACCCGATCGGGCCCACCGGGATCGGGCAAGTGGGCGAGATCGTGCGGCAACTGCGGCACGAGGCCGGCGACCGGCAGCAAGCTTCTGCCCGTTACGGGCTGGCCCACATGGTCGGCCTGGGCGCCGTCTGCTACGCGCACGTGCTGGCGCGCCCCTGAAGCACGCTGCAGCGCTGCGTCATGCCGTCGGGTCAGGACGCAGCGCGCGCGCCATCGTGCCCACCAGGGCATCCCGCACCTGGGCGGGATTGGCATGCGGCGATCCCAGCAGGAACTGCGCCGAGATGCCGCGCAGCGCGCCAAGTATGACAATGGACTCCGCCACGGGGTCGACATCGGCCCGGATCTCCTGCTTGCGGATGCCGATACGCAGATGCCCCTCGAAGTACGCCAGCGACGCGCGGTTGAACTGATCCAGCGCGACTGCCAGCGCCCCGCCCGAGACAAAGGCTTCGGTGAACATGATGTACAGCGCGCGGGTGGCGCAGTCGTGGCTCGCGGCCCGGTCGATGTAGAGCCCGACCACGCCGAGAATGGCATGGAGGCCCGGCCGCCACGGACCTGCTGTGTTTCGCGCAGCACGGAAGTTCCTTCCGATCCGTCCCACCAGCGCCGTCAACAGGCCTTCCTTGTTGCCATAGTGGTGGGCCGGCAGGCCCCGGCTGTAACCCGCCCGTTCGCCGACCTCGCCCAGGGTCGTCCCCGTCACGCCTTTCTCGCTCACCAGTTCCATGGCGCTCTGGAGAATGCGGCGTTCCGCTTCTTCCCTGCGGTCGCTTTGCTTGCGGCGTTGCCTGGCGGGAGGCGCTTCGATTCCGGAGGGGCTGTCCATGTGACTGATAGGGGCGATCGTTTGAAACTTGCTTGTCAGCCAGGATGATACTTCAGGCGCGCCCCCGGGCACCTCCCCCATCTGTAGCGATCTCTACGCTATTGAAGCGCAGCCTATGGGCATCTAACATGCCGCCATGCCTGCCATTGCCGTGCGCTTTGCCCAAGCCGGTGCCTTCGAGTCCGGCGCATGCTGTTTTTGTACGGCGGGGTCGTCACGGACTTTCACTGCAGCGTGAGACGCCTGGGATACGGATGCCATTGCGATGCGCACACATGAAGATCCGGCCATGACTGTCAGCAAAGGCTGGCTTGCGCGCTTGGTCCTGCCCGCGGGCGTTCATCCCGGGGCTTTGCCGCTTCTCGTCGGGCGCGCGCTGCGCGGGTTCTGTGACGGCTTTATCGCCGTGCTGTTGCCGGCGTACCTGCTGGCCCTCGGTTTCGCGCAGCTGGCAGTGGGACTGGTCAGCAGCGCCACCCTGATCGGCTCGGCACTGGCGACAGTCCTGGTGGGCGTCATCGGCCACCGCTATCCGCAGCGCAGGCTGCTGGTGTCGGCGGCCGCGCTGATGGCCGCGACCGGCATAGGCTTCGCCGGGCTGTCCTCCCTTTGGCCGCTATTGCTGGTCGCATTCGTCGGCACGCTCAACCCCAGCTCCGGCGACGTCAGCGTCTTCCTGCCGCTTGAGCATGCCGGTCTTGCCGATTCAGCCTCCCCCGATGCCCGCACTGCGCTGTTCGCCCGCTACAGCCTGACCGGGGCCCTCTGCGCCGCCATAGGCGCGCTGGCTGCGGCGCTGCCGGACTGGCTCGCGGCGCAGCTTGGAGTTCCTGTCCTGAGCGCGCTGCGCGCCATGTTCATGGTCTATGCCCTGACCGGTGCCGCACTCTGGTTCCTCTATGCCCGCATGCCGGAGCCGCCACCGCACCTGGCAACGGCGAGAGTCCCGCTGGGGCCGTCTCGCCGGATCGTTACCCGCCTTGCCCTGCTCTTCAGCGTCGACGCCTTTGCCGGCGGCCTGGTGGTGAATTCTCTGCTGGCACTCTGGTTGATGCAGCGCTTCAGCCTTTCCATTGGTGCCGCCGGGCAGTTCTTTTTCTGGGCCGGGCTGCTCAGCGCCGGCTCCCAGCTCGTGGCTGCGCCGCTGGCTCGCAGGTTCGGTTTGCTGAACACGATGGTGTTCACCCATATCCCATCCAGCCTCTGCCTGATCGCAGCCGCGTTCGCCCCCTCCCTGCCGGCGACGCTGGCGCTGTTGCTCGTACGCAGCGCGCTGTCGCAGATGGATGTACCGACCCGGACCGCCTATGTCATGGCCGTGGTGACGCCGCCCGAGCGGCCGGCGGCGGCAAGCCTGACCGCCGTGCCCAGGAGCCTGGCTGCCGCATTCGGCCCGACCCTGGCGGGCGCGCTGTTGGCCATGGGCTGGGTCGGGACGCCGCTGGTTGCCTGCGGCGTGCTCAAGATTGCGTACGACCTCGCACTCCTTGGTGCGTTCCGGCGGGTCAAGCCTCTCGATTGACGTGGCTGGGGTCGTTGCGTGACCGACGCGCGCGTCACGCTCTCCATGCCGCAACGGCGGTGCCGTAGTCGTGCCGAGCGATCTCGTTGCCATCGCGATCGAACGTGACGAGGACCGCGCCGTCGCGCCTGGCCTGGGCGCACGCAGCCACCACCGCAGCCTCGCGGGTAGGATGGTGTGACTCTGCGTTACGCGCGCTCTCGTAGATGACATCCCATCCTTTACGGTAGGGGGCGACCTGGAGTTCGACGGACATGGGGCTCCTGTACCAACCAACGCGTTTCATTGACGAGCGCCGATCGCGCTCTCAGTGGGCAAGCCTGTCAACGCCTTGAGGTTGGAATGCGGACGAATAGACGACAAGCGCAGGGCGTACATGACTGGTGCGCGGCTGATACACCTTGAACTCAGATGGGACCTGTGCGTGTGGGGCATTGACCAGCGTGACGGGTACCCGGGAGCGTCGCATGATCCTGGCCGGAATACCGGCACCGGCAAGGACCAGGAGCCGCGACCAGGCCGACAGGCCAAGCACAATACCGTCGCATTGGCATGCCTGTGCGGCGTTCAGGATTGTATTCGCGGTCGAACCGACGCCTATCTGCGCCACATAGTCCACGCCGGAATCATCAAGGATTTGGGTTGCACGTGCCAGTGCGGCTTCCCCCTGCTTGCGTTCCTGCTCCCGCAGCTTGGCGAGGGAGTGGTAGGCACAGGCCCTCCCATGCTCAATCGGAGCTTGCACGTTGAGCAGCACAATCTGCGAAACGCTGCCCTCTCGATGGAGGAACGCTGCATGCCGGACAGCCCACAGCGAACTGTCGGAGCCGTCAACAGCGACGAGGAGTTTGATCATGGCGGTTCAACGCTGGTAGCGGTGCTGCCCCGGCGAACTCGCCGACACAGCTGATCCCATGCAATCAGCGTACGCGAGGGGGCGTTTGCCGCGCATCAATATATGGCGCCATCGCGTAAAGATTCGATAAAGAAGCGCTGGGCGGCGACGCGTCTCAGCTGTTGGCGGCGGCTTTGCCACCACTCATCACGATCGAAAGCGACCCAAAAAGTGCACATTGGTTCGCGCGCGCATGCTGATCGCCCCAATCTTTATGCGTTCTTTATACGCACCGGCCACCTTTCTACCCTGTTTTTACGACCCCGTCGCTAATCTGCAAGCCGAAACCATTCAAGGGTGCTTTGTTATGGACGGGATCTTTTTGATCGTATTGATTGGCTTCGCCGTGCTGAGCGCGGCCCTGCTGGGGCTTTGCGTCGTGCTTGCGCCGAAATCTCCGGCAGGCAGCGAGCACGGCGGCGCGCATAACCAGATGCTGGGAAAGAACAGCGCTTCGGACAGGGGGTTGTGATGAGCTGGACCGATCTGTTGAGCGGCGTGCTGGCCATTGCCATTTTTGTTTACCTCCTCATTGCGTTGTTCCGGCCGGAGAAATTCTGATGTCCTCCCAATTCGTGGGCCTGCTGGTCCTCTATCTCGCCATCCTCCTGGCGTGTGCCCCCTTTCTCGGACGCTATATCCGGCGTGCCGTGGAGGATGGCAACTATTCGCTGACCGTCTGGGGCCGACCGCTGGAACGGCTGCTGTATCGCCTGGGCGGCGTGCGTGCCGATACCGAGATGGGGTGGAAGCAATACACCATCGCCGTCCTGGCGTTCAACCTGCTTGGCGTGGTGGCAGTCTATGCGCTGCAGCGCGTGCAAGGCATGCTGCCATTGAACCCGCAAGGCTTCGGCGCTGTCACCCCAGACTCGGCCTTCAACACGGCCATCAGCTTTGTCACTAATACCAACTGGCAAGGCTATGCCGGCGAGTCGACCATGGGCTATCTGACGCAGATGCTCGCGCTCACCGTGCAGAACTTCTTCTCTGCGGCGACCGGCATCGCCGTGGTGTTCGCGCTGATGCGCGGATTCGCGCGCCAGAGCGCCGCCACCATCGGCAATTTCTGGGTCGACATGACGCGGGTCACGTTGTACGTGCTGGCGCCGGTTGCGACCGTGATCGCACTGGCGCTGGTCAGCCAGGGTGTGATCCAGAACTTCGATGCCTACAAGGAAGTCAGCCTGGTCACGCCGGTTGAGTACAGCCAGCCGAAGCTCGATGCGGCCGGGCAACCGGTTCTCGATGCACAAGGCAAGCCCGTCACGGAAGACCTGAAGACCGACAAGCAGACGCTGGCGATGGGACCGGTTGCCTCGCAGGAAGCCATCAAGATGCTCGGCACCAACGGCGGCGGCTTCTTCAATGCCAACTCGGCGCATCCGTTCGAGAACCCGAATGCCCTGGCCAACCTCCTCGAGATGCTGGCGATCTTCCTGATCCCGGCGGCGCTGTGCTTCACCTTTGGCGAAATGGTGGGCGACAGGCGACAGGGTGTGGCGGTGCTGGCCTCCATGACGGTCATCTTTGTAGCGATGGCCTGCGTGGCGGCGATGTCCGAGCAGATGGCCAACCCGGCGCTGGCCGGATTGCCGGTGGATCACGCCGCGTCGCTGTTGCAGGCCGGCGGCAATATGGAAGGCAAGGAAACGCGCTTCGGCATGGCGGCTTCGGCACTGTTCGCCACCATCACGACCGCGGCGTCGTGCGGTGCGGTCAATGCCATGCATGACTCCTTCACCGCCATCGGTGGCCTGGTGCCGATGCTGCTGATGCAGCTGGGCGAGGTGGTGTTCGGCGGCGTCGGCTCCGGACTGTACGGCATGCTGGTCTATGCCGTGCTCGCGGTATTCATCGCCGGACTGATGATCGGCCGCACGCCGGAGTACCTCGGCAAGAAGATTGAAACCTACGAAATGAAGATGACGGCCGTGGCGATCCTGGTCACGCCGCTGCTGGTGCTGCTCGGCACGTCGGTGGCGGTGATGACCGAGGCGGGACGCGCCGGGGTGTTCAATCCCGGCACGCACGGCTTCTCGGAGATCCTGTACGCGCTCTCCTCGGCGGCCAACAACAATGGCAGCGCTTTTGCGGGCCTATCTGCCAACACGCCGTTCTACAACACGCTGCTGGCCGCGGCCATGTGGTTTGGCCGGTTCTGGATCATCATCCCGGTGCTTGCGCTGGCGGGCTCGCTGGCAGCCAAGAAGCGCGTGCCGGTGAGCGGCGGCACGATGCCGACGCACGGCCCGCTGTTTGTCGTCCTGTTAGTGGGCACGGTGCTGCTGGTCGGGGCGCTGACCTATGTGCCGGCACTGGCGCTCGGGCCGGTTGCCGAGCAACTCCAGGGCGCGGTGACGGCAACCGCGGCGAAGTAAAGCGACTACTGACGACGAAATATCGAGCATTCCTACACGTCCGGTACCTGCACTGCCTCACAGATGCAGGTGCCGGATGGCTCTAGCGGATTGCGGAGAAACCATGCAACATGATTCGATGGCCCCAGTGGCCAAGCGCGGCGGCAAAACGCCGGACGCTGCTTCCTCCAACGCGGTCCAGGACAAGATCGCACCGGTCTCCGGCCAACAACGCGGTACGCATCATCATCATCCGCATCGCCCGCCGGCGCGCAGCATGTTCGCGCCGGAGCTGGTGAAGCCCGCGCTCGGCGCGGCCTTCAAGAAGTTGTCGCCGCGCGACCAGTTGCGCAACCCGGTGATGTTCGTGGTCTACGTGGGCAGCATCCTGACCACTATCCTCTTCCTGAAGGCAATGGCCGCGCCGGCCGCAACCCCCGGTGGAGAATCCGCGGGCTTCATTCTGGCGGTGTCGGTGTGGCTGTGGTTCACGGTGCTGTTCGCGAACTTTGCCGAGGCACTTGCCGAAGGTCGGAGCAAGCAACAGGCAGAGGCGCTGCGCGGCCTGAAGACCACGGTCACCGCACGTGTGCTGAAGGACGGCAAACGTGGAGGTGCCACCGAAGCGCGCCCCGCGACGGCGCTGCGCCGCGGCGACGTCGTGCTGGTACAGGCCGGCGAGATGATACCCGGCGACGGCGAAGTGATCGACGGCGTGGCCTCGGTCGACGAAAGCGCCATTACCGGCGAATCGGCGCCGGTGATCCGCGAGTCCGGGGGCGACTTCTCGTCGGTGACCGGCGGTACGCGCGTCCTGTCTGACTGGATCGTGGCGCGCATCACGACCAACCCGGGCGAGAGCTTCATCGACCGCATGATCACGATGGTCGAAGGCGCCAAGCGGCAAAAGACACCGAACGAACTGGCCCTGACGATCCTGCTGGTCGGGCTGACCATCGTGCTGTTGCTGGCCACGGCCACGCTGCAGCCGTTCTCGCTCTACAGCGTCCTGGTGACAAAGGCTGGCGTGCCGGTGACGATCACGGTACTGGTGGCCCTCCTGGTTTGCCTGATTCCCACCACGATCGGCGGGCTGCTGTCGGCCATTGGCGTGGCGGGCATGAGCCGGATGATGGAAGCGAACGTGATTGCCACCTCGGGCCGTGCTGTCGAAGCCGCCGGTGACGTGGACGTGCTGCTGCTCGACAAGACCGGCACCATTACCCATGGCAACCGCCAGGCATCGCGCTTCATCCCGGCCCCGGGCGTGTCGCAGCTGCAACTCGCTGAAGCGGCGTGGCTGTCGTCGCTGGCCGACGAGACCCCGGAAGGCCGCAGCATCATCACGCTGGCCCGCCAGCTGCCGGGGCTGACGGCGCCGGTGATGGCAAGCCTGAAGCCGGAATTCGTGCCGTTCAGCGCTCACACCCGCATGAGCGGTGTTGACCTTAGCGATGGCGGCGGCGAGCGTCACGTACGCAAGGGTGCGGCCGATGCCGTGCGACGTTACGTCACGGAACGCGCCGGCAAGTTCCCCGATGCGGTCTTGCAAGCCGTGGATGAGGTCGCCCGCGTCGGCAGCACGCCGCTGGTGGTAGCCGACGCCAGCGGCGATGCGGTGCGCGTGCTTGGCGTGATCGAACTGAAAGACATCGTCAAGACCGGCATTCGCGAGCGCTTCGGCGAACTGCGCAAGATGGGCATCAAGACCGTGATGATCACCGGCGACAACCGGCTGACGGCGGCTTCGATTGCGGCCGAAGCAGGCGTTGACGACTTCCTGGCCGAAGCCACGCCGGAAGCCAAGCTGAAGCTGATCCGCCAGTACCAGGCCGAAGGGCGGCTGGTCGCGATGACCGGCGACGGCACCAACGACGCCCCGGCACTCGCCCAGGCCGACGTGGCCGTCGCGATGAACAGCGGCACCCAGGCGGCCAAGGAAGCCGGCAACATGGTCGACCTGGACAGCAACCCTACCAAGCTGATCGAGATCGTCGAGATCGGCAAGCAGATGCTGATGACGCGCGGCTCGCTGACGACCTTCAGCGTGGCCAATGACATCGCCAAGTACTTCGCGATCATCCCGGCGGCGTTTGCCACCACCTATCCGCAGCTCAACCTGCTCAATGTGACGGGGCTCGCCACGCCGGCGTCGGCGATCATGTCGGCGGTGATCTTCAACGCGCTCATCATCGTCGTGCTGATCCCGCTTGCGCTCAAGGGCGTGGTCTACCGGCCGCTGGGCGCCGCGGTGCTGCTGCGCCGCAACCTGCTGGTCTACGGTCTTGGTGGCATCCTGGTGCCGTTTGCCGGCATCAAGCTGATCGACATGATCCTGGCCCTGTTTGGCTGGGTCTGATTTTCTCCTACGGAGCATTCATGAATACGCAAGTGCAGTCCCGCCAGCCATCGCCGGCACCCGTGCAAGGTGGCTTGTTGCGGCCAATGTTGGTGGTGTTCGTTGGCCTTTCGCTGGTGACCGGCCTGCTGTATCCCGGCGTGATCACGGCAATCTCCAAAGCCGTGTTCCCGCATCAGGCGGCCGGCTCGCTGATCGAGAGGGATGGCAAGACAGTTGGCTCGGAACTGATCGGCCAGCCGTTCTCCGACCCGAAGTACTTCTGGGGCCGCCTGTCGGCCACGGCGCCGATGCCGTATAACCCCTCGGCTTCGGCCGGATCCAACCTGGGTCCCACCAATCCGGCGCTGACCGACGCCGCACGCGCGCGCGTCGACGCCCTGCACGCCGCGGATCCGGACAACCAGGCGCCCGTGCCGGTGGACCTAGTTACGGCATCCGGCAGTGGGCTGGACCCGCACATCAGCCCTGCAGCCGCGGAATACCAGGCGGCGCGCGTCGCCCGCGCCAGGGGGATACCGGTCGAGCAGGTGAAGCAGCTGATTGCGGAAAATACCGAAACGCCGCTACTGTCGGTCCTGGGCGACCCGGGAGTCAATGTCCTGAAGCTGAACCTTGGCTTGGATGCCATCGCACGGAAGTAACCCGGTGCCGGGATGCGGATGCGAGGCAGAACTGGTTTGCCAATGCCAGGATAGAGAGTGAGCCAACCGATGCCTGATGCCGAATTGCGCGAAGCCGGCGCGCGCCCCGACCCCGACGCCCTGCTCCAGATGGTGCAGGAGGAAGGCGCTCGCGCCTTGCGCGGCAAGCTCAGGGTCTACTTTGGCGCTTCTGCCGGGGTCGGCAAGACCTTCGCCATGCTCACCGCCGCGCGGGCGGCGTCCGCGCAGGGCACCGATGTCGTCATCGGCATCGTGGAGACCCACGGCCGCGCCGAGACCGAAGCGCTGATCGCCGGTATCGAGCGCTTGCCAATGAAGGACGTGCCGTACCGCGAGCGGGTTCTGCAGGAGTTCGACCTGGACGCGGCGCTGGTCCGGCGACCGGCCCTGGTCCTGGTTGACGAACTGGCCCATTCCAACGCACCGGGCAGTCGCCATCCCAAGCGGTGGCAGGATATCCAGGAACTGCAGGCCGCCGGGATCGATGTCTGGACCACGGTCAATGTGCAGCACCTGGACAGCCTGAATGAGGCGGTGGGCGGCATCACCGGCATCCGCGTCTGGGAAACCGTGCCGGACGTTGTCTTCGACAGCGCCGACGAAGTCGTGCTGGTGGACCTGCCGGCCGACGAGCTGCTGCGCCGGCTGAAGGAAGGCAAGGTCTATCTGCCGGAGCAGGCGCGGCATGCGGCGCGCAATTTCTTCCGAAAGGGCAATCTGATCGCCCTGCGCGAGCTGGCGCTGCGCCGGACCGCCGACCGCGTGGACTCCGATGTGCGGGCCTGGCGTCAGTCCGAAGCCGTGCAAGGCGTGTGGCGGACCCGGGAGGCCGTGCTGGCTTGCATCGGTAGTGGTGACGATGCCGAGCAGGTCGTCAGGAGTGCGCGCCGGCTTGCCGGCCAGCTCGATTGCGACTGGCATGTGGTGACCATCGCCACACCCAGGCTGGCTCCCCCGTCCGATTTCGCCAAAACGCGTCTGCAGACGGCCATGCGTCTTGCCGAGGAATTGGGCGCACGCACCGAGACCCTGGCGGGCAATGACATGGTCCAGGCAATCGTGGGGTACGTGCGCCGCCACAACCTGACCAAGGTGGTCATCGGCCGGGCGCCGGCGGACTGGCGCCGGGGGGGTGCCTCCGTTGCGGAGCGGGCCCGCTCCCTGCTCGGCCTGGCCTTGACGCCATTTGTGAACGCGCCGGCGTGGCTGTTCGGCCGCCGCAGCTTTGCCGATGCGCTGGCGATCGGCTGCCCTGAGATCGATATCATCCGCGTGGCGGCAGACACGACGCGGGTGGATCTTCGCCCGCGCCATGGCACTGAAGAACCAGACGCCCCCGCGCCAGGCGACGGGGCCACGCGCAAAGACTATGTTCTGGCGGCGGTATGGTGTGCCGGCGCCACGGCGCTGTCGGCGCTGGCATTTCCATGGTTCGACGTCGTCAACATTGCCATGCTGTTTCTGGCGGCAGTGGTCGGCGTCGCGCTTCGTCATGGCCGCGGACCGGCGGCGCTGGCTTCGGTACTGGCCGTGGCCGCTTTCGACTTCTTCTTCGTACCGCCGCGGCTGTCGTTCGCCGTCAGCGACGTGCAGTATCTGCTGACATTCCTCGTGCTGCTGTCCGTGGGGCTGGTCATCGGGCAACTGACGGCCGGTTTGCGCGAACAAGCGCAGGTGGCCGTGCAGCGCGAGAACGATGCCCGCACGCTGTACGAACTGGCCCGGGAACTCTCCGCGGCGCTGATGCCGGACCAGATTGTTTCGATCGCCAGCCGTTTCCTGCGCGCTGCCTTCGATGCCAATTCAGCCTTCTTCCTGGTTTCCCCGGAAGGTCGCCTGCTACCGCCCGTGTCTGATGTCGAGCAGCATGACACCGGGGCGCGAACCGACTCGATTGACCGTGTACTGGCAGAGTGGGTATTCGATCACGGCCAGCCGGCCGGCACCGGCACGCATACATTGCCCGGCAGCACCGTGCTGTATCTGCCGTTGAAGGCGCCGATGCAGACCCGTGGCGTCCTGGCGGTCGAGCCTGCGGTATCGCGCGCCTTTGCGCAACCTGCGCTACGGCGCCAGGTCGATGTATTCTGCACGCTGATCGCGATCGCCATCGAGCGCTTGCATTACGTCGAAGTGGCGCAGCAGGCCTTGCTGTCGATGGAATCAGAGCGCCTGCGCAGCTCATTGCTGGCCGCGGTCTCCCATGACCTGCGAACCCCGCTGACCAGCCTGATCGGCATGGCAGAAACCATGCAGCGTAGCGATCCCGGGCTGACGCCGTCGCTGGCCGAGACCGCGGCCGCCATGCTGGAACAGGCCAGGCGGATGCGGACGATGGTGGTGAATCTGCTGGATATGGCGAAGCTGCAGGGCCGGGAAGTCCGGACGAGCAAGGAGTGGCAATCGGTGGAGGAACTCGTTGGCGCCAGCCTGGCTGCCATGCGCGAGGCGCTCGAGCACCACCGCGTGGTTGTCGCCGACTTGTCCCGGGTTCCCCTGGTCGAATGCGACGCCGTGCTGATCGAGCGCGTGCTGTGCAACCTGCTGGAGAATGCCGCCAAATATACGCCTGCTGGCACAGAGATCCGACTCTCGGCCGCGCCGGTCGACGACGAGATCAGGATTGCGGTAGAGGATGATGGCCTGGGCGTGCCCAAGGGCAAGGAACGGCAGATCTTCGAGAAATTCACGCGCGGTGAGCGCGAATCCGCGACGGCGGGCGTCGGCCTGGGCCTCGCCGTATGCGAGGCAATCGTGCAAGCCCATGGCGGGCGCATCTGGGTGGAACCCGCGCAACGGCCAGACCGGCCCGGCGGCCAGGCGGGCGCGCGCTTCCTGGTAGCGTTGCCGCGTGGAAATCCGCCAGCGGTGGAGCCGGAGCAGACTGATGCCTAGGGTCCCGATACTCACGCAAAGAGAGGGAATTGATGCCATTTGATTTTTCCCCGACGGTCTTGCTGGTTGAGGATGAGCCGCATATCCGGCGCTTTGTCCGCTCGACCCTGGAGTCCGAAGGTTGCACCGTGCACGAGGCGGAATCGCTCAAGCGCGGACTGATCGAGGCAGGCACCCGGCAACCTGACCTCGTCATTCTCGACCTGGGCTTGCCCGGACGGAGACGGGGTGCAGTTGATCAGCGAGATCCGTACATGGACTGACGTACCGGTCCTGGTCCTGTCGGCACGTAGTGGAGAGGCCGACAAGATCGGTGCGCTGGATGCCGGCGCGGATGACTACCTGACCAAGCCCTTTGGCGTCGGCGAACTGGTCGCACGCCTGCGCGTGCTGCTGCGCCGGCACGCCAGGGCCAACGCCCAGGGCTCCCACCAGATCCTGTTCGGCGATGTGCAGGTTGACCTGGCCAGCCGCGTCGTCACCCGTTCGGGACAGGCCGTGCACCTGACGCCGATCGAGTATCGTCTCCTGGCGGTCCTGATCGCCCACCGCGGCAAGGTGTTGACGCACCGGGAATTGCTGCGGGAGGTGTGGGGCCCTTCCCAGGCCGAAAGCAGCCAGTACCTGCGCGTCTATATGGGACATCTGCGGCACAAGCTCGAAGCGGACCCGGCGCGGCCCGCCCACTTGCTGACGGAAATCGGGCTCGGCTACCGCTTTGCCGGATAACGCTGAAAACCAGGCGCATTGATTGGATTTGTACGCGGGCACCGCGGCTTTTGATACCGTTTTTACGCGTCAGGCCATATCGTGGTGAAGCTCCCTGCAACGGGGATTCCTTCAACTCTCGTCACAACAACAATGACTGACCTGCGCCATACCGCGGCCGCGCTGCTCGCCTGTTCCGCATCTTCCCTCTTCCTCGCTGCCATGCCGGCCATGGCGCAATCCCAGCCTGACGCCGGGGCGCCTGCAGCGGCTCCGGCCACTGCCGCAGCCGCTGCCGGGCCGGCATCGCCGCATACGTTCACGGCCAACGTGTCGCTGGTCTCGGACTACCGTTACCGCGGCATCAGCCAGACCAACCTGCGGCCCGCGATCCAGGGGGGCTTTGACTATGCGCACGAAAGCGGCTTCTACGTGGGCAACTGGAACTCCAGCATCAGCTGGCTCGAGGATGCCAACCCGGCGGTGTCGGCGCCGGTCGAGATGGATTTCTACGGCGGCTTCAAGAACACCTTCAAGGTTGCCGGCACCGAATTCAACTATGACCTGGGCGTGCTCGAGTACTACTACCCGGGCGGCTACAACAACCCGCGCCCTTACACCACGGAACTGTACGCCGGCATCGGCTGGGGCCCGGTGTTCCTGAAGTACTCGCACGCGGTCACCAACCTGTTTGGC
>JACXTT010006784.1_pt1 | contig 16275 bp, 11 predicted proteins | sample 9270951 | NCBI WGS metagenome assembly JACXTT01 (sample SAMN15532306, study PRJNA645909) | rock metagenome | isolation source: weathered quartz diorite | place: Puerto Rico | collected 2017-06-21 | reverse complement strand
CCGGGTTCCCGAGTTCATGTGGGTGTTGGGCGGCCCCGAGACGGCGGGGTTCATTGTTTGCATGGATGTGGAATGTGGGGAGATCCTGTTTGTTGCCTCCGCCCCGGGCGGGCTCGGAGGCAAGGCTTTGCGGTGGAAGGGCGATCCGTCGGTCTGTGTGGTGATGTCCGCTCACGGTTATCCGGCCACACCGCGCACCGGCGATGCGATCACTGGCATTGAGAATGCCGCGGATGCGGTTGTGTTCCATGCCGGAACCAAGATGATCGACGGCAGGCTTGTGACCAGCGGAGGCCGTGTGCTGGGCGTCACGTCATCCGGCGCGACGCTGCCGGATGCAATCGCAAATACCTATCGGGCTGTTGAGCGGATTCACTTCGACGGGGCGCATTACCGTCGCGATATCGCAGCCAAGGGCTTGCGCCGCTGGAATCAGTAGTTCCAGGAGCGGATGCCGATCCAGCCCCACCATCCCAGGTAACCGACGCCGATCAGCAGGAACAGACTGGCCATGCGCGCGATGAATCCGGCGTGCTTGGTTTTCGACGCCACGAAATAGGCGAGTAACGCGAGAACGGCGATCACGACAGTGAGCAGCGTGAAGCTGATAGACCATACAGATGGCACGCCCATCACGCTGAGCATTTCGAAATCCGAGCCAGGGCCTTGCGCGACGAATGCGCTGATGACGATCGCGATGACTGTCGCAAGCGGCAACAGGCGCGCCGGTATCGCGGTTGTTGGAATTCGGCCCTTCAGCCACCGGTAGATCCACAGGGGGCTGGCGACCAGCGTCAAACCAAGAGCGAGAAGGAAGCCCACGGCGCACACGACTTGCAGCCATGCCTTCCACGCCGCGATGCGATGCATCGTGGGCCCGAACGCGGTGGATTGCAGAGCTTCCACGCCATCGTCGATGACATAGGCAAGGTCGGGCGCCGGTGACTCGGCCTCGCGATACTGATTCTTTCCCAGATAGAAGAATCTGCGCGCATGGCCTCCCAGCAGGGGTTTCACGGTGAGCACGCCGCCTTCGGCGTGAGCTCGCGCGATACCGAGAATGCGTTCGAAGGCGTGCAGTAGTTCCATGCGCGGAGAGACGGGCTCGAGCCAGAATGTTCCCTGTACGGGTTGCGTCTCAGGCGCGGATGCCAGCGGAGGCGCCGGTTTTTTGACGTCTCTGGTGAGGAACCGAACAACCAGCTTCGCAATCTTCTGCAGGGCTGCGCCGTCGCCTGAATTGATCATGAAGACATAGCCAAGGCCGAGTTCCGGTGAATAGGCGAATTCGGTGAGCCCGCCGTTGACGCCGCCGTTGTGGCCATGAAACACGAATCCTTCGGTGAACGACGTATAGTTGTGCAGCGCGTAACCAGTCTTCATTCCCGCGTTTCGGGCAGCGAGCAGGCTATGGGGAGTTTCCATCCGGCCGATGGACTCCGGCTGCACAAGTCCCATGCCTCGATTGAGAAAGAACCGGACATAGTTGCCCATGTCGCCGGCGGTCGCGTTGATCGACCCGGCAGGTCGTTCGAGCACGTGCCAGTATTTTTCCAGCTTGCCGTCGATGTAGGTTCCGGCAAAGTCGCTCTTGGGCTCGAAGAAGGTCGCTCCAGGCATGCCGATCGGATCGAAGAACTGCTTTTGCACGTAATCTTCGAACTTCTGATGGGTGATCTTCTCGACGACATAAGCCACCATCGGCGGGCCGGAATTGCAGTAGGAAAACCGCGAACCGGGCCGCCAGCGCGAATGACGGGATTGCGGATGATAGAGCAGCGCATCCCTGAGTGCGATCGGGTTCGGATCGGAATGCGCGTACTCGGTGAGTGAGAAGTCGTCGAAGCCCGCTGTGTGTTCGAGCAGGTGCACGATGCGCACCGGGTCGGTGGATTCCCACGGATTCTCAAACGGAATCTCGGGCGCAAGATCCTGGTACTTCGCGTCCAACGAGAGCTTGCCTTCCTCCACGAGCTTCAAGGCAGCGAGAGCGGTAAATGATTTGGAGACCGAACCGATGCGGAACCGTGTTTTGTCCGTGACGGCGCCGGTTTCACCCTTGCCGAAACTCCAGTTGAGCGAAACGCCGTCGCGATTGGCGAGCGCCAGCGCGATGCCGTTGGTCTTCGATTTGTCGAGAACCTTGCGGATTTCCGCCTGCAACTCCGCTGTGGTTTTGGGCGATGGGAGATCATCCTTTCCCGCGGCGAGAAACAGGATTGCCGAAAGAAGAATCGTGGCGCTCATGATCGATCGATTAACTCACTACATGATCCCATCCAAAACCGGGCGCTTCAGAAGGCTGCGTGTACAGGCCCTCAGGGCCGCGAGTGATGCGGAAGTCCTCGCGCCACTGGTCGTACACTTGCTTCGGTCCGCCGGGAGCGGGCATGAAAAGTTCCGCCCACGGTGCGTTGGTGGTTGCGGAGATGAAGTGAACGCTGTCGTGCTGGCCGCCGTCATGCGGAATCACCGGGATGTCGTAAGCCGAAGCCAACGCCGCAATGCGGCGCAGTTCGGTGAGGCCTCCGCACCACTTGATATCGGGCTGCCAGATTTCCGCGGATTGATTTTCGAGCAGGCGGCGGAAACCGTAGCGTCCATATTCGTGCTCGCCGGTGACGATGCGTGTGGACTTGATCTGCTTGCGGAGCCGTCCAAAACCTTCGTAATCGTGTGGCTGCAGGCATTCTTCCATCCAGTACACGCGGTAGGGTTCGAACATTTCGGCCATCTCGATGGTGTAGCGTTCGGTCCAGGCCATCCAGCAATCGAGCATGATGTCGCCATCCGGGCCCACGAGTCCGCGGGCGCGTTTGACGAGTTCGACATTCTTGCGCATGCCTTCGCGGCCGTCGGCGGGTCCGTGGGGAATTGCGAGCTTCAGGCGTTTGAAGCCCGCTTCGAGATGCTGTTCGATGTCGTTTCCAGTGCAATAGGCGGGGATGCGAGGTTTGGTCGCGCCGCCCAACAGCTTATAAACCGGGAGACCCGTGGCCTTGCCGATGATGTCCCAGACCGCGCAATCCACGCCGCTGATCGCGTTGATGACAACGCCCGCTCTGCCGTAGGACATCGTGGAGCGCCACAAAATGTCCCAGATCCGCTCGACGTTGAAGGGGTCTTCATTGAGCAGCAGTTTGGTGAGATGTTCGATCACCACCGGGCCGCCGCCGGGCCCGCCTTTGCCGTAGCCTTTGATTCCCTTGTCTGTCGAGATCTCGACCGCGAAGCTCGGGACTTTGCCCGTATCGGCCATGAACAGTGAGCGCGTGGCCTTGTATTCCGGGTAGATCGACATGGGGTTCGCGACTTCGACTCCACCCGTGGACCACGACCCTGGAGTGGGCTGGTAGGCAGGCGCCGGTTTTGCGGGCGTGAGGTTCACCAGCCGGACGCCCGTGATCTTCAGCTTGCTCTTCTCATTCTGAAACGCAAGCGCCGGAAGTGCGCCTGCAAAGAGCGATAGCAGGTCGCGGCGTGGCAGTAGCGGTGGACGTGACATCACAAGCAGTATATATTCCAGAAATGACTGCTGCCGATTTCAGACGTCTCGCCCTCAGCTTGCCTGGCGTTGTGGAAGGATCGCATTTCAACAATCCGGACTTTCGCGTTGCGGGCAAAATCTTCGCGACACTCGCGCTTGAAAAGCAGGGTTACGGCAACCTGATGCTCACGCCGGAGCAGCAGGCGGGCATAGTCGAGGATGCTCCGGATGTCTTCTCGCCAGTCCCCGGAGGCTGGGGCAGGAGCGGCGCGACGCGAGTGCTGCTGGCCAAAGTTTCGGCCGACGCGCTGGAGGGCGCGCTTCGAGTCGCCATGCAGAATAAAGTTCATCAGAAGAAGCCGAAACGAACTGATGGCTGACGGTGGGCCATTTTTGCAGATAAAGTAACGGGATGAAAGTTTTCCTGCTCGCCTGCGTATCGCTGCTCTTTGCGGACACGTATCCGAGGCAGGCTGGCGTGGACGCGATCCACTATACCTTTCGCCTGGCGTTCGACGATGCTTCTGATGCGCTGCAGGGCGAGGCGACCGTGGGTCTGCGCTTTGTCGCGGCTGGATTGCGTGAAGTCGCGCTGGACCTCGCGAGCCCCAGCATGACGGTGACGGATGTTCGGCCGGTGGGTTTGGCGTATCGCCATGCGAACGATCGATTGGTTCTTGATCTTTCGAAGGATCCGCCGCAGGCCGGTGAGCGGCGGCAGTTCACGATCCGCTACAACGGCGCGCCAGCGGCTGGTTTGCGCATCATCAAGAACAAATACAACGACCGAGTGTTCTTCAGCGAGAACTGGCCGAACAAGGCGCGGCACTGGCTCCCGATGATTGACCACCCTTATGACAAAGCCACCAGCGAGTTTATCGTGACGACGCCCGCGCGCTATCAGGTGGTGGCGAACGGCCTATTGCAGGAACAGACGGACCTCGGCGACGGACGGCGGCGGACGCATTGGAAACAATCCATCCCGATTGCCTCGTGGTTGAACGCGGTTGGCATCGCGGAATTCTCGGTCCATCACGCGGGGCTCGTGAAAGGGGTTCCGTTGCAGACCTGGGTGTACCGGCAGGATCAAGCGATCGGACCCGCCTGGTTTGAACCGGCGTCGGTGCGGGCCATCGAGTTCTTTAGCGAGCACATCGGGCCGTATTCCTACGAAAAGCTCGCCAATGTGGAAGCGGCGGGTTTTGGCGGCGGCACGGAACACGCGAGCGCGATCTTCTATGGCGAGAAAAGCATTCTCGAAAGGCCGGGCGCGGGGCTCATCGCGCACGAGATTGCGCATCAATGGTTCGGCAACTCGATTACAGAAAAAGACTGGGACGATGTTTGGTTGAGCGAAGGGTTCGCGACTTATTTCACCCTGCTCTACACGGAGCACTATGAAGGGCGCGATGCGTTCGTGTCAGGCCTGCGGCTAAGCCGCGACCAGATCTTCAAGATGGAGAAATCCACGCCCGAGGTCGCGGTGCTGCATCGCAATCTTGACGACATGAAACGGGTGTTGAACCGGCTCATCTACCAGAAGGGCGGTTGGACATTGCACATGCTGCGGAGCCTGATGGGCGCCGAAAAGTTCTGGCCTGGCATCCGCACGTACTACGCGATGTATCGCAATGGCAGCGCGTCCACCGCGGACTTTCAGCGGGTGATGGAAGAAGCCTCCGGCCAGCAACTCGGCTGGTTTTTCGAACAGTGGCTGGCTCGCGCGGGTTCGCCTGCGGTGGATGCGACGTGGCGTTGGGATGCCGCGTCGAAGAAGGTCATCCTGGAAATGACCCAGAATCAGAACGGCGCCGCGTTCCGGCTGCCGATGGAGATTTCAATGGGCGACGGGCGGATTGAAAAGATCGAACTCACTCAGAAACACCACGCGTTCGAGTTTCCAGCGAACGAGGAACCCCGCTCAATGACGCTCGATCCCAATACCTGGGTGCTCATGAACGCGACCGTGACGCGTGCTAAATAACGAAGCCTGCGGAGGCGCCAACCCATTCCAGGTTCTTGTTGTGGTCCACACCCATCATCTTGCCGCGGCCCATGCGAACGATGGTGGTGACGGGACGAAGTTCGTCGGTCCAGACGTACATCACGCGGATCTCGGCCTTCGTCGCTCCGTGCGGGGTGTCGATCGGCGCTAGGAAGTTCACGCGTTCCTGCAGGATGTAGTCGTGGCGGCGTTTCGTGGGCACGGCATCAATGTCCGCGCGCGTGGGTCCCACTACGACGCCAAGCCCTGCGAACGAGTAGAGCGGTTTTAGCACGTAGTTGTCGAGATCTTCGGGAATCGCGCTGATTTCGTCGAGGAACCAGGTCTTCGGCACGCTCGGGTGCTTCAAATAAGGGATCGAAAACTTGCTGATGCGGAAATACCAGTTTGGGTGCCCGGCCCACTCGACATCGAGTTCGTCGCGGAAGTCGAAGCCTGGCCGAATGTCCGGCCTGCGTTCCAGTTCGTCCACGATCGCCCGGTTGTAAATCCGCTCGATGGGCGCCTCTTTGCCGTCGCGCTCATAGAACAAGCGCCGGCCCTGCTTTCGGACTTTAGTCAGGCAAACCGCGCGTACTCCGAGCAGTTTCTCGGTCAACAGGAAGTCGCAGCGGGTCTTCTGTTTGTCCGGCTCGATTTCGAGCAACACGACGTTTTCGGGCGCGTGATTGCCGACGATGGCGCCTTGCAACAACTTGCGGTACGAGTCCGCGTCGAGTCCGCTGAGGTAGCAGTTCAGCGACGGATCCAGATCGTAGGCCCGGCGATAGGTGTCTGCTAGAAACGGCTGATAGGCGTACAAAGAAGGGAACGCCTGAATTTCGACGAGCTTGGGTTCGTTGCCTTCCACGAGGCCAAAGTCCGCCTGCAGAAACATTGGCAGCGGATCCTCGTTGGGCACGTTGTAAAGCGCGGGGATCGTCGCGCCGGACAGTTTTCGATACTCGCTGTTGGACGTCAACTGCAGGATCAGATCGCGTCCCGCCGCGGTTAACTTGTCGATCACCGCCTGGGGGAAGAAACACGGCGTCTCGCAGTTGCGGAACCCCACCTGGCAGCCTGCGCCTTCGTCCAGCATCGCCAGAAAGCGGGTGTACTGCCCGGGAGTCCAGGACGCGTTAAACGCGGCGCGCAACGAAGAGACCATGTTCTCCAGATTGCCACAACGATAAAATGCTTCACATGATGCGACGCCGCGAACTCACGCTTTCCGCTCTTGCAACCGCCGCTGCGGCCTTACGGGCGTCGTCCGCCGGCCGCAAGGTTCGCCTGGGTGGGCCGATTTTCAAGAAGTCCGCGAACCCGCGTGAACTCGCGATGGAACATCGCAGGCTCGGCTATTCGGCTGCCTATTGCCCGGACGTCACCCTGCGCGATACAGCGAAGATTCAGGCCATCGTGGACGCTTTCGCGAGCGAGAATGTCGTAATTGCGGAAGTGGGCGCGTGGAAAAACATTCAGGATCCCGATCCGGCGCTCCGCCAGGCGAACCTGCAATACGTCACCGAACGTCTTGCGCTTGCGGAGGCCGTGGGCGCCCGGTGCTGTGTGGATATCACCGGCTCTTACAACGCGAAGGTCTGGTACGGCCCGCATCCCGGCAATCTCTCGCAGAAGTTCTTCGACGAATCGGTCGAGAACGCGCGCAAGATCATTGATGCCGTGAAGCCCAAGAGAACCACGTTCTCGTACGAAATGATGGGATGGAACGTGCCCGATTCCGCGGACTCATACGTGAAGCTGTTGAAGGCGATCGACCGGAAGGCGTTCTCAGTGCACGTCGATGTCTGCAACGTCGTCAGCACTCCGCAACGCTTTTACGACAACGCTGCCCTCATTGGTGAAATCTTCAAAAAGCTCGGGAAGTGGATCGTTTCGTGTCACGCGAAGGATCTCGAATGGCAGCCGGAAATGAACATGCACTTCGTTGAGGTCATCCCCGGCAAGGGATCGATCGACTACAAGGCGTACCTGACTGCGCTTGCCCATTTGCCGCAGGAAGCTCCGCTGATGCTCGAGCATCTGAAGTCCGCCGCGGAATACGAACAGGGCGCGAAATACATCCGCCAGACTGCGGCCGATTGCGGCGTGGACCTGGTTTGACGTCTACTTCTTTTTGAACGCGGGATCCATGTCCGCAATGTCCACGCGGAAGCTCACGGAATTCGCAGTGGGGAGGTTCGCAGGAACCTTTTGCGTGACCTTGCCGGTGGCGGCCCATTCCGTTCCGCGCTGGAACGTGGTGATAAACCCGACGCAGCTGAGCGCCGCGACATCGTGGCCCATCACAGTGTGAAAGATCCGGCCTTTGCCGTACGAGAGAGTCATCAGGATCGGCTCTTCACGCCCGGTGCCGCGATTGGCGGATTCAGACATCGCGGTCGCGATCACGTTCATGTTCTCGCCGGGTCCGCGCATCGTCGAGTACAATTCGTCGCCCGCGTGCATCCAGGCTTTCGGCAAGCCTTTCAGGATCGGATGCTCGGGCTGTTGCGATTTCACTGCGTAGGGCCAGCGCGCGCCGTGGGAACCGGCGTTGCCCGGCGAAGGATCGGACGCGAGCTTGCCATCGCGCACAAACCACAGCGGCCCGGACTTCTCATTTCGCCCGCGCCAGCCGCCTACGCCGATCATCTTGTTGTAAGCGCTCCAACCTGGAAACGCGTTGTCCGCGGCATGGACGCTGACAAAGCCGCCGCCCGCCTGCATGTACTCTTCAAAGGCCTTCTTCAGGCGATCGGGCCATTCGGGGGCATCGTAGTTCGAAACGACGACTTTGTACTTCGTGAAGTCTGGATTGAAGTTGCTGAAATCCCCGTCCGATTGCGGCGACGTCGCCACATCCACCTGGAACATTCCAGTCTCTTCGAGCTGCTTCTTCAGCACCGGCGTGACGAGTTTCCACGCGTGGTACGGACCTCCGCTCTGCCCGTCGAGGAGCATCACACGAATCGGCTCCGCGCCAAACGAGGCTGCGCAAGCGAGCAGGGATAACACGACCAATCGCCGTTGTTGCATTCCTATATTGTCTATCAGAACTGTAGACTGGCCGGCTATTCGATCTCTTTGAGCGCGCCTTTGACCCGCATTAGGTCGGTCTCATAGGGTTCGCCCAGGTAAAAGAAACGCATCACGTAATCATCCGTTTCGATGTTGTCCAGAATGCCGCCAAAAGGGATCGTGATGGGATCGTTCGAAAGCACCCGCATTGTGCGCTTGTTCAGCTTGCGGGCATCTATGGTCTTGGTTAACTCCGCTTTTACCATCGGTTTCTCTAAGTCATGCTACCGCAAAAACCTTAACAATGAATCTGAGAATACAGTTTGTTCTGCTGCTCGAGCATCTCATCGTAGATGGTGGCGAACTCAGGGCGAGGCTGAAACACACCGCTGGTTCGCACGGGCGCCTGGGTCAGGTGGCTTACCACGCCGAGGCGTTCCAGAACCCATAAGGCCGCGCCACGGCTCGATGCTTCATGTTCCGCGCATGCGATGATCGGCCGGTTGAGCGCATCGGCCATCATTTGTGTCCACTCTCGCGACCGCAACAATGCGCCTCCTGACGCCATCACTTCGGCAGGCTCGCCGGTTTGCGCCGCCATCATGCGATAGATCTGCCGGAACCGCAACGCCACGGATTCGAGCGAGGCGCGCAGGATATCCACGGGCCGCGTCGCGAGGCTCATGCCGGTGATGGTCGCGCGCAGGTCCGCGCGCCAGTACGGGGCGCGTTCGCCGGCGAAGAACGGCAGCACCGTCAGGCCATGCGAGCCGGGCCCGATCGCCGCGAGTTGCTCCTCCAGTTCGTCGCCGGCCGGAAGAGTGAGCGATCGCTGCATCCAGGCGAACACTTCGCCGCCGTTGGAAATCGCGCCGCCAAACACCGGGCGGTTGGCGTCCACCCGATAAGACCACAACCCGGCGGGAGGCTCGATCGACTGTCCCTCGAGCACCACGCGCATCGCGCCGCTAGTCCCCACCATCAACGCATAGCGATCTTTGGTCACGCAGCCGGAACCGGCGTTGTTGCAAGCGCCATCGCCGAGCGACGGGTACCACGGGATGCCGTCGAGTTGGGGCCAGCGGTCGCGGAAGTCCGCGAGCAGTTGCGTGTTCGGCTGGTCCAAATCCTGAGCCGGGATGAGTTGCGCCATCTCTACCGGCAGGTATGCAAGGATGCCTTCGTCGTATTGATTGGCAACCTGGTTCCAGATGCCGGAGCCAGAAACCATCGACACCGACGACCTCGGCTGGCCAAAGAATTTCCAGTGCAGATACTCGCCGAACGACATCCACCAGCGCGTCTCTTCAAACGCCGCCGTGCGGTTCTCGCGCAGCCAGAGCAGCTTTGCAGGCCAGTAGCTGGTGTGCAGAATGCAGCCGGTGCGGCGATGCGTTTCGACGGCGTCGATACGCTCGCGGAGCCACTCAACCTGCGCGCCGCTGCGGGTATCGAACAAGTGAATGATCTGTGTGGTTGGGACGCCGCTTTCTGAAACGCCCAGAAAACAGTGCCAAAACGCAGAAAACGCCACACCCGCTGGACGCGCGCCTGTGGAGGCAAGTTTCGCCTGCAAGCCGTCGAGGCATTCGACGCACATCCGCAGCAGATGATCGGGGTCCACCTCCACGCCGCCGTCGGCGGTCTTCACGGGCTCGTATTTGATCTGTTGCGTGAATGCTTCCTGCTCGACGCCGTTTGCATCAAACAGAAGGGCGCGCACGGAAGAAGTGCCGACATCGAGGCTGGCGATAAAAGGCAGTGCGTTAGGCAAACCTTCTTATAACGCACCGCGGCGGCTAAACGCCACACGGCGCTGCCTTGTGATTCGTTAGAATCAAGCCAGGAAATCCGTAATATGACCAGACGCACACTATTCGGCGCGGGCGCGGCCCTGGCAGCCGCAACCGCCAACATGCTATCCGCCCAGGGCGGCACACGGCTCCCCATCAAGAAGGGCCTGCTGTGGAGCATGCTGCCCGCCAGGCTTTCGCCGCTCGAAAAGTTCGAGATGCTCAAGGCCTGCGGCTTTGAAGAGATGGAATGCCAGACGACGCCGAACCAGGCGGATGCCGAGGCCATTCTCGAGGCGTCCAAGAAAACAGGCGTGCGCGTACACTCGGTCATGAATATGGATCACTGGCGTTATCCGTTGTCATCCGACGATCGCTCGGCCGTGGACAAAAGCATCGCGGGTATGGAAACCAGCCTCCGCAACGCGAAGCTTTGGGGCGCGGATGCCGTGCTGCTGGTGCCCGGAGTGGTGACCCCGGAGGTCGGCTACAGTCAGGTATGGGAACGCTCGCAAAAAGAGATTCGCAAGCTGCTGCCGTTCGCCAAAGAGCAGAAAGTGATCATCGCCGTCGAAGAGGTTTGGAACAAGTTTCTGCTCAGCCCGATGGAATTCGCCCGATACGTGGACGATTTCAACTCCCCCTATTTGAAAGCGTACTTCGATGTGGGCAATGTGGCGCTGTACGGCTATCCGCACGATTGGATCCGCACGCTTGGCCCGCGCATCGTCAAAGTGCATATCAAGGACTTCAAGTTCAAGGGCGACCCGAACGTGAAGGGCCGCTCGAACGCCGATTGGGTGAACCTGCGCGAAGGCATGATCGACTGGAAGGCTATCCACAAGGCCTTCGCCAGCATCGGTTATAAGGGAACGATGACCGTGGAATTGAGCTCCGGCGATGCGGATTATCTGAAGGACGTTTCGAGCCGCGTGGACCAGATCCTGAGCGGCGAGTAGCAGTAACGAACAATGAAGAAATTTCTGCTCGGTGTGCTTTGCGGTCTTGCCTTCGCCTTTTTGGCGGGCGTGATTGTTGTGTTCGCGGCGATCCGTCTGGGCGACAGGGCCCCGGCGGTGGCGAACGATTCGGTGCTGGTGCTGCGGCTCGAAGGCGAGGTTCCCGAAAAACCCGCGGTCGAAGTGCCGCTGCCCTTTTTTGAGAATCGCAATGACATCACGCTCGTGGAACTGTGGAGCGTGATGAATCGCGCCGCGGACGACAGCCGCATCAAAGCCATCGTTTTGCAGCCGCACGGGTTGGCGGTCGGCTGGGCGAAGGCGGACGAGATTCGACAGGGGTTGCTGAAGTTCAAGAAGTCGGGCAAGCCGATTTATTGCTATCTACACACACCCGGGACGAAAGAATACTATCTGGCGACCGCAGCCGACAAGGTTTTCCTGGCGCCCGACGATCGCATCGACGTGAAAGGCCTGCGGGTGGAATCCACCTACTGGAAGAACACTCTCGACAAGATCGGAGTCAAGATCGAGATCGAACACGCGGGCAAGTACAAAGACTTCGGCGACACGTATTCGCGCACCTCGATGACGCCCGAAACGCGCGAGGTGCTGAACGGCTTTCTGGACCAGTTTTACGGCGACCTCGTTCGTGTGATCGCCGAGGGCCGCAAGAAGAAGCCTGAGGAAGTGAAGGCCCTGATCGACGAGGGCCCCTTTCTCGCGCGCAGGGCCAAGCAGGCTGGCCTTGTCGATATAACCGGCTACGAAGACGAAATGTATGACGCGCTGAAGGGGCAGTTGAAGCTGGCGGAGGTCAAGAGGACCGGACTGCGGGACTATGCGCGGTCGAGACCATTGACGAAGACGCCACCCAAGAACCGCATCGCGTTTCTGGTGGCCGACGGCGGCATCAGCGGCGACGCCAACCTCGACCCTGAAGACGAGATCACGGCGCCGGGCATGGTGAAGATCATGAAGCAGATCGAGAAGGACGATTCGATCAACGGCGTGATTTTCAGGGTGAACTCGCCGGGCGGCGATGCTCTCGCGTCCGACTTGATACTGCATCAGGTGAAGATTCTCGCAAAGAAGAAGCCGATGATCATCTCGATGGCGGACTATGCGGCGAGCGGCGGCTACATGATTTCGATGACCGGCGACACAGTGCTTTCGTATCCGAACACGATTACCGGATCGATCGGCGTCGTGTTCGGCAAGGCGAATCTGCGGGGCCTGTACGACAAGATTGGCGTGCAGAAAGAGATTCTCACGCGCGGCAGGTTCGCGGCGATCGATTCGGAATATCAACCTATGGGCGATGCGGAACGGGCGAAGCTACGCGAAGGCATCCTGGAAACCTACGATAGTTTTCTGCAGTCTGTCGCCGAGGGCCGCAAGCGCAAGAAGGAAGAGATCGCGCCGGTTGCCGAAGGGCGGGCCTGGACGGGTTCGCAAGCCAAGCAGCAGGCGCTGGTGGATGAACTCGGCGGCATGGACCGGGCTGTTGAACTGATCAAGGCCAAGGCCAAGATCGACGCCAAGGAAAAGATCGCACTCGTGCCGTACCCCGAACGGAAGTCGATTTTCGAATACTGGTCGTCAAAGTCCGGTAGCGATTCGACGAACGCCGCCGATAGCGCGGTCATCGACCGCTTTTTGAAGGCAGCATTTCCCGACCGAGCCGCCCGCCAGTGGGTCAAGACCATGACGCACGGCGGCATGATGCGGCTTGCGCCGTATTCGATCGACGTGAAATGACCTTAGGTCAGTTCAGCGTCAGTGCGAATGAACGCGGAGGATGCCGAGAATCGCGGCGCCGTATTGCTTGACGGTCCGCGCGGAAACTCCCTTCACCTCGTTCAGGTCCTCTGGCGTCGAAGGGAGATCTTCCGCGATAGCCTGCAGAGCCTTGTCGGTGAGAATGCGGAACGCCGGCATGCCTGCTCTCTTCGCTTCGTCCAGGCGCCACTTTTTGAGGGCCTCTTCGAGAGGATGCTTCTTGTCATGGACGGACCCCTTGGCCGCTGCCCGCTTGGCTTTCTTCAGCTTTGCCGCAGCCGCCTGGCGCGGGCTCCGGTATTCGTTCTCGAGCTGCTCGGTCAGCAGGAACTCCGGTTCGCGCCCATTTTCGAGCCCCTTGTTGGTCAGGGTCACGGTCTTGTAGGGAATCGACTTGCCGTCCTTCTCGAAGGACTCGTGATGCAGTTCGACAAGACCTGCGCGGGCAAGCCCCGCGAGAACCCGTTCAAAGCCGTTGCGGTCCACCGCTGAGCTTCCCGCTTGTGCGTGGAGCTTGCCCGAGCTGATCTTTTCGACATTGGTGAGGATCTGCAAGGCGGAAAGCGCGACGGCGTGCTCGAGTCCGTTGGGGGCGCGGAATTGTGCGGCAATGGCGTCCTCTGGCGCGCAGAAGTCGCAAATGCCACAGGTTTTGCGGGAATCCGAATGATCGCCGAAGTGCGCCACGAGCGCCGACATACGGCAGGTTCCGCAATCGGCGTAGCGCAGCATCTGTTCGAGTTGCGCGATCTTCTGGTCGCGCTGCACCTGATAGGAATCCTTCCAGACGTTCGTTCCGCGCGACACCCTGTCATTCGCGTCGACCACGACGCCCCCGTGGATCCAGAGTTTTTCGAGCGCGCCGGCGAAGATTTCCTCGTCCATCGGAAAGCGCCTGCCGAGCTCTTCGCGATCGATCGGTGAATCCGGAATCTTCCGGAAGATCGCGTCGAGCACGCCCGCTTCCGGGTAGTTGCGATCGAAGAAATAGTCGTGCGTGCGGCGGTCCGCGTAGGACTGCATGAGGATCGCGCGAGAAGGTTTGCCGTCGCGTCCGGCGCGGCCCATTTCCTGGTAGTACGCTTCGATGCTGCCTGGCGTGGAAGTGTGGATCACGGTGCGAATGTCCGGCTTGTCGATACCCATTCCGAACGCGACGGTCGCGGCGATCGCCTCGAGCTTGCCCGACAAAAACGCCGTCTGCACATTCGAACGGCGCTTGGCGTCGAGGCCGGCATGATAGGCGGCAGAAGGAAAATGCTGATTTAAGTCGATGGCCAGCGCCTCGGTTTCACGGCGCGAAGGAGCGTAGACGATCGCGGGCCGGCGCTCGGGATCCGAAAGAAGTTCCTGCACCAGCGCCGCACGGCGGCCGGGCGCGACCTCCACCACTTCAATTGCGATGTTGTCGCGCCGGAACCCTTGCACGAAGCGCTTGCCGCCGAGCCCCAATTGCTGCGCGATGTCTTTCTGCACAATCGGCGCGGCTGTGGCGGTCATCGCGATCACCGGAGTGGGCCGGAACATCGGCAGATACTGGCCGAGCATACGGTAATCGGGGCGGAAGTCATGTCCCCATTGAGAAATGCAGTGGGCCTCATCGATGGCGATCAAGCCCGGCTTGCGCTTGGCGAGCATTTCCGGAAAGCCCGGGACGCGCAGGCGTTCGGGTGCGATGAAGAGGAAGTCCAACCCGCCGTTGAGGTATCGCACGCAGACCTCGCGTGACGCCGCGCGGTCGCGGCCGGAATGGATTCGTTCCGCGGCGAAACCGCGCTGGCGTAGCTTTTCCACCTGATCTTCCATCAATGCGATGAGAGGACTCACAACCAGGGTTGTGCTTCCGCGCGCGATGCCCGGCAGTTGGTAGCAAAGCGACTTGCCCGCGCCAGTCGGCATGACGAGCAACGCATCTTCGCCGTTGGTCACCGACTGACAGACCTTTTCCTGCGCCGGCCGGAACTCGGCGTACCCGAAGCGTTCGTGCAGGACCTGATGGAGGTCGCCCACAGGCCCCCGCGGGGGCGCGGGAGGCGACGGAGGCAGCACCGGCGCGGGTGGCGGAGGAGGCGGAGGCGTGTTGCGCCGCTGAGCGGCAACGGCGGCCTGCTCGAGCACCTTTCCGACGACGTCAATGACGTACTGCTCGATGCCTTCCATAAAAGGCGAGAGCTGTTCGCCGCCTTTGTGGATGCGTTGCAGCTTGGCTTCCCATTGTCCGGTCATGATTGGGCTTTTCACTTCCGGATGGACGGCTTCGATCAGCCGAATGCCTTTGTCGGTGGCCGCGAGCGACTTGCCCTGGCGTTCCGCGTACTCGCGTTCGAGCAGCACCTCGATGATGGCCGCGCGCGTCGCCGGGGTACCCAGGCCATTCTCTTTCATGGCGTCCGACAGCTCTTTTTCATCGAGCGTTTTGCCCGCCGTTTCCATCGCCGTTAGCAACGTGCCTTCGGTGAAACGTTTCGGGGCGCGGGTTTTCTTTTTCAACGCGGCGGCGTCCAGGACCTCCTGCGGCTGCCCCTGGGCAATCGTTTCCGGCAAAGCCTGCTGCGGCCCCTGCCCATCCTCGTCGTCCTTTTTCGCGCCTTTGGCGGGGGCCTTCTTTTCGGGCGCGAGATCGAGGATCTTCCAACCTTGCTGCAGCACGACTGTCCCGGTGGAATGGTAGCGATCGATGATGCCGGGGTTTTCGATCGCTGTAATCACGGTGGTGACAGCGGTGATGTATTCGGCGTGCCACGCCATCAGCAAACGGCGGCAGATGAGATCGTAGATGCGCGCCTCATCGCCGCTCAATTCGTTGCGATCTTTGCGCGTAGTGGTCGGCAGAATCGCATGGTGGTCGCTGACCTTGGCGTCGTCCACGTAGCGCTTGTTGAGCGGCGTTTCGCCGGTTCCCGGGGCGATCTTGTCCGCATAGGCGCCGCGAATCGCGTTCACGATGCCCGGCAGGGTGCGTGCGACATCCGCCGACAAATGGCGGCTGTCGGTACGCGGGTAGCTGATGAGCTTGTGACGCTCATAGAGCGCCTGCGCAACATCGAGCGTCTTCTGGGCGCTGAAGCCGAACAGCCGGTTCGCGTGGCGCTGCAACTCGGTGAGGTCGTAAAGCAGCGGAGGCAACATACGCTGCGTTTCCGCCTGCAGGGACTCGATCCACGCGCGGCCCGATTTGGCGCGGGCCACGATCTGATCCGCTTCTTTGCCGTCGGAATCGAGCCGCGTGTCGCCCTGTTTGCCCTCGCG
>JACXTT010006783.1_pt1 | contig 16276 bp, 11 predicted proteins | sample 9270951 | NCBI WGS metagenome assembly JACXTT01 (sample SAMN15532306, study PRJNA645909) | rock metagenome | isolation source: weathered quartz diorite | place: Puerto Rico | collected 2017-06-21 | reverse complement strand
TGTGCACCGGATGCTGCCTGTGGTGGACAGGGCTGGTGCAGGGAGGACACGTTCGGCCGCGTGGAACATTCCCTTGTTGAGCACCTCAGGCTGAAGTGGCCCGCGTCCGAAGTCAACCTCGTGGAGATCACGGGCGGCGAACCGCTGGCCCAGCGCGAAGCATTCGTGTTAATAAACCTCCTCTGCGAAGAAAAATACGAAGTGCTGATCGAAACGGGAGGCTACGTTTCGACGGAAGATGTTGATCCAAGGGCAAAAATCATTCTCGATATCAAGTGTCCGGCTTCAGCTGAAGCCGAACGAAATCACTGGCCGAACCTAAATCGATTGCGCGCCGAGGTTGATGAAGTGAAATTCGTCATCGCCGATCGAAACGATTGGGAATTCGCAAAACAAATCATTTCCGAATACGATCTCGAAAAGCGTGCAAAGGCGATTCTGATCTCGCCGGCTTGGGGTCTAATTGACTTGCAGGAATTGGCTGGTTGGGTCGCGGAAAGCGGGCTCAATCTGCGTCTTCAGTTGCAGCTTCACAAATACATCTGGGGACCTGACGTTCACGGGGTGTGAAGACGCCAATGGGCGGAAGCACCGAAGTAGAAGTACTCGAAACGACTCAGGATGTTCTCGCATCATTCGTGATGCCTGAATCGTCTTTGGCCATCTGCCTGGTGTCCGGCGGCATGGACTCGTGTGTGACCGCGGCGATTGCCAACGAAGAGAACGACGCGCTCGCCTTTCTGCATGTGTCGTACGGCCAACGGACCGAAGCGCGTGAGCGCGAGGCATTCGAAGAACTTGCGAACTATTATCGCGTCGCCAAGCGCCTGGCCGTTTCGATTGAACATTTGAAACTTGTTGGTGGCTCGTCGCTTACCGATGAAAATATCCCAGTCGCAGAAGCGGACATCGCATCGACTGAGATTCCCACGAGCTACGTTCCTTTTCGGAATTCGCATCTGCTTTCGATCGCCACGAGCTGGGCTGAAGTCATCGCCGCCAGACGCATTTATATCGGAGCCGTCGCCGAAGACTCGTCAGGCTACCCTGACTGCCGTCCGGAGTTTTACGAAGCTTTTCAGCGCGTGATTGACGTGGGGACGAAACCCGAAACCACCGTGGTGATTGTGACTCCGGTCATACACCTCAGAAAATCCGAGATCATAAAAAGAGGAATTGAATTAGGCGCGCCTCTGCATCTCACGTGGTCATGTTACCAGGCTGATGAACTTGCCTGCGGTCGCTGTGATTCATGTGCATTACGGCTCAGAGCTTTCGCAGAGGCGGGGATGCGTGACCCAATTCCGTATGCTTGACACTATTACGCTCGCTGATTACCTTTAAGCCGGTTTACCACTACAACTAACTAGTTGAAGTCGGCATCATATCGTTGGGTCTCGTGTGACCACATTCGGAGGAGTTACCATGCGTCGTTTTCTTAGTCTCTCAATATTAACCATTGCAGTTTTTGCCTTGAGCCTCGGTGTTGCGGCTGGACAAACCGGACAGCTCCGCGGCAGCGTGAAGTTAATCGGCGCCACCGGAACTGCGGCGCCGGTCACCGGCGCTCAGATCGATGTATATCGCACCGACATCAGCGGCGAATATCACACCAAGAGCGATAAGAAGGGCGAATGGGTGTTCGCTGGCCTGCCCTTCGTCGGTACCTATGTTGTCTCGGTCAGCGCGCCGGGTGCGCAACCAAACGCCAAGAGCGGCGTTAAAGCCGGACGCGAAATTCCTGTCGATGTAATCTTGAATCCCGGCGATGGCCGAAAATTAACGCGGGACGAAGCGATTTCGGTTTCAAAGAGCGGAGGCACTGCTGATGCCGGAAGCAGCGGTGCAAGTGAAAGTGAAAAAGCGAAAGCCGCAGAGTTGGCTAAGAAGAACGCCGAGATCGCGGCTGAAAATGAAAAGATTAGTAACGCGAATCAGGTAGTTTCAGACGCCTTCAAAAACGGTAACGCGGCGTTGATGGCAAAGAAGTATGACGAAGCAATCACCCAATACGATTCCGGGCTTAATGCGGACCCGGAGCATCCCGGCGCGCCCTCGCTCTTGACCAACAAGTCGGCTGCATTGCGCGGCCGCGCGGTCGACAAATACAACGCGGCGATTCAATCAAAGGACGACGCGGCAAAGACCGCGGGAATGGAGGCCGCCAAGGCAGACTTCAAGGCCGCGGCGGAAGCTGCAAATCGCGCAGTTGAGTTACTCAATAAACAACCGGCGGCCACCGATCCCGAAGCTCAGAAGCAGGCGACCGCGAACAAGTACTTTGCTTTGTCGGCGCGAGCTGAAGCCATGCGACTGTTCGTAACCAAGGTTGATGCCTCACAGGCAGACGCCGGCATTACTGCGTTTCAGGAATATATGGCGGCCGAACCCGATCCCGTGAAGAAGTCAAAGGCGCAATATGATCTGGCCCAGATGCTGCTCGATTCTGGATCGGCCGACAAAGCAATTGTTGAGTTTCAGAAGATTCTCAGCGAGAAGCCTGATGATCCCGACGCTAACCTGGGCATAGGCCTGGCGATGTTCAGTACCGGTGACAAGGCCAAGTTTCAAGAGGCCGCGAACTATTTGCAGAAGTTTGTGGACAAAGCTCCGGACACGCACAAGTTCAAGAACGATGCGAAGGCCGTGCTCGCTGAACTGAAGAGCACCGAGAACGTTGTGCCTGAGAAGACGACTAAACCCGCCAATCGCAGGCGACCATAGATTTTAGATGAGATATTTTTCGAGAGGCGGGCTGCGGCCCGCCTTTTTTTATTTGAGGTCGTCAGAACCGGCTCGAAAGAAATCAGCCGCGGATAAACGCGGATTACGCAGATTGAATGCTTAGACTGTTTTATCCATGTCTATCCGCGTTCATCTGCGGCTAATTTCAAACGTGGCCCGGCTGCTGACAGCTCAATGGAAATCATGCGATCCAACGTCCTCAACTTTCATTTCCAGCGGCTCAATGCGTCTGGCCTTTACCGATATCACATTGTCCTGATGCTGCAACACACCCTCGATCAGCAGGAAGGGAAAATTAACCAGCGGCAACCGATACTTTTCAAAAAGCTGCGGCGTCACAATGATGTTTGAGATGCCCGTTTCATCTTCCATGCTCAAAAATACAAATCCTTTCGCAGTGCCGGGTCGCTGACGCACGATTACCCAACCGGCAACTTTCACCCACATACCGTTACGCAGGTCCCTTAATTCGCGGGCCGGTGTGACCTTCATCGTGTTGAGCCATTCGCGTTGATGCGCCATCGGATGACGTCCGATCGTGATGCCCGTGCCGCGCAAATCCGCATTTAACCTCTCATTCAAACTCATCGGATCGAGCGGCGATGCTCCGGTCTCTTCCAACGGTTCATACAACGGACCGGGATCGCGCGACACGCGTTCAACCTGCCAGAGCGCATCGCGACGATGAAAAGCAGGGAGTCGGGAGTCGGGAGTCGGGAGTTGGGGGTCGGAGTTTTGAATTACGCTCTTCCCCTCTCCATTTCTCCGTGTCTCCACGTCGCTCTTCTGACTTCTGATCTCTGATCTCTTCCCCGACTCCTGACTCCCGACCCCTGACTCCTGTATTCGATTCAGCGCGCCCACCGCCGCCAACTTTCGCAACTCGTCTTTTCTTAACTCGGGGACTCGATGATGTAGATCATCAAGGCTCGTGAATGGACGCTCGTGACGGGCGCGCACAATCGCGCGGCCCGCTTCTTCACGCAGACCTCTGACGCAGAGCAAGCCGAGCCGGAGACAGTGGTCAGTGGTCAGTGGTCGGTGGTCAGTTGTTGGGATTTCTCTCTCCGTGTCCCCATGTCTCCGCATCTCCGCGTCATTCGTCTGACTACTGACCACTGACCACTGACCACTGACTTCCAAGACGCATTCCCAATTCGATCGCGTCACATCCACCGGCAGCACCTTCAGTCCATGCCGCTGCGCGTCCTTGATGATCGTGAACGGTTGATAGAAACCCATCGGCTGATTGTTGAGCGTCGCCGCCGTAAACGCCGCCAGGTAATGACATTTTAGATAAGCACTCGCGTAGGCAATCAAAGCAAAACTGGCCGCGTGCGATTCAGGAAAACCATAAAGCGCGAACGATGCAATCTGCTCGATGATTTCTTCCTGAACCCGATCCGTGATTCCCTTCTTCGTCATGCCGCGTCGCAGTTTCTTCTCAATCTCTTTCATGCGCTGCTCTGATCGTTTGAAGCCCATCGCGCGCCGCAATTCTTCCGCTTCGCCACCGGTAAAGCCGGCGCAGATCATCGCCATCTTCAAAAGTTGCTCCTGGAATAAAGGCACCCCGAGTGTGCGCTTCAGCACCGGTTCCAAATCGGGATGCGCATATCGCACCGGCGCGCGTCCGAGTCGTCGCTCTAAATAAGGATTCACCATGTTGCCGACGATTGGTCCGGGCCGAATGATCGCCACCTGTACCACGATGTCATAGAACCTGGTTGGACGAAGGCGCGGCAAACACGACATCTGCGCCCGGCTCTCGATCTGAAACATGCCAATCGTGTCGGCTTGTTGCAGCGCGGCATACACGGCCGTGTCGTCCTGTGGTAAGTGCGCGAGATCTACTTCTTCCTGATAATCATCACGAATGATCTGAATTGTCTCTTCAATCACGGCCATCATCCCCAGGCCCAGCAAATCAACCTTGATGATTCCCAAATCAGCGCAATCTTCTTTGTCCCACTGCACCACGACGCGGCCGGGCATCGCCGCCGGCTCGAGCGGCACGACCGAATCAAGCTGACCCTGACAAATCACCATGCCGCCGGAATGCTGGCCCAGGTGACGCGGTAAATCCTGGACGGCCAGATACAGTTGAAAAAATTTCTTGATGCGTCGATCGCGCAAGTCCAATCCTGCGTCTTTAAATTGGCGTTGAGTCGTGTCCTTGGGATCTTTCCACTCCCACGTGTGGACCAGACCAGACAAACGTGCGAGCGTTTCGTCATCAAACCCGAGCACCTTGCCAACTTCGCGCGCCGCCGATCGGCCCCGATACGTGATGACGTTCGCGGTCATGGCCGCGCCAAGTTTTCCATAGCGCTCGTAAACATATTGAATCGCGCTTTCGCGCTGATCGCCGCTCGGCAGATCGAGATCGATGTCCGGCCATTCGCCGCGCTCTTCCGATAGAAATCTTTCAAACAACAGTTCCATGCCGACCGGATCGACCGCCGTAATTCCCAGGCTGTAACACACCGCGCTGTTCGCCGCCGAACCGCGGCCCTGAATCAAAATGTTTTGGCGCTTGCAGAACTCGACAATGTCCCAAACGATCAAAAAGTAACCTTCGAGCTTCAACTTCTCGATCAGCTTCAACTCATGTTCGATCTGTTTTTCCGCCCGTTTGAATTCGCCGTTGCGGCCGTAACGGCGATGCGCGCCTTCGTAAGTCCGCTGGCGCAAAAATGAAGTCATCGTCTCGCCGTCCGGCACGGGATACCTGGGAAACTCGTAGCCGAGATCCTGCAGAGTGAATTCAAGCCGCGACGAAAGCTCAACCGTGTTCGCGATCGCCTCAGGCAGATCAGCGAACAGCTCTGTCATTTCTTTCGGAGATTTCACGAACCGTTCAGAGTTGAGCGACAGCAGACGCCCGGCCGTTTCCAGACGCACATGATTGCGAATGCAGGTGAAAACGTCCGCCACCTGCCGCTGTTGTCGCGTCGCACAACAAACGCCATTGGTCGCGAGCAGCGGCAGCTTCAACTTGCGCGCGATTTCGATCACCGCATGATTCCGCGCCTCTTCATCTCGATTGAAATGACGTTGCAATTCGGCATAGACATTGTCTCGACCGAAAATATCGATAAGCTTCTCTGCTATTCGTTCGGCTTCTCTGTGTCCTCTGTGGTTAAGTGCGCTCGCGAGCGGCCCTTCCTCAGCACCCGTCAAGCAGACTAAACCATCCGAATACTCAGCCAATTCATCGAGCATCACTGCGCACTCACCGGGCCTGGCATGCTTCGGCACGCGCAACTTCATCAAAGTGACCAAACGGCAAAGATTTTGATAACCCACGCGATTCTTAATCAAAAGCGGAAGTGTGAAAGTCGAATTCTGAGCTTTAAATTTTGAGTTTTGAGTTTTGATCTGCGATTTGGTCTGGAATTTTGAATTTGAAATTCGCGATTCGCGTCCCACCTTGAGAGGACAACCAACTTCCGAATCTGACTTCTGATTTCTGACTTCTGACTTCTCGCTTCGAACCGTTATCTCCGCCCCAATATGCGCCTTGATCTTCAGCTTTTTTGCGGCCAGGTGAAATCTCGCCGCCCCGTAGAGACCATCGTTATCCAGCAAGGCCATCGCCGGCATCCTGTATTCAGAACACACTGCAATCAGTTCCTCAGGCGCCGCCGCGCCACGAAGGAAACTGAACGCCGACCGCGCATGCAGCTCAATGTACTGCTCACTGCTCACGGCTTACTGCTCACTTCTTTAGTCATAAACCCCTTCGACGAACCATTGCTCACTCGTCAAATCGCGATAGATGCGACAAAGGATCTCATGCTCGTTTGCAGTTGCATCGAGCACCGCAACGTCCCATTCATCTCTCGCCCAAACATCTGAGCGCCACCAGTCGCCGGACGCACGCCAGGGGCCCGCGGCGCAAACGATCTCGCCACGAACTTTGTTTGATATCTTTGGATTGCGCGTATGGATGCGCACTGGTCGGCCCCGCACGGTTTGCACGTCTGCATTCCACGGCGGCCGAAAAATTCGAAAGCCCATCACACATTGCCGATTGCCGATTGCTGATTGCTGATTAATTCCGGCTTTCGGATTTCTTCCTCTGTGTCCTCTGTGGTTCAGAGTGAATCGTTTCATCCGAAAAGCATCAGGCCGATGTGTATCAAGCATCTCTGGCGAGCCAACGTTGCCGGGACCTACCAGCTTCACCAGGCGCGCCAAAGTTATTTCGAGTCTCTCAGGTTCAGGCGCCAGCGGAATGAATAGACCAGTTTGAGCAGCGCGCGGCTTTACCGGTGTGGCATCGATCGTGACGCTAACGATCGGCGCCGGCGGCGGCTCGCGCTCAATTTCAAACACGAGCAGCCGCAAGAGCGTCTTGGGATTGCGCATGGGAACAGGGAGAGCAATGGCGCGTTCGTGAAAATCATTCCGATGATTTTCAAGATCCTTATCGAACCCGCTCGCTACGGCTCGCGGTTCTGTATCCAATCGCAAACGTACTTCATTCGTCGCCAGCGCATACTCATTCAGGTTCGCGCAAAGCTGATTCAGCAATCGCGAGAGAACGAATGACAACGGTTCAAGTTCTGAGATCGGATGTTCTAACTCGAGCGACTGCTCAAACCCGACCGGTGGCCGAACTAAATTAAGATTGCGATGCGTCTTACCCTGCGCCAGCTTCTGCAACCGCACGCCATCTTGTCCCAACCTTTCGGCCACGCCGGCTAACGGCAGTCGCGCAAGATCCGCAAACGTGCGAATGCCCCAAAGCGCAAATGTCTCCTGAAGTTCTTCCGCGCGTGATTCATCGACCGCGGCCAGTGAGCAATCAAGTTTTTTAATCGACAAGCTCCCCAGTTGTGCAAGTTCTCCGCCCGGCGGCATGACGCTTATGCCTTTACATGATCGCGCTGCGTGAATTGCCGCATCCGGATTCGACGCGACTGCCACATTACTTTTGAGCAGAAGACATTTGCTGCGAGAAAAGATTTCATTCGCGAGGTTCACTCCCGACTCAACTTCAGCCGATTCCGAAAATTCACCTGCTCCGAATAAAAGATCCTGCCCCGAGGCATCAAGCACAACCGTGTCTTTAGTCGTTTGCTCGACCAGCGGAGAAAAGGTGAAAGCCAGATCAACCAGAATGGAATTTTCGCCAGTATCCGCGACTGAATTTTGTGTTCCAGAGACACTGCGACCATGAATGCAAACAAACATCACGACTTTCCTTTGTTCTCGAATTAAATTTAACGAGTTCGGGCTGGGCGAATATTATCGAATATCCCCGAATATCACAAGGGGCGTGGTCAGCGTAGGCGCGGACAAAAACTGATCGCAGGAATTTGCCACTGGACTGGCCGTCTCTGATTGATGGATAGGCTGGTCGATTGAAGAAACTGCGAATGAGCAGGATTTACTACCTGACTTTGGGCGGGAGGCTTCACTAGATAAAGATGGCTGCCCGTTTCGTTCCTACCCGTGAAGCTGCTGTAACCATTATCAGAAACTAATGACAAAGTGCTGGGCCACATTGCTCCTTTATTGTTCAACTCAAGAGCTAAGGAGGCACAGGAACGAACTGCCGCAAGGGGCGTGAGGACGATCATCGCGGTCGGCGTGTTTTCGATCGCGCGACGAAACCGGAACCACCAGGATGAAACGATGCGACGAAGCGTCATGGCCGGCACATCACAAAGGTTGAGAGCTAAAAATCCAAAGCCGCCGGAGTGCAGGATCAAATCGACCGCTTTGAAAGCGCGTTCAAGATTATGGTCACAACGAATCCAGAGCAGTCGATCGAAATCGACGCCGGCGTTTGCCGTCGATGAAAGATCAAACGTGTCATCACAATCAACCACAGCGCAGATTTCTTCCCGGGAGGATGCAGCAGACAGCGCCGAGAGTATGAGGCTGGTTCGGCCAGATGACGCAGCTCCATGGATTTCCGTGATCGCTCCGCGCGGAAATCCTTGTAAAGCATCGTCGATCTCTTCGCTGCCGGTGGATAGCATCTCAGCCGGCAAGCGCTCGTATCGCTCGAAGACATGGCCGAACCGATCGGCAAGCGCTGACTCGATCTCTTTTTTAGTAACTGCGGAATTCATGATTCGATGACTAAAGATAAACCTGACACTTCGGCCGAAGATTTTTTTCTGAACGCAAAAGCATCAAAGCTTTTCGTGAAGCCGCTGCTGATTGCAAAGCCTGCGACCTTTGGTATCAAAGAGCTGAGCCCCTCATTTATATTTGCGAATCACGCCGACTACGACTCCTTGAATTTCCACTCGCTGCGGCGGACGAACGATGATCGGTTCGTAATTAGGATTCGCCGGCTCGAGTCGCACTTGATGGCGGTTTCCGTAAAATCGCTTCACGGTTGCATCACTGCCATCGATCAGAGCAACGACTGTCTGACCATTCTCAGCGGTTTGCTGTGATTGTAAAATGATAAAGTCGTTATCGCGGATTTGCTCATCGATCATTGAGTCACCGCGCACACGCAAAGCAAACATCCGCCCGTCGCGCATCATGTCGCGCGGAATGGACACTGCCTCGTAATTCAAAACCGCTTCGATCGGAGCCCCGGCCGCCACGACTCCGAGCAAAGGAATCTCGTACTTCGCGTTAGCAGTTCCCTCTTCAATCAACTCAATCCCCCGACTGACGTTCGGAATTCGCCGGATGAAACCTTCTCGCTCCAGGGTCGAAACGACGTGATGCACACTGGCCGATGAACTCATGCCAAACTCTCTTCCAATTTCTGCAATCGTGGGTGCCTCACTATGAATTTCGAAGTAACGCTTGATGTAATCGAGCACCCGTCTTTGCCTCGCAGTTATCGGCATCGCTTACCTCCCAATCATGAATGTGCGCGAAGAGTATCGAATATTACCGAATATCTGTCCAGTGCAATCCGTCGGAAACACCCATATTCATCAAGAAAAGATTCATTGACAGACCTATCGCCCCGCAGGTAGAATCCGAATTGCAACGGTGTTGACCATCGTTGTTCTATTGCCAACTTGCGTTACCGCCCCATCGGACGGTCCCATCCGACAGTTCTCTTTACTGAGACAAAACTAAGAAATGTCAGCAAAACTCGGTGAAATTCTCGTCCGCGAGAATCTGATTAGCCCGCAGCATCTCCGTCAAGCCCTCGACTACCAGCGAGAGCATGGCGGGAGGCTCGGTTACAATCTCGTCAAGCTCGGCCTAGTTTCGGACGACACAATTACCGCCGTCCTCTCCCGCCAGTACGGCATCCCATCGGTAAACCTCGAACTCTTTAACATCGACGATTCTGTTCTTCGCTTAATACCCCAGGAAGTAGCACAAAAATATTCCGTCCTGCCGCTGTCACGCGTGGGTGCCACCCTCACTCTCGCAATGGTCGATCCCACCAATGTTTTCGCCATGGACGACATAAAGTTCATGACGGGTCTTAACGTCGAACCAGTCGTCGTCGCTGAAGCCAGCATTCAAACCGCGATCTCCAGGTACTACAGCACATCGCGCGAGATCGAACTCGCCGGCGTAGGGGCTGATATTACCGTCGACAAAGGAAACGGTAATGGCTTTTCGGACGCCGATCTGGTTTCGCTCGACAGCCTCGATTTCGATCAGGAGTCGTTGAATAGTGAAGTTGAAGTCTTTGAAGATAACGAAGAGATCGATCTTTCAAGCCTAACCCGCTTAAGTGAAGACGCACCCGTCGTGCGTCTCGTTAATGTCCTCCTGGTTGACGCGTTACGGCGCGGTGCGTCGGACATTCACGTTGAGCCATATGAGAAAGAGATGCGGATCCGGTTTCGCATCGACGGTGTGCTCTACGACGTGATGCATCCACCAATGAAGATGCGTGATGCGCTTATCTCGCGTATCAAGATCATGTCGAAGTTGGACATCTCAGAAAAGCGGCTGCCGCAGGATGGCCGTATCAAGATTCGCGTCAAGGTTGACTCGCGTTCCCGCGAATTAGATTTCCGCGTTTCGACTCTTCCCACTCTCTTTGGTGAGAAGGTCGTGCTTCGTCTTCTTGACAAAGAAAAGCTGATGCTTGACATGACGAATTTGGGTTTTGAACCGGATTCGCTCGTCAAGTTCCAACGCAACATTGCGAAACCTTACGGCATGGTGCTCGTGACTGGCCCGACCGGAAGCGGCAAAACGAACACTCTCTACTCTGCGCTGCAATCGCTCAACACGGTCGACACAAACATCATGACTGCAGAAGACCCGGTTGAATTCAACCTACTAGGGATCAACCAGGTGCAGATGAAAGAACAAATCGGATTGAACTTTGCCGCGGCGTTGCGTTCGTTCCTCCGCCAGGATCCGAACATCGTCCTGGTCGGTGAAATCCGCGACTTCGAAACCGCCGAAATCGCCATTAAGGCCGCACTCACTGGCCACCTGGTTCTCTCAACCCTCCACACGAATGACGCTCCCTCAACCATTTCCCGCCTGATGAACATGGGTATCGAACCCTTCCTCGTTGCGACGAGTGTGAATTTGATTCAGGCTCAACGTCTGATTCGTCGCGTTTGCAAAGACTGTAAGAAGGAACATCCGACGCCGGTTGAGGCGCTGGTGGAAATCGGGTTTTCACCTGAGGAGGCTGGCAAGATCAAGACCTACAAAGGCAAAGGATGTACGAGCTGCAACGATACGGGCTATAAAGGCCGCATCGGTTTGTACGAGGTCATGGAAATCACGGACGAGATTCGCGAGTTGATTTTAATCGGCGCGTCATCGCTCGAGCTGAGAAAGAAATCTGTCGAAGACGGCATGATTACGTTGCGCGAATCCGGACTGCACAAGATTAGAACTGGAGTTACCACCATCGAAGAAGTCTTACGCGAGACGGTGGCATGAAAGGGGTGAAGTTATGTTGCGACGATTAGCACTGTGTTTAGCGCTTTTGCTTTCGCTGGTTATTCTGCTGCCCTTTGCGATCTCAACCGCACACAATCTGCGCACACAGTCTGCTGTGCGTTCCCATCATTTCCGTCATCACTCACGCGCATGGTGGCGTCGTCACCGGGCGATGCTTCGTCGCCGCCAGGCGACGGTAGCGCGCCGACGGGCATTACAAGCGGCCGCGCGCTACTCCGCCTCAATCTCAAAACCCGTGCCGGCATCCACCACCCAGCCTAAGTCTTCCGAGAACCACGTGGTCGTGCCTTCCGCGCTCGCTCTTCCTGACAACATTTATCGCGACGGCGCATTCAACATGCCGTTGCCCGCGAATTGGTCACCGTCATCGGGCAACAAAGGCGCTTCGAACTTCCGCATTGCCCCAGCTAGCGGTGCGCCGGAAGCGCAAGCCACACTCGCCGTCGTCGCGGCTGCTCCTGCCCCCGCAGTTCAGCCGCTCGCTTATGAGCAACGCAAAATGGTCGGCGGTGTCACCTTCACCGATCTTCGTCGCAGCGTCATCGACAAGATGATCACTGCCGGAGGGTGGGTCGTGAATGATCGCACTCGGGAGATTGGCGGACATCGCGTTTACGAAGTCGTTGCGCAAACGCCAGCCAGCGGTGATGGAAAGCCAGAACAAGTCTGGAACTTTTACTTCACCGAGGTGAATGGCAAGGTTTATTCGCTTACCACCCGTTCAGCTAATCCGTCGTCCCAAAAGATCTCGGCTGACGCTGAACAGTTTCTGTCTAATTTTCGGCCTTCGGAACCAAAGCGTTAAGTATCAAGGGGAAACCTGCATGGACAATCCACCACAAATATCTCTCTCAGAGCTGCTTCACAAGCTCGCCGAACTTGGAGGGTCAGACCTCCACGTCACGACGGGAACCCCCCCGCTCATTCGCATACACGGTGAGATCCGCCCGCTGGAGGGTTATCGTCCGCTGGCGTCCGCCGACACCAAACAGTTGGCGTACTCGGTCTTGACGGACGCACAAAAGCACCGGTTCGAAGAGAATATGGAATTGGACTTTAGCTTTGGCGTGAAAGGCCTCTCACGCTTTCGCGCGAATGTTTTTAATCAACGCGGTGCCGTATGTGCGGTCTTTCGCGCGATTCCCTACGAGATCAGGTCGTTCGATGATCTGGGGCTGCCGCCGATTGTCAAAGAACTATGCGACAAGCCACGCGGTTTGATACTAGTTACCGGTCCAACTGGATCCGGCAAATCAACAACGCTCGCGGCAATGATCGACAAAATCAATCGCGAACGCCATGAGCATATTCTCACGATCGAAGATCCAATCGAATTCCTTCACAATCACAAGCGTTGTATCGTCAACCAGCGCGAGGTCAATGCCGACACCAAAGGTTTCGCGAATGCACTACGCACCGCTCTCCGCCAGGACCCTGACGTAGTACTGGTTGGTGAAATGCGCGACCTTGAAACGATCGAGTCTGCCTTACGCATCGCTGAGACGGGACACCTAACCTTCGCGACACTCCACACCAATTCGGCCGCTTCAACGATCAACCGCATCATCGACGTCTTTCCATCAATGCAACAAGCGCAAGTACGCGCACAATTGTCGCTGACCCTAGAAGGCATTCTTTGCCAGAGCTTGCTGCCACGAGCCGACGGTCGAGGCCGCGTCATGGCCATGGAGATTCTGGTTCCGAACTCGGCGATTCGAAATCTGGTTCGCGAGGACAAGGTCCACCAGATCTATTCAATGATGCAAACCGGGCAAGACGTTCATGGCATGCAAACCTTCAATCAATCTCTGGCGACGCTTTATCACAAGCGAATGATCAATCGTGAGACAGCGATGAACCGCACTTCCAACGTGAATGAGCTACGCGATCTGATCGATCGCGGCGCCGGATTGAACAACGGCAACGGCTCACAGCCGCGACCGGCCGCACCGCAATTTGGTCAACCGCGCGCGATGGCGCGAAAGTAGCAGGACAATTACGTCAGGCACGTACGCCAGAAACGAACACTGAACGGAGTCAACAAGATGCCAACCTACGTTTTTAAAGGCCGCAACCGAATGAATGAAGTCGTAACCGGCGAACGGGTCGCGGATGATCGCGAGGCGCTACGGCAGCTTCTTCGTCGCGAGCAGGTTACGCTGACATCGGTCAAAGAGAAGGGCCGAGAAATCGGCATCCCGAAGATCGGCGGACGCAAGAAAGTTAAGTCTAAAGATCTGGCGATATTTACCCGTCAGTTTTCGGTAATGATTGATGCGGGTCTGCCGCTGGTGCAGTGCCTCGACATTCTGTCCCAGCAGCAGGAGAACAAATACTTCCAGCAGGTTCTGGCACAGGTTCGGCAGGATGTCGAAGAAGGTTCGACGCTGGCGGCCGCGATGAGCCGTCATCCTAAGGTGTTCGATCAGCTCTATTCAAACATGGTCGAGGCAGGAGAAACAGGCGGTATCCTGGATCTCATTCTGCAACGCCTTTCAACCTTCATCGAAAAGATTGTGAAGTTGAAGCGGGACGTTATCTCGGCGCTGATTTATCCGGCGGCAGTGATTGTCCTAGCGATTGTGGCGGTTGCGGTCATCATGATCGTCGTCATTCCGCAGTTTCAGTCAATCTTTCTCGGACTACTGGGACCGGGTGAGCCATTGCCGTTACCGACTCGGATAGTCGTGGGAATTAGTAATTTCCTGGCGGGCTGGGGCGGCCTCAGTCTTCTGGTCGTGCTGATCGGGACCGGTGTGGCGCTGAACTTCTATTACAAAACACCAAGCGGTCGAAAGCGCATCGATACGATATTGCTAAAAGTGCCGATCCTGGGTCCAATATTCCTGAAAATTGCGATCGCACGATTTTCACGAACGCTTTCGACGCTGCTGTCGTCGGGTGTGCCTATTCTGCAATCGCTCGACATTACGGCGCGCACAGCCGGGAACGTAGTGATTGAGAACGCGATCCTTCAAATTCGCGCCGCCGTCGAACAGGGAAAAAGTTTTGTGGAACCGTTGCGGGCTGCGGAACTCTTTCCGCATATGGTTTCACAGATGGTGGGCATCGGCGAACAGACTGGTGCTCTCGACGCGATGCTCGGCAAGATTGCCGACTTCTATGAACAGGAAGTCGACGCAGCGATCGCTAATCTACTTACGCTAATTGAACCGGCGCTGATTGGATTCCTGGGTGTTACAATCGGATCGATTGTCGTGGCGATGTACCTGCCGATGTTCTCGCTAATCGGGAAACTCTCCCAAGGTCATTAATTCAACGACCGGCAAGGTGCACTTCAATTAGGCGGCGAATCGACTGGTCTTCCACCAGTCAAGCGTGCGCTGAAGTCCCTCTTCGAGTTGGACTGTCGGATCATACCCCAACGCACTTCGAGCTAAGCTCAAGTCCGCAAGACTGTTTCTAACATCACCAACGCGCGGCGGTGCGTATTCAGCTGTGACTTCAGAGTGACCCGACAGAGTTTGCAAGGTTTCCAGTAATTGGTTAACGGTGATGCTCACGCCATTGCCAATATTGATCACCTTACCAATTGCCTGCGCGCTCTCGGCCGCGCGAAGATTCGCGTCAACAACATTCGCGACATACGTGAAATCGCGCGACTGCTCGCCGTCACCATAAATCATCGGCTTCTCCCCCGACTCAAGCGCGCGAATAAATCGAGATATCACGCCAGAATACTGGGAACTCGGGTCCTGACGCGGCCCGAACACATTGAAATATCTCAAACACCCCGTTTCGAGCCCATAACTCCGAGTAAATGCTCGGCAATAGTATTCGCCTACTAGTTTCGCCACGGCATACGGTGAGAGTGGATCGGGGCGCATCTCCTCGTGCTTCGGTGACTCCTGCTGATCACCGTAAGCCGAACTTGAGGCGGCATATACCACTCGACGAACATTCTTTTCTTTGGCGGCGAGCAATAAGCCAAAAGTTCCGTTGACACTCGCCTCGTGGGTCTCTGCCGGCTGTTCGACAGAACGCGGTACGGATGGGATCGCGGCTTCGTGAAAGATCAACTCGACATCTTCGAGCGCTCGATCAAGTGCCACATGATCGGTGATGCTGGCTTTAATGAACTCGACCCTGCCATCAATTTCTTTGAGGTTCTCTTCGCTGCCGGTTGACAGATTGTCCATAACCCGCACACGCATGCCCTGCTCACTAAGGGCTGAGGCGATATGCGAGCCGATGAAGCCGGCGCCACCTGTTACAAGAGCTACTCCAGAAAGAGGCATGTGCCTAGCGGCCTACTCCGACGTATTCGAAACCCATCTCGCGCATGTCGGTGGGATCGTAAATGTTTCGCAGATCAGCGACTCGTGGAGCTTTCATCGAGTTGCGAATTCGCTCCATATCGAGGGCTCGGAATTGGTTCCATTCGGTGACAAACACAAGCACGTCAGCTCCATTTGCAGCTTCGTACTCATCGGCAGCGTATTGAATTTGCGGCAGAATCTTCTCCGCTTCGTCGCGGGCAACCGGATCATAGGCAATCACCGTCGCCCCATGACTCAGCAATCCTTGGATAATTTCAACCGAGGGTGCATCTCGCATGTCGTCGGTCTCTGGCTTAAAGGCTAGACCCAAAACCGCCACGCGCTTTCCTGCCAAACCACTGGCAAGCGCA
>JACXTT010006782.1_pt1 | contig 16276 bp, 13 predicted proteins | sample 9270951 | NCBI WGS metagenome assembly JACXTT01 (sample SAMN15532306, study PRJNA645909) | rock metagenome | isolation source: weathered quartz diorite | place: Puerto Rico | collected 2017-06-21 | reverse complement strand
AGCGCGCGCGACGCACGCGGCGCGAGGCCTGCGACCGCATCGCGCACACGCAGCGCCTCGGACGCGAGATCGCGGCGAGCCCCCTGGCCGAGCTGCCGGGCCGATGCGACCAGCCCCGCGCGGGACGCTTCGATGAGACGCGTCACGCCGCCGAGCAGCCGCTGGATCGTATCCCGCCGGGCGCGCCGCTCGGCCTCGAGCAAGAGCCGCGCCTCCTCGAAGATCGCCGCTCCCGCGTCTTCAACCCGCCGCAGCGAGGCCTCCACCGTTTGAACGAGGAACGCCGCGGCCGCGGTCGGCGTCTTGGCGCGACGAGCGACGTGGTCCAGGACCGAGACGTCCTGCTCATGACCGATGCCGACGACGATCGGGATCGGGAAAAGCGCGACCGCGCGACCGAGCGGCTCCGTGTCGAACCAGGCCAGGTCCGTCCGCGACCCGCCGCCGCGGCAGATCAGGATGACGTCGAAGTGCTCGATTCGCGGACGGAACCAATCGAGCGCGTTGAGGACCGAGGATTCGGTGGCGCGTCCCTGGACGCGCGCGCCGTGCGCCGTCACTCGGAAGGCGAACCCGCTCTCCCTCACGGTGCGGAGCACGTCGTGATAGGCGTCGGAATCCAAGCTGGTGATGAGCCCGACGCGGAGCGGGAGCTGAGGAAACGGCAGGGCGACGTTGCGCTCCGTGAGCCCCTCCGCCGCCAGCTTGCGGACGATCTCCTCGCGACGCCGGGCCGCCTCGCCCAGGGTGAATGCGAGATCGAGATCCTCGATCTGGACGCGATAGGCGCCCCACGCTTCGTACAGATCGACGCGGACCCTGACCCGCACCTCGACCTCATCCTCGAGCTCGAAGGGGTGGCCGGCGGCGGCGAGCTTCCGCTCGATCTCTTGGCGGACCCCCTCGAAGAGGATTGCTTGAACCTGGTAGGCCTGCTCCCCGGATTCCTCGCGCTCGATGAGAGAGAACCCGACATGCTTCTTGTGGCGGCTTCGGCTGAAGCCGCTGATCTCGCCGACGAGCCAGAGCGACTGTGGGAAAGCGCTCGCGAGAACCGCCTTGACCTCGCGGTTGAGCCGTCCCACCGTCCAGTGATCCAAGCCTCCGTCCCCGGCTGCCGCCGGCCCCTTCAGGGGCCGCGATCCACCGAGCCCCACGTACCGGCTTCGGATCTCGTCGTCGAACTCGAACCCCTCGGGCTGCAGCAGATCGACGAGCATCACGACATCGTCGTCCGGGATCGACCAAACCTTGTCGGCGGCCTGCCACCGCCGGCGCGGGAGGGACTTGACCAGATCGACGAGGCGCCGGTCGAACGGGAAGCGAACGAGCAGAGCGCCTCGGCCGTCGTGGACGACGTCGCGGCTCACGCCGGACGGCTCCCCGCGCACGTTCGAGCCGCCTCCACGATGCGGGATGCGGCGCCGTCGATGTCCGCCGCGCTCGTCGGTCGTCCCGTGGTCAGGCGAAGCGTCGAGAGGGCGATCTCCGGCTTGACACCCATTGCGAGAAGCACCTTGGACGGCTCGGCCTTACCCGAGTGACAGGCGGCGCCCGAGCCGGTCGCGACGCCGTCCATACGGGAGAGAAGCTCGTTCGCATCGATCCCGGGAAACGCCGCGTAGAGAGTGTTGGGAAGGCGCTTGGCCTCGGCACCGTGGACGACGAGGCCCGGGAACGCCTCGCGGAGCTTGGCTTCCAGCCGGTCGCGCATCTCCTGCGCGTGCTCGCGCCGCGCGTCGAGCTCGCTCGCGGCCAGGGCGCACGCGGCGCCCAGCGCCGCGGAAAGGGCGACGCTCTCCGTGCCCGACCGCCGGTTCTGCTGATGGCCCGCACCCCGTAGGAACGGGGCGAAAGGGGTTCCCCGCCGCAGGTAGAGCGCCCCGACCCCCTGGGGCGCGTAGACCTTGTGCCCGGCGATCGAGAGCAAATCGACGTCGAGCTCCCGGACGTTGACCCGGATCTTTCCGAGAGTCTGCGCCGCGTCGGTGTGGATCGCGACTCCCTTCGCGTGAGCGGCGCGCGCCGCCGCGGCAACCGGCTGGATGACGCCCGTTTCGTTGTTCGCATGCATGAGAGACACGAGTACGGTGTCGGGGCGAATTGCGGTCTCGATCCCGCGAGCGTCGATCGTCCCCGAGGGATCGACCGGCACGCGTGTGACGCCCCACCCACGCCTTTCCAGTGCGCGGCACGCCTGTTCCACCGAGGCATGCTCGATCGCCGAAATGACGAGATGCCGGCCGCGCTCCGCCAGCGCTTCGGCGACGCCGTAGATCGCGGCGTTGTTCGATTCCGTCCCGCCGCTCGTGAAAACGATCTCGTCGGGCTCGGCCCCGATCGCCGTTGCAACCTGGAGACGGGCCTCCTCGACAACCCGCCGCGCCGCCAGACCGAACGCGTGGGTCGAAAGCGCGTTGCCGTGGACGTCCCGGAAGACCGCCGTCAATGCATCGAGCACTTCGGCTGCGATCGGAGTCGAAGCGTTGTAGTCGAGGTAGATCGGCTGCGGCATACGGGACTCCGGCGAAGGGCCCGCTATTATCGCGCAGGAGGCGCCTCATGAGCGATCCCGTGCTCCTTTCGACCCGCAAGATCCACGATGGACGCGTCGTCCGGCTGACCGTACAGAAGGTCCGCCTGCCGAATGGAAGATCGGTCGAGCTGGAGGTCGTTCACCATCCCGGTGCCGCGGCCGTCGTTCCCTTGGACGCCGACGGCAACGTCATTCTCGTGCGGCAGTACCGTCACGCGATCGGTTCCTGGCTCCTTGAAGTTCCCGCAGGGACGCTGAACCAGTCCGGAGAATCCCCCGAGGTTTGCGCCCGGCGCGAGGTGGAAGAAGAGACCGGTTACCAGGCCGGTTGGCTCGAACCGCTGGGATGGATCTGGACGACGCCGGGCTTTACCAACGAGCGCATCTGGCTGTTTCGCGCGACGAATCTCACCCGCACGAGCTCACGGCTCGAGGACGACGAGGTGCTCAGCGTGGAGAAGCTCCCCCTGGACGAGGCGGTGCGCCGGGCGCAACGTGGCGAGATCGTCGACGGAAAGTCCGTCTGCGCGCTGCTGCGAGCCGCGGCTCGCTAGAGGGATCCGAAGCGATAGGAGGCAGGGCCCGTCAGGCCGGAGTCATGGAATCCGATCATCTGGAGCACGCCCGCATCGTCGCGGCGGAAGAACGCCTCGGTCCGCGCGATGCTCCCCTCGGGTGGGCTGCGCCGCGCGGCCATCATTCCCAGGCAATCGCCGTTCACCCAGACCTCGAAGAGAGAAAGCGAGGGCGTGTAGGAGACGACGGTGTGTAGGACGATCACGCCCGCGTCGTAGGCGTGGCTTCCGACGCGAAAAGGCTGCGACACGTTGAATCGCACCTGCGTGTCCGCGGCCGCCGTGTTGGGATTTCCGGCGAACAGAATCGCCGCCGTGATCAACGCCGCCCAGCCGATCCTCACGCCTCCCCGCTCGCTTTGCATGACGCTTCCTCCTGGTCGCACCGCACTCTCGAAACTGTTCTCTGGTCGACTAGGGCGGGAGCAATGCATATGCCACTTGAACGTGATGCATATATGTAACAACGCCGAGACTCCTCAACTTTTTCCGGTTGGAGAAGCTCAGCGCTAACTGACGTGATTGCGCCGTTTGGAGCTGTCGCATGGTGAGCGAGCCTGGCTTCGACACGGTTGTGCGACGGGCCGATGACAAGCGTGCCGCCAGCGCCGTAAGACGCGACCGACAGTTCCGTCGCCGCCGACGCGTGCGAAGGCGCGAAAGCGTCAGGCGCTTACGAAATCAGGTGAGGGAGAACGTCGCGTAAGTCCCGCGATCGGACGATCGCAGACGCGGAGGCTTCCAACTCGGCGCTCTTCGGGTTGAACGCGACGCAGCAGCCCGCGAGGCGCGCGGCGGCCACGTCGTTGGCATGATCGCCCACAAACGCGCATCGAGAGAGTGGGATCTGCTCCCGCAGGGCGATCGAGCGAAGCGCGACCCCTTTCCCATCCATGTCGAACGGCGTCGCGTGCCAGTGCGTGATCCGCCCTTGGGCGTCGAACGCGATTCGGTTCGTGTACACCTCGTCGAACGGATGATCGGGGAACAAAGTATCCAGCAGCAGATCCAGAGTCCCGGAGATGACCGCCAGCCGCGCGCCGCCCGCTTTGAGGGTGTGCAGCGTCTCCGGCGCACCCTCGACGAGAGTCAGCTCGCGGAAGGCCGCGACGATCGTTTCGCGCGTCGCGCCGGCCTCACGCCACGACGCGATGTCGAGGGCGACCCACTCCGCATAGGAGAGCTTCCCTCGCTTGTAGAGGTCCCAGCGAGCCGCGTTCTGATCGTCGCTGCCGGTGAAGCGGTGGTTGAGGACCTCCCAGACGGTCTTGTCCTCGGCGTGGTGGACCAGCGTGCCGTCCACGTCGAAAGCGACCAGATCGAACCGACGGCTCACGCGCGCGCCGGCTCGAGGCGGGCGAGGACGCTCTTGAACGCAGGCGTGCCCGAGTCGGGGTCGATACGGCGCGGGACCAGCGCGTTCGCCTCCGGGTAATACATGGCCAGATTCCCGGGAGGAATGTCGATGAACGCGGCGACCACCCGCGCGCGGCCGGTCTCCGTCACCACGTCCAGAGGGTCGTTCTCGCGCACTCCAAGCCTCGCGCCGTCCTCCGTCGACATCATGACGACGTCCCGCCGCGTGACGCCCCGATACAGGTCCTCGTCCTCGTAGACGACGGTGTTGAATTGACCCTCGCTGCGGAGCGTCATGAGGCGGAACTCTCCAGGCCCCGGCTGGAACGCGGGCAGCCGAGGAACCTGGACCCTCGCTTTTCCCGACGGGGTCGCGAACACGGGGGCGTGAAAGGTGCGCCCCGCGACCTGAAATTCGGATCGAGTGGCGCCGATCGTCGCGACGGCCTCGTATCCGGGAACGACGGCGGCGATCGCTCGACGCACCGCATCGTGATCGGTCATCGAGGCGAACGGGAACGGACCCGGGGGGAGGACACGCGCGGCGAGGGCGCAGACCACCTCGACCTCGCTCTTGAGGTCGGTCCCCGGAGCCGGCTCGCCTCCGTCCGACAGGCGCACGAAATTGAACATGCTCTCCTGCGTCGTCGCTTGCTTCTCCTCGTCCCGGGCGAGCACGGGCAGGACCACGTGGTACCGGCCGCGGCCGTGAACGTGCCCCTCGTTGAGCTTGGTCGTCACGTAGCAGGTCGTGTCGATACGCTGCAGCGCGCGCGCCGACCAAGGGCGATCCGGGTTCGCCCCAAAAAGGTTCCCTCCCACAAACACCGCGACTCTGATCGTGCCCGCGTGGGCGGCCTCCATGGAGCGGAACGTGTCGAGTCCCGGTTTCGCGGGCCGAGGAATCCCGTAGACCTCCTCCATCTTCTTCGCGAACGCTTCCTTCAGGGCCGGGGCGAACCCGACCGATCCGACTCCTTGGACGTTGCTGTGACCGCGGATCGGCAGCAGCCCGCAGCCCTCGCGCCCCACCCACCCGCGCGCGAGCGCCAGATTCGCGAGCGCGCAGACGTTGTGCACGCCGTGGGCATGATGGGTGAGGCCCATCGCCCAGAGCATCACGCCGCGTCGTGCCCTGAGGATCGCCGCGACCGCCCGATCGACGTCGACTCGCGCCAGTCCGCTCGCGGCGAGCAACGCGTCCCACGACGACGATCGCGCGTCGGATTCGACCTGTTCCCATCCCTCCACATGCTCGCGGACGAACTCCCGATCGACGCCGCCCGTCTCGACGACACCCTTCAGCAACGCCTTGAAGCACGCGATGTCCGAGCCGACGTGCGGCTGCAAATAGATGTCCGAAACGTCTGAGCCGAACATCAACGAGCCGGGACGCGATGGGATCTTGAACCGGACGAGGCCGAGCTCTTTCACGGGATTGACGACGATCACCGTTCCGCCGCGCTCGCGGATCTCGATCAGCTTCACGATCAGCCGTGGATGGTTCGACGACGGATTCGCGCCCGCGACGACCGCGAGGTCGGTCGTGTCGAGATCGTCGAGCACGATCGTCGACGTCGCGCTGCCGAGTATACGCGACAGCGCCACGCCCGACGCTTGATGGCAGTAGGAGGAGCAATTGTGGATGTTCGGCGTGCCGTACGCGCGGGCGAACGCTTGCGTCAAGAAGGCGGCTTCGTTGGACGATCTCCCCGAGCCATAGAAGAAAACCGCATCTCGATCCGCTGCCTTGAGGTCCGCCGCGACGCGCTCGAGGGCTTCGCTCCACGAGACCCGGTGAAAGTGCGTCTGCCCGTCACGCCACGCGATCGGGAAGACGAGGCGCCCGGCCGCTTCCATCTGGAGCGACGACCAGGATTCGAGCTCCGCCATCGAGTGCGTGGCGAAGAATCTCTCGGTCAGGGGCGCCTGCATGTCCCCCGCTTGGGCCTGCAGAGATTTCTTGCAGACTTCGGGGAACGAGCCGCGCTCGTTGACCATGCCGCCAAGCTGACCGCCCATCCCGTATGCGCAGGTCTTGCAGGCGTTCTTCGAACGCATCCTCTTGTAGAGCTTGAGGACGCCCCCCACCTGCCGCCCCTTCTTCCAGGTGTACGCGAGCGCCGCGAAGCCGCCCGCGGCGGAGACTCGGGGCTTGGGCATAAGATCCTCGCAGGGTCAGTTGGTCAAATACGCGTAGAAGTTTACCGTCACTGTCTTGTCGGTCGTGTTGTAGAAATAGGTGCGGTAGCGCGGGAAACCGATTTGCGCGCGGGTCTGGCTCGAGGAGAAGTACGGAGATGCGGCCGACACGCCGGACGCGCTGATCTCGGTCGCGAAGGCCATCGTTCCCTTTTCCTCGAAGGCGTGAACGATCGCGTCGTCGTCGGGGAGCACGAAGATGCCCACGGTGCCGGGCCGAATGACGTCGCCGCGAATCTGCCCCTGCAGCCCGAGCACCATCGCGGTGAAGCCATCGCTGGGGATCGTGCCTCCCTGGACGAGTCGCACGGTATCCTTCGGGCTCACCGGCGCGACCACGATTTCGCGCAGCTGGAAGAACTTCGCATGGCTGATGAAGCCCTCGACGCCAACTGTGCCGGAGACCTTGAACGGCGAGGGGAAATTGGTGACCAATACGCTTTGCACCCCTTCGGAGACTGCCGTGCCAGCGGGTGTCATCACGAACAGCATTGCGGCGAGGACGATTCCGGCCGCGATCAAGAGCGGTTTCTTCATGTTGGCTACCTCCCAGCCTAAAGGGTACCCGGAGTGAGCAGAACACGCCCACAACGGCTCGGCGCCGCGTTCTACCGGCGGCCTGCACTCGCCGTCGCGCGCGATCTCCTGGGGAGGACGCTCTGCCGCAGGATCGCCGACGGCACGGTCCTGCGAGGGCGGCTCGTCGAGGTCGAAGCCTACGACGGCCCCCTCGATCGAGCGAGCCATGCGTTTCGCGGGCCGACCGCGCGCAACCGATGGATGTTCGAACCCGGTGGCCTGGCCTACGTCTACCTGATCTACGGAATGCACCACTGCTTGAACATCGTCACCGGCAGCGCAGGATACCCGGCGGCCGTTCTCTTGCGGGCAGCGGAGTCGCCGGACGGCGCGTCGGCATCGGGGCCGGGGCGATTGACGAGAGCGTTCGAGATCGACCGGACTCTCGACGGCGCATCGTTCCTTGAAGGCCCGCTCTGGCTCGAGCCTGGGGATCCGGTCGCAGATCGCGCGGTCCGCCGAACTCGCCGCATCGGCGTCGACTACGCCGGCCCCTGGGCCTCCCGCCGCCTTCGCTTCATCGTGGCCGGTCACCCCGACATTTCGGGCCCTCGATCACTGCGCAGATAGGCGTGAAAAAAGGGGACACTCCCCTTTTTGTCCCAACTCTTCGCTCGTGCGAGAAGCTTTAGAAGAAAAAGGAGAGTGTCCCCTTTTCCTCCACCCCCGTCTTGGAACCGGTTTGTGACCGGGCGGGATGTAGGTTTCGCCGCATGTCGATCGTGCTCGACCAGATCACCAAGAGGATCGATCGCCACGCGATCGTCAATCAGGTGTCGATCGAGATCGGCGACGGCGAACTGTTCGTGCTTCTCGGCCCCAGCGGCAGCGGCAAGAGCACGATCCTCCGCATGATCGCCGGCCTCACGCCGTGCGACCACGGAAGGGTCATCCTGCACGGGCGGGACGTCACCGAGTTGCCGCCGCAAAAGCGCGGTGTCGGGATCGTCTTCCAACATTACGCCCTGTTCCGGCACATGTCGGTCGCCGAGAACATCGAGTTCGCCCTCAAGATTCGCGGCGTTCCCAAGGACGCGCGACGTCGTCGCCGCGACGAGCTGGTGGAGTTGGTGGATCTCGCCGGCCTCGCGGGACGCATGCCCTCTCAGCTGTCCGGCGGGCAGCAGCAGCGGGTCGCCCTCGCGCGCGCTCTCGCGTATCGGCCCGAGGTCTTACTGCTCGACGAGCCGTTCGGTGCGCTCGATGCCAAGATCCGCGTCGACCTCCGCCGTGCGGTTCATCGTATCCAGCGGGAGCTGGGCGTCGCCGCGATCTTCGTCACCCACGATCAGGAGGAGGCGTTCGAGGTCGCCGACCGCATCGGCGTTCTGAACGAGGGCCGGCTACTCGAGGCCGGACCGCCGCGCGAGCTTTACGCTCGGCCGCGCACAGAGTTCGTCGCGCGGTTCCTCGGCGCGGCCAATCTCATGGTCGGCATCAACGAGCCGCAGGGGGTGCGCATCGGGCCCTGCCTCGTCCCTCTCAAGACGCAAGGGGGTGAGCATCCGGACGCGGGGCGGGTCCAAGTCCTGTTCCGTCCCGAGGACGTCGCGGTCAAGGATGCCCCCGATGCGCTCGACTGGCCGCTTTTGGGCAGGGCGGTGATCGAGGAACGCGCGTTCTTCGGGTCGATCGAGCGCCTGAGGCTCCGCATCCCGGAGCTGACGGGAGTGCGGATGATCGATCCGCCGCCGGTGTTCGGCGAAGAAGGCATCGTCGTCCAGGCCAGCCGCTCGCAGCACCAGGCCCGCCGCTACCCGTTGGCTCCGGGGACCACTGCTTGGGTCGGACTGCGCCGCATCCACGCCCTTCCGCATCCCGGACTTCGCCTGCTCGCGCTGGCCGGCGGCGAGGCAGGGGACGCCACCGCACTCGGCGTGGCGGCGCACCTCGCCGGCCGCGCGGACGCACGGCTCACCGCTCTCGTCGCCGACGGCACGGCGAGCCTCCGAGGCGTCGAGACGAGGCGGTTCGTCGGCACGCTCGACGAGGCGATCGCTCGCGAGGCCGAGCGCGACCCGGTGGATCTGGTCATCTTGTCACCCCCCCGCGACGATGCGTCTTCAGCCGTGGCGCGCGCGTTGCGTGCCAGCGAGCACCACGTCCTCGTCGTGCGGGACGGGGGAGCCGGCCTCCAGCACGCTCTCGTCTGCGTCGCCGGGGGAGAGCAGGGGAAGGTCGACATCCTTTTCGCGAGCCGGCTTCTCCGGCATATCTCCGCGGAAGCGACCGTGATGATGGTCGTCCCGGGGCCGGAGCCGGACCCCGTTGCCGATGCGCACGCGCAGCGCTTCGTCGCGGCGGGCGGGAAGACGCTCGTTTCCGCCGGCGTCAAGGCACGGCCCGCGCTGGGGCACGGCGACGTCGCGGAATCCATCGAAGAGGCATTGCGGAGCGGACGCTACGGGCTCATCGTCGTCGGGGCCCCGCCGCTCCGGGCCGATACGGGCGCGCCGATCGGTGGGCTGGTCGGGCGGCTCTTGTCCTCGCCCACGACACCTTCCATGCTCGTCATCAGGTCGACGCCATGACACGTTCCCAGCGAATCTCCCCGATCCCGGTCGCCCTCTCGCTCGCCCTCGCGCTGGCCGGATCCACGGTCGACGCAAAAAAGGTCTCGATCCTCAATGTCTCGTACGACCCGACGCGTGAGTTCTACAAGGAGATCAACGCCGCATTCGCGGCGGTGTGGAAGACCAAGACGGGAGACGATCTGACCGTTCAGCAATCCCACGGCGGCTCCGGCAAGCAAGCGCGCGCTGTCGCCGACGGACTCGAGGCGGACGTCGTCACCCTCGCCCTCGCGTACGACGTCGATGCGCTCGCGGTCGCTGGGCTGCTGGCACCCGATTGGCAGAAGCGCCTGCCGGACAACAGCTGCCCTTACACGTCGACGATCGTTTTCATCGTGCGCAAGGGGAACCCCAAGGGAATCAGGGACTGGAGCGACTTGGCCAAGCCGGGCATCCAGGTGATCACGCCCAATCCGAAGACCTCGGGAGGAGCGCGGTGGAACTACCTCGCCGCCTGGGGCGCCGCTCTCGCAACGAATGGTCGCGACGAGGCCAAAGCGAAGGCGTTCGTCGCGGCGGTCTACAAGAACGTCCCGATGCTCGACACGGGCGCGCGCGGCGCGACGGTCACGTTCGTCGAGCGTGGGATTGGCGACGTCCTGATCGCGTGGGAGAACGAGGCGATGCTCGCCCTATCCGAGATGGGCAGGGACAAGCTCGAGCTCGTGGCGCCTCCGCGGTCGATCCTCGCCGAGCCGCCCGTCACGATCGTCGACAGGGTGGTCGCGAAGCACGGCACGAAGGATGTGGCGCAGGCTTATCTCGCCTACCTGTACTCCACGCCCGGGCAAGAGATCGTGGCGAAGCACTTCTACCGCCCCCGCGATCCCGCGGTCGCGAAGAAGTACGCCTCCCGGTTTCCCAAGGTCGAGACGTTCACGGTCGACAAGACGTTCGGCGGATGGGACAAAGCGCAGAAGGTGCATTTCGCGGATGGCGGAGTCTTCGATCAGATCTTCGGAGCCGGTCGGTGACCGCCGCCGATCGGCGCGTGCTCCCGGGCTTTTCGCCGGCGATCTCGTTCACCGTCGGGTACGTGTCCCTGCTCATCTTGATCCCGCTGGCGATGCTCGTACTGAAGTCGGCATCGTTGGGTCCCGCGGCGTTCTGGGCCGCGGCCACGTCCCCTCGCGCGCTGGCGGCCTACCGGCTGAGCGTGCTCGCCGCGCTCTCGGGCGGCGCGATCAACGCGGCCTTCGGAGTGATCGTCGCGTGGGTCTTGGTGCGCTACGAGTTTCCGGGGAAGCGCCTGGTCGACGCCCTCGTCGACCTGCCGTTCGCGCTCCCCACGGCGGTCGCCGGCATCGCACTGACATCCCTCTACGCCGAGAACGGATGGATCGGCAAGCACCTCGCGCCGCTCGGCATCAAGGTGGCCTACACGCCGCTCGGAGTCGTCGTCGCGCTGACGTTCATCGGCCTGCCGTTCGTCGTCCGGACCGTTCAGCCGGTGCTGGAAGATCTCGAGCCCGAGATCGAAGACGCGGCCGCGGTGCTCGGCGCTGGCCGGATCGCGACGCTCGCGCGGGTCATCCTCCCGGGCGTCCTGCCCTCGCTCGCCACGGGATTCGCGCTCTCTTTCGCCCGTGGCCTCGGAGAGTACGGATCGGTCGTCTTCATCGCGGGGAACATGCCCATGGTCTCGGAGATCACGCCGCTCTTGATCATGATCAAGCTGGAGCAATACGACTACGCGGGCGCGACGGCGATCGCGCTCGTCTTTCTGATCGTGTCGTTTTCCATGCTCCTGGCGATCAACGGCCTCGCACGCCGCGCGGCCGCACGGCTGCGGATGCGGTGAGCGTCGTGTTCGCCCCCAGGGAGCCGCGGCCATCGCACCGGAACGAGAATCGTCTCGTCCGGGTCGCGCTCATCGGGATCGCGCTCGCGTTTCTCGTGCTCTTCCTCTTCCTTCCGCTTGTCGCCGTGTTCGCGACGGCCTTCGAGAAGGGCGCGGCCGCCTACGCCGCGGCGATCGTCGATCCCACGGCCCTGTCCGCGATCCGCGTCACGCTGACCGTCGCCGCGATCGTCGTCCCGATGAACCTCCTCTTCGGTGTCTCCGCCGCCTGGGCCATCGCGAAGTTCGAATTCCCGGGGAGAGGGCTGCTCGTGACGATCATCGATGCCCCGTTCGCGGTGTCGCCGGTCGTCTCCGGGATGGTGTTCGTCCTGCTGTTCGGCGCCCACGGCCTTCTCGGCCGGTGGCTGATCGCGCACGACGTCAAGATCGTCTTCGCTTTCCCGGGGGTCGTTCTCGCGACGCTGTTCGTCACGTCGCCGTTCGTCGCGCGCGAGTTGATCCCTCTGATGGAGAGCCAGGGGAACGGTGACGAGGAGGCCGCGCTCACCCTGGGAGGATCGGGCTGGAGCACGTTCTTCCACGTCAGCCTCCCGAAGATCCGGTGGGGCCTCTTGTACGGCGTCGTGCTCTGCAACGCGCGGGCGATGGGGGAGTTCGGCGCCGTCTCCGTCGTTTCCGGGCATATCCAGGGGCTGACGAACACGATCCCCCTCCACGTCGAGATCCTCTACAACGAGTATCAGTTCTCGGCGGCGTTCGCGGTCGCCTCGCTGCTCTCCGTCGTGGCGCTGGTGACGCTTGCGATCAAAGCGGTCGTCGAGCACCGCGTCGGGTCCCGCTGAGACGACTGATAGCATGAGGGCATGCGGCGTTCGAGCCTCGGCCTCGTCCTGATCGCGCTCAACGTCTCGCTGGCGCTGGTCACGGTTGCGGGCCTGGCGATCGCCTCCGCCGCGCTGCTCCGGCGCTTCACGGACAACCAGGCGCTCGGGCGCGTGCGCGCGGCGGCGGTGTCCGCCGAGCGGGGAATCGCCGGGCAAGGCGAGGCGGTCGCGACGGCGACGCAGCTGCTCGCCCTGCACCCGAGCTCGGCGGACCGGCTCGGGCAGCGAAGGTTCACGGAAGTGACGGCCGATCTCGAGCGGTTCCGGACTTCCGCGGGCCTGGCCGCCGTCGCGGTGATGCGAAGCGACCAGTTGGTCGCGGCCGCCGGACCCATGCTGGATTGGACCGGCCTTCTCGGTGGTGCGCGAGCCCCGAACTGGAGCTTGGCGGCGCTGCCTGGGGGAGGACTGCAGCTTGCCTCCGCGGCGTCGGTGGTCGGAGAGCCGGAGTACGTCGTCGCGGCCGCAAAGCGACTCGATGCGGCGTTCGCCTCGCGACTGTCGGAGGAGATCGGGGCGACCGTGCGAATCGTCGACGCCGCAAACGGGATCGGCGACCTCGGGGATCCGAAGCTCCCCATGCGCGCGAGGCTGCTCCACGACGCCCCCCCCGCGGCACGGCGGCTCGATGGGCCGGGCGTCTATGCGACCGTGCGGGCGCTTCGTGGTCCCGACGGACGGGTCGCCGGGTTCCTCGAGACCGAGATTCCGACGTCCACCGCGCGCGACGCGACGCTCCGGCTGGTGCGGCAGCTCTCGATGCTCGCGGTCGTGATCGGCGGGCTCGCGGCCCTGGCGTCGGTGGTGCTGGCACGCCGCATCGCCTCACCGGTCGAGCGGCTCGCGGAAGCGGCCGACCGGATCGGCGGTGGAGACCTGCACACGCCGGTCGCGCCCTCCGGCTGGGCGGAGATCGGCGGGCTGGCGACGTCGATGGAGGAGATGCGGCGGCGGCTGTTGCGGCTGACGGTGGATCTCGAGGCGCAGCGCGTCGAAGCGCGCGCGATGGTCGACGGGATCGTCGAGGGCGTCTTCGTCGTTGACGGCGAGCGTCGCATCGTCCAGATCAGCGGTCAGGCGGCGGCCCTCGTCGGTACCGACGCCCGATCCGCCGTGGGCCGGTTCTGCGGCGACTTGTTGAGGCCCGAGCCGGTCAACGGCGTCCGGCCGTGCGAGGAGAGCTGCCCGATCCTTCACGCGCGCTTCCGCGGCCAGGCCCGGGCGACCGAGCACCTCGTGCTCGCCGACGGCAGGCATCTTAGGGTCGTGGTGACCAGCTCGATGTCCGGAGGGGACCGCCAGGTCCAGCTGCTGCGCGACGAGACCGACGTCGAGGCCGCGCGCCGCTTGCGCGATGCGGTGCTCGCCAATATCTCCCACGAATTCAAGACGCCGCTCGCGGCTCAGCTCGCCTCGCTCGAGCTGCTCCTGAACCGGCTCCCCGAGCTCGGCCCTGACGAGACGCGCGCGTTGGTCGTCGCGCTCCAACGCGGCGCGCTGCGTCTCGCGCAGCTGATCGACAATCTCCTCGAGAGCGTCCGCATCGAAGCGGGCCGGGCCTCGTTGAGGCGTCAAGCCGTCCATCTCGATGAGGTGGTCGAGGAGGCGGTCGAGATGATCCGCCCGCTCGCCGACCAGCGCGGGCAGTCGATCGACGTCGGGCTGCCGCATCCCCTGCCTCCCGTCTCGGGGGACGGGCCGCGCCTCGTCCAGGTCTTCGTCAACCTCCTGGCGAACGCGGGGAAATTCGCGCCCGACCGCACCACCATTCGGGTCGCCGGGGACGTCGACGCCGAGCGCGTGACGCTGTGGGTCGAAGACGAGGGCCCCGGGTGGAGCGACGACGTCGAGCCGCAGATGTTCGAGCCGTTCGTGCGCTCGACCGGCGACGAGCCGGAATCGTCCGGTGTGGGGCTCGGGCTGTACATCGCGAAATCGATCGTCGAGCGGCACGGCGGGGCGATCGACGCGCGCACGTCGCGGGGGCGCACGCGCGTCGCGGTCAGGCTTCCGCTCGGCAAGACGGCATGACGATCCTGATCGTCGATGACAATCGCGAGTTGCGGGAGCTGATCGGGTTCACGCTGCGAGGGGCGGGTTACCGGATCGTGGAGGCCGGCGACGGTCCCGAAGCCCTGCTCCGGCACGCCGCCGAGAAACCCGCGCTGGTGATCCTCGACGTCAACATGCCGGGCCTCGACGGATTCGAGGTCTGCCGGCGCATCCGGGCGGCGTCCGACACGCCCGTCATGATGCTCACCGTCCGCGGGGAGGAGTCCGACCAGATTCGAGCGCTCGATCTCGGCGCCGACGACTATCTCACCAAGCCGTTCAGCCCGCGCGCGCTGCTCGCGCGTGTGCGGGCCCTGCTCCGCCGCGGCGCTTCCGAGCGCCCCGCCCCCCTGGGAGGCGGGGCGATCGCGCTCGACCCCGATTTGCAAACGGTCAGCGTCGCTGGAGCCGCGCCCGTGCGCTTGACGAACCTCGAGTTCCGGCTCCTGCAGCACATGGTCGCGCAGCCGAACCGGACGATGTCGCCCGAGCAGCTCCTGCGCCACGTGTGGGGCCACCGCTCCTCCGACGACCGCCAGCTCTTGAAGCAGCTGGTTCACCGCGTCCGCCAAAAAGTCGAGGCCGACCCCGCCGACCCGCGTTTTCTCAAAACCGTCTCCGGGGTCGGCTACCGCCTGGAGGTTTAGGGGGAAAAAAGGGGACAGGCCCCGTTTTCTTCAGGCCCAACCATTGCCGTGTTGGAGAGGAAACGGGGCCTGCCTTTTTTTCCCCCTAAACCTCCAGCACGCGCCCGGATCGGAGCATCCAAAGCTCGGCGCGAACTCGGGCGCCGGGCACGGCGCGGCGGACTGCGTCGGCATAGACGCGAAGCTGATCGCGGTGGCGTTCGATCGCACCGTCATCCGACGCGTCGATCTTGAAGTCGGCGACGACGACGGCGCCGTCGGCGTCTCGATAGAGGAGATCGATCGCACCGCGCCACCGGGCCCCCGGCTCCGAGAGGAGCACCGGAATCTCACGCCCGAGAACGTCGAGTCCGGCCCAGAGCGGGGCGAGCGGCGAACCGGCAAACTCGCTGAGCACGCGCTCCGCCTCCTGGAACGCGGCCCCGCCGGCGACCGTCCCCAGGCCGGCGAGCCTTGCGTGCACGATGCGCCCTGTCTCGCGAGCCAGCGAGGGCGTCAGGGTCCCGCCGGTCGCCAGCGCGATGCCCTCGTCGGGGCGGTCGCCCTCGCTCGGCGAAGCGAACGGAGGGTCCGCTCTCGCGACGACCGCCGCGACCGCGGTCTCGTAGAGCGCCACTGCCGCGGGGGCGCCGGGACTGTGCGACGCGCCCGTTGTGCGCTCCGGATCGCCCGCCGCGACGCTCCGCCGCGCGACGCCGCCCCAGGCGGCGATCGCGTCGACCCACGCGGTTCGTCGCGAGCCGCCGCCGAAGACGACGAGTCGATCGCGAGCTCGCGTCAGGGCGACATAGAGAAGCCGCACGTCTTCCGCGGCCTCGTGCTGCGCGTCATCGAGCGACGCCGCGATCGCAGCGGCGCTGCGGAAGGCCGGCCCGTCGAGGCGAAGGAACTCCGCGCTCCCGAACCGCGCCATCGCCGTCCCGACGCGCGCCTTACGGCGGGGGCCCCCCCCGCCGGCCGGTTCCGCCAGGGCGACAGAGGGGGCCCCCAGGCCCTTCGCGCGGATGGGCGCACGCCCGCCACCCGCCGCCCGGGTGGGCACCCGGCGCGGGGAGGGCCCTGCCTCCC
>JACXTT010006781.1_pt1 | contig 16277 bp, 13 predicted proteins | sample 9270951 | NCBI WGS metagenome assembly JACXTT01 (sample SAMN15532306, study PRJNA645909) | rock metagenome | isolation source: weathered quartz diorite | place: Puerto Rico | collected 2017-06-21 | reverse complement strand
CTCGGGCACCGTGCGCATCGATGGCGAGGACACCGTCGGCATCGACGGCGTGGCGCTGCGCCGCAAGATCGGCTACGTGATCCAGCAGATCGGCCTGTTCCCGAACATGACCATCGAAGGGAACATCATGGTGGTTCCGCGCATGCTCGGCGGGGACAAGCACCCCCAGGGCGCCCGCGCCGAGGCGGGCGGCAATGGGGGCCACGCCGATATTCATCACCACGGCGGTGCGCAGGCCGCCCAGGATCACGGGCACGGCCAGCGGCAGGTCCACGCGGCGCATGCGCTGCCACGTCGTCATGCCGATGCCGCGCCCTGCCTCCTGGATGCCCGGGTCGACGTTGACCAGCGCGGTATAGGTGTTGCGCATGATCGGCAGCAGCGAGTACAGGAACACGGCGGTCACCGCCGGCACGTAGCCCAGCGCGTGCCCGAAGCGCGCGAAGAGCGGGATCATCAGGCCGAACAGAGCGATCGACGGCAGCGTCAGCACGATGGTGGCCAGCGTCAGCAGCGGCGTGGCCAGCCAGCGGAAGCGCGTGATGACGATGCCCAGCGGCACGCCGATCAGGATCGCCATGCCCACGGCGGAGCCCACGAGCGCCAGGTGTTCGGCGGTGAGCTTCAGCAGCGTCGGCCAGCTATGGTGGAGGTAGGTCAGCAAGTCCATGCGCGCCTCCTCAGATCAGGCCATGGCTGCGCAGGAACTCCGCGGCCACCTTGTCCACCGGTTGCTGGCCGATGTCCACCTGGTAGTTCATGTCGGTCATTGACGCGTTGTCGAGCTTCGCCGAGAGCGCATTGAGCAGTCCGGCGAGTTCCGGGTGCTGGTCCAGCGTGGCCTGGCGCACCACGGGCACCGCGCTGTAGTCCGGGAAGAAATGCAGGTCGTCCTCGAGCAGCACGAGCTCGAAACCCTTTACGCGGCCATCGGTCGTGTACACCAGGCCCAGGTCGACCTGGTTGTTCTTCAGCGCCGTGTAGACCAGGCCAGGATCGAGCTGGATCACGTCGCGGCGCGTGAACGGCAGCTTGTACTGGGCCTTGAGCGGTTCCAGCCCGTCGGGGCGAGCGGCGAATTCCATGTCGACCGCGAACGGATGTTGCGCGTCCTCGCCGCCCTTGCGCATCTGCTCGGCATAGGCCGACAGTGTGGTGACGCCGCCCGCCTGCGCGCGCTCCTTCGGCATGGCCAGCGCGTAGGTGTTGTTGATGCCCGACGGCTCCAGCCAGACCAGGCCGCGCGCCGCGTCCAGCGCCTTCACGCGGGCATAGCTTTCTTTCGCGCCGAGCTTTTCCTCGACCTTGTTGAAGACTATCAGCGCCGTGCCGGTGTAGTCCCACACCACGTCGAGCTGGCCGCTCTCCATAGCCTGGCGCATCAGCGTGCTGCCCAGTCCCGCGGTCAGCTCGGTGCCGATGCCCTTGGCGCGCAGGTACTGCGAGGTCATCGACGACAGGATCAGCTGCTCGGTGAAGTTCTTGCCGCCCACGCGCACCGGCGCGGCTTCGGCGGCAGGCGCCTGCGCACGGGCCGGCGCCGAGCTCAGCAGCACGGCGGCAAGCGCGGTGCCGACCAGCATGAAGGCCCAGAAGGCGCGGCGTTCGCGGTCTCGTTTCGGTTCCATTGGATTCTCCTCTCGGCCGCCGCTCATCGCGCCAGGCCGCGCCGGCGCAGGTACAGGTTGCCGGCGCCGGCAAAGAGCGCATCCAGCGCCAGCGCCAGCAGCGCGGTGGCGGCTGCGCCCAGCAGCAGCAGCGGCTGGTTGTTCAGGTAGATGCCCGGGAAGATCAGTTCGCCGAGGCTGTTGGCGCCGATCAGGAACGACAGCGGCACCGTGCCCACGTTGATCACCAGGCTGATGCGGATGCCCGCCAGCATCACCGGCAGCGCATTCGGCAGTTCCACGCGCAGCAGCCGCTGGCACGGCGTCATGCCGATGCCGCGCGCGGCCTCGAGCAGCGTCGGCGAGACATTGCGCAGGCCCTCGTAGGTGTTGCGCACGATCGGCAGCAGCGACGCGAGCCACAGCGCCAGGATGGCGGGCCGCTCGCCGATGCCGAGCACGGCCAGCGCGAGCGCCAGTACCGCGAGCGACGGCACGGTGTTGCCGACGTTGAAGACTTGCATCAAACGGTCCGCCCAGCGGCGCATGCACGGCCGGCTCAGCGCGATGCCGGCCGGAATGCCGGTCGCCAGCGCTAGCGTCATCGAGTACACGACCAGCCGCAGGTGGTCGGCCACGTCATAGAGCAGGCGATCCTGGTGCTGGCGGATGACGTCCGCGCCGATCCAGGCAACCAGTCCAGACAATGCCAGCACGGTCAGGCATACCCAGGCGAACACCCGCACGGATTGCTTTGACATATTTCCCCTTGTCGCGAATGAAAAGCGGATGAAGCGCCACTTTCCGTGCACGGAAAACAAAATGGGCAAGGCGGCCGTGAATGGGGAGCCACCGTCCCGGTTCAGATTGCGTTGCCGCCATGACCGGCACGATTGCCGGCGGACGGGCTGTTGGACTCCCACGCCATGGGCGGAAAGTCCGGTTGACGGGATGCCGCGGCGTTGCGCGCGGCGAATCCCTGAAGCGACGCACCCGGGCCGGTCGATCACCGGAAGCCAGGTGGCCAGGGCAGCGCTGAAAGTGAAGAGGTCGACGCGCCGCCGAATGCATTGGCCGTTGCCAGACAAGGCTTGGCGGCAGTACCAGGCGCGTCAATCCACGGCAACGGATGACAAAGAGAGCGCTATTATACGCATCTTCATCGATTTTGTCATTTACGCCTATCTCGCGGCCTTCTACGGGGAGTTTTCGCCCATATCGCGCGGGTGCTGGAGGTCTGCAAAACCGGGGAGACAAGGCGGATGCGACCGTTATCGTTGCTGGCTCGAATGTGAGCATATTGCGCCTATGGATGGAACAATCTGTTGCCCATCCGCCCTCTACTCTTTCGCGGCCAAACCTCTACATTGTCGGTGTAGCTGAACACGACGTGGCCCGGATGACGGCAGCAGCAATGCCCCGCCGGCCGGCCCGCCAACCGGAGAAAGAATCATGGACACCCGCAACCCTATCGCCACCGTTCCGGCCACCGCACAGGAATCCGTGCAGCGCTCGCGCGCCGTGGATCGTGTCGTGCGCGGCATTGCCACCTCGGACGGCGCCGGGGTCAAGCTGACGCGCGTGCTGACGCAGAACCTGCAGCGCCGGCTGGACCCGTTCCTGATGCTCGACGCCTTTGGCACCGACAGCAAGGACGACTACATCGGCGGCTTCCCCGATCACCCGCACCGCGGCTTCGAGACCATCACGTATATGCTGGCCGGCCGCATGCGCCACCGCGACAGCGCCGGCAACGAAGGCCTGCTGCAGAACGGCGGCGCCCAGTGGATGGTGGCCGGTGCCGGTGTGGTGCACTCGGAAATGCCCGAGCAGGAAGACGGCCGCATGGAAGGCTTCCAGCTCTGGCTGAACCTGCCAGCGGCCGACAAGATGACTGCGCCGTGGTATCGCGACATGCCCGCCGACGCCATTCCGACCGTGGCGCTGGACAACGGTGGCACGGTGCGCGTGCTGGCCGGCGCCTCGCACGGCGTGGCCGGCGCGGTGACGCGGCCGGTGACGGAGCCGATCTACCTTGACGTGCACCTGCCTGCCGGCGAGCAGTTCCGGCAGGCGCTGCCGGCCGGGCACAACGCTTTCGTCTATGTGTACCGGGGCGAGGTGTCGATCGGTGAAGGCAGCGAAAGGGCGGTGATCGAGTCGCAGCGCATGGGCGTGCTGGACAACGCCAGCGCGGCCGACGGCGTGATCGTCAACGCCGAGTCCGATGCGCACTTCCTGCTGATCGCGGGCCAGCCGCTGGGCGAGCCGATCGCCCAGTACGGGCCGTTCGTGATGAACACGCAGGAGCAGATCCACCAGACGCTGGCGGATTTCCGCGACGGGCGTTTTGCAACGATCCCGGCCTCCACCGGGGCCTGATTGCGGGATCGACCCGGCGCCTAAGCCGGGCCCGAAGCCACGCAGACCGCCGCCCTCCGCAAGGAGGGCGGCGGTTTTTCTTTGTATTTCCCGGCATGCGACTTGCAGCCACCCGCCAACCGTTGCGGCGCTTGGACAAACGGCGGAAAGCGGCCGCCATGGGGCCTCGCACTTATATAATTCATACCCAATATCGTGCATCACCAGATCATGATGAATGCTGCAATGCGTCGCGGCGATGCTGCGCCACGCACTGCCGCTGATTGCCTGCCTTCCACGTTGCTGCCATAACAACCCGAGCCGCCTCAGTGACATCACAACTCCCCCCCAGGCTGGCGCTAGCCCATATCAGCAAGCGCTATCCCGGCGTCATCGCGAACGATGACATCAGCCTCAGCGTCGGCCCCGGCGAAATCCACGCCGTCCTTGGCGAAAACGGGGCTGGCAAATCCACCCTGATGAAGATCATCTTCGGTGCCGTCCGTCCGGACGCCGGCGAGATTCACTTCAACGGGGCGCCGGTCACGATCAACAGCCCGCATGACGCCCGCAACCTGGGCATTGCCATGGTGTTCCAGCACTTCTCGCTGTTCGACACCCTGACCGTGGCCGAGAACATCGCGCTGGGCCTGCCCGGCGGCCACCAGGGCGCGGGCAGCAGCATGAAGCAGCTCGCCGAACGCATCCGCGCCACCGCCGAGCGCTATGGCCTGCCGCTGGAACCGAACCGCCATGTCCACACGCTGTCGGTGGGCGAGCGGCAGCGCGTCGAGATCGTGCGCGCACTGCTGGCCGACCCGCAGCTGCTGATCCTGGACGAGCCGACTTCAGTGCTGACGCCGCAGGCCGTGGAAACGCTGTTTGTCACGCTGCGCCAGCTCGCGGCCGAGGGCACCAGCATTCTCTACATCAGCCACAAGCTCGACGAGATCCGCGCGCTCTGCCATCACGCCACCGTGATGCGCATGGGCAAGGTCACCGGCGTGTGCGACCCGCGCCAGGAAAGCGCGGCCTCGCTGTCGCGCCTGATGATCGGCGGCGAGCCGCCGCGCGAAGCGCGCGTGGCCGCGCAACGCGGCGAGGTGCGCCTGAGCGTGCAGGAACTGTCGCTGCCGCGCGCGCACGCGTTTGCGACCGAGCTGCAGCGGATCTCGCTCGACGTGCACGCCGGCGAGATCGTCGGCATTGCCGGCGTGTCGGGCAACGGGCAGCAGGAACTGCTGGCCGCGTTGTCCGGCGAGGACATGCGCGTCGCGGCGCCGGCCGTGCAACTGGCCGGCAAGCCGGTCGGCCGCCTCGATGCGCGCCAGCTTCGGCGCGCCGGGCTGGCGTTCGTTCCGGAAGAGCGGCTCGGGCGCGGCGCCGTGCCCGGCATGAGCCTGGCAGCGAATACGCTGCTGTCGCACCAGACGCCCCCGTACGTGCGCAACGGCATGATCTCGCCGAAGGCGGCGGCCGGCCTGGCCACTTCGATCATCAGCCGCTTCCGCGTGAAAGCGAGCGGGCCCGACGCGCTGGCCCGCAGCCTGTCCGGCGGCAACCTGCAGAAATTCATCGTCGGCCGCGAGATCGAAAGCGGCCCGAACGTGCTGATCGTCGCGCAGCCGACCTGGGGCGTCGACGTCGGCGCCGCCGCGCAGATCCACAACGAGATCCTCGCGCTCAAGGCCACCGGCTGCGCGATCCTGGTGGTATCGGAAGAACTCGACGAACTGTTCGCGATCTGCGACCGGCTGCACGTCATCGCCAAGGGCCACCTGTCGCCTTCGATCCCGGCCGAAGCCGCCACGCGCGAGCAGATCGGACTGTGGATGAGCGGCCTGTGGGAAGGCGGACCGGCGCAATCGCGCGACGCCCAGGCAGCGGAGGTGACCAGCCATGGCTGAAATGCGCTCGCTCCTGCCCCGCTCCCCCATCACGCTGGCGCCGCGCGGCCTGCCGTCGCGGACCATGGCCTATGCCTCGCCGGTGATCGCGCTCGCGCTCACGCTGCTGTTCGGCGGGCTGCTGTTCCTGGCACTCGGCAAGGACCCGATGGCGGCGCTCAAGGTATTCCTCGCCGATCCGCTGCAGGACAAGCGCGCGATTGGCGAAGTCCTGCTCAAGACTGTGCCGCTGGTACTGTGCGCGCTGGGCCTGTCGGTCTGCTACCGCGCCAATGTGTGGAACATCGGCGCGGATGGCCAGCTCATCGCCGGCGGCATCTTCGCCGGCGCCACGGTGCTGTTCTTCGACGTGCCGGGCCAGACCCTGAACGGTACCGTGGTGCTGATGCTGGCGTCGCTCGCGGGCGTGATCGGCGGCATGGCCTGGGCCTCGATCACGGCGCTGCTCAAGGACCGCTTCAACGCCAACGAGATCCTGGTCTCGCTGATGCTCACCTATATCGCGCAACAGCTCATGCTGTGGGTCGTCAATGGCCCGCTCAAGGATCCCAACGGCATGAACTTTCCGCAGTCCAAAGTGTTCTCGTCCGAATACCTGCTGCCCAACCTGATGTCCGGCTCGCGCCTGCACGCGGGCTTTGCCGTAATGCTGGTGCTGGTCGCGGTGATGACGGTGTTCACCTTCCGCAGCCTGGCCGGCTACCGCCTGCAGGTGGGCGGCACCGCACCGGCCGCGGCGCGCTATGCCGGCTTCTCGTCGCGCGGCGCGCTGTGGAGCGCGCTGCTGATCTCGGGCGCCACCGCGGGCCTGGCAGGCGCGTTCGAAGTCACGGGCCCGATCGGCCAGCTGCTGCCGTCGATTTCGCCGGGCTATGGCTTCACGGCCATCATCGTCGCCTTCGTCGGCCGCCTGCACCCGGTGGGCACCGTGTTGGGCGGCATCATGATGTCGCTGTTCTATATCGGCGGCGAGATGGCGCAATCGCGCCTGGGCCTGCCGTCAGCCATCGGCTGGGTGTTCCAGGGCATGCTGCTGTTCTTCCTGCTGGCCTGCGACACCCTTATTGAAAACCGCCTGCGCTGGCGCGCCACGGCAGCCTGAGCGGAGCCACGTACAACATGGAACAACTCGCTCCTCTCATCGCCACCGCGATCAACGCCGGCACGCCGCTGCTGCTGGCGGCGCTGGGCCTGCTCATCAACGAACGCGCCGGCGTGCTCAACCTCGGCGCCGAAGGCATGATGCTGGTCGCAGCAGTGGCCGGCTTCATGGTCGGCTACCAGACGCAGCAGCCGCTGCTCGGCTTTCTTGCCGGTGCGGTGGCCGGCATGCTGATGGCCTCGCTGTTCTCGTGGCTGGCGCTGGTGCTGGCCACCAACCAGGTCGCCACCGGCCTTGCGCTGTCGATCTTCGGCACCGGCCTGTCGGCCTTCATGGGCCAGCGCTTCGTCGGCTTCGCCATGCCGGCGCAGGCCAGGTCGATCCCGGGGCTGGCCGACATTCCGTTCGTCGGCCCCGCGTTCTTCCAGCACCACTGGATGGTGTACTTCAGCCTGCTGCTGTGCTTCGCCATCATGTGGTTCCTGTTCCGCACGCGCGCCGGGCTGACGCTGCGCGCGATCGGCGAATCGCCGGAATCCGCGCATGCGCTGGGCTATCCGGTACGCACCATCCGCTTCGGCGCGCTGCTGTTCGGCGGTGCCTGCTGCGGCCTGGCCGGTGCCTACCTGTCGCTGGTGTACACGCCGATGTGGGTCGAGAATCTGGTCGCCGGCCGCGGCTGGATCGCGCTGGCGCTGACCACGTTCGCCACCTGGCGCCCGGGCCGCGTGCTGATCGGCGCTTGGCTGTTCGGCGGCGTGACCATCCTGCAGTTCTACCTGCAGGGCATTGGCGTCTCGGTGCCGTCGCAGTTCCTGTCGATGCTGCCGTACGCGGCCACCATCGTCGTGCTGGCGCTGATCTCGCGCAACCCGGCCTGGATCCGGCTGAACATGCCCGCGTCGCTGGGCAAGCCGTTCCGTCCGGGCAATGCCTGATGCTGCTGCCCGAGCCCTTTTCCCTGTTTCAACGAGCCTTCGAAAGCAAACACAATTCATCACAAGGAGAAATCATGATCGTCACGCGCAGGAAGACCCTGGCGGCGCTGGCCGCCACCGCCGTGCTGGCCCTGGCCGGCTGCGGCAAGAAGGAAGCCGAGAAGCCGGCCGAGACCGCCGCCCCGGCCTCCGCGCCCGCCGCTGAACAGAAGGCCGAGCCGCTCAAGGTGGCCTTCGTCTACATCGGCCCGGTGGGCGATGCGGGCTGGACGTACGCGCACGACGCCGGCCGCAAGGCCGTGGAAGAAAAGTTCGGCGACAAGGTCAAGACCACCTTTGTCGAGAACGTGCCCGAATCCGCCGCTGACGCCGAGCGCGTGTTCCGCGACCTGGCCAGCCAGGGCAACAAGCTGATCTTCGGCACCACCTTCGGCTACATGGAGTCGATGCTGAAGGTCGCCAAGGAATTCCCGGACGTAAAGTTCGAGCACGCCACCGGCTTCAAGACCGCCGACAACCTGGGCCAGTACGACGTGCGCACCTATGAGGGCGCCTACCTCGCGGGCGTGGTCGCCGGCAAGATGAGCAAGACGGGCAAGATGGGCGTGGTGGCTTCGGTGCCGATCCCCGAGGTGATCCGCAACATCGACTCGTTCACGCTCGGCGCGCGCAGTTCCAACCCCAAGGCGACCGTCAAGGTGGTCTGGGTGAACAAGTGGTTCGATCCGGGCAAGGAGCGTGAAGCCGCCACGACGCTGATCGGCCAGGGCGTGGACATGCTGATGCAGAACACCGACTCCGCCGCCGTGGTGCAGACCGCGCAGGAAAAGGGCGTGTACGCGTTCGGCTGGGACAGCAATATGAGCAAGTTCGGCGAAAAGGCTCACCTGGCCGCGTCGGAAATCCAGTGGGGCGTCTACTACAACAAGGTGGTGGAAGACGTGCTGAACAACCGGTGGAAGAGCGACACCACGTGGTGGGGCCTGAAGGAAGGCATGATCGACTTGAAGGATTTCAACCCGATCGTGCCTGACGACGTGAAGGCGCTGGTCGCCGAGCGCAAGAAGGGCATCGTCGACGGTTCCGCGCCGATCTGGAAGGGTCCGATCAAGGACAACACCGGCAAGGAACAAGTCGCCAAGGACCAGACGGCCGACGACAACTTCCTCCACGGCGTGAAGTTCTACGTCGAAGGCGTGGAAGGCAAGATCCCGGGCGGACCGGCAGCCCTCTTCCGGCATCCCGCCACGGCATGCCGACCCGCCCCGGCCCTGCCGGGGCGCACCCCTCGTCTCTTTCCCTGCCCCGCCATCCTCCGGAACTTGAAGCCGACCCGATCGGCCCAAGCTATCTGTGCATGCGCCGCTGGCTGGCGCCCGCAATGTGAAGGAGGCCTCTCATGTGGAAGCGTTTTTCGGCCCTGTGGACGCTGGTGCGGCGTGACGGCCGGCTGTTCTGGTATGCGCTGCGGCATCCGGATGCGCCGCCGTGGCTCAAGCCCGCGGCCTTTGGACTGCTGCTGTACGCCATATCGCCGATCGATCTGATTCCTGACTTTATCGCCGGGCTTGGCATCGTCGATGACGTGGTGCTGATACCGCTTGCGATCCACCTGATGCTCAAGCGCCTGCCGCCGCATATCCTGCGGCAGGCCGAGGCCCGCGCAAGCGCCACCACGGTCAGGCCGCACTGAGCGCAGCAAGAGAAAACAAGAGCCCCCGGTCGGCAGCCTGCCGCCCGGGGGCTTTTTCCATCGGGAACCGCAGCCGTCTCAGTACGGCAGCAAGATGGTCGATCCGGTCGTCTGGCGCGATTCCAGGGCGCGGTGCGCATGCGCCACATCCGCCAACGCATAGCGCTGGCGGACATCGATCTTCACCTTGCCGCTGCTGACCACATCAAACAGGTCCGCCACCATCGGCTCCAGCAATTCGCGGTGGACCACATAGGTCATCAGCGTAGGCCGCGTAAGCCGCAGCGACCCCTTGTTGCCGAGCACCGAGATATCGAACGGCGGCACCGGCCCCGAGGCATTGCCGAAGCTGACCATGGTGCCGCGCGGCGCCAGGCAGTCCAGCGAACCACGGAAGGTGTCCGCGCCGATGGAGTCATACACGGCCGGTACACCCTTGCCGCCGGTAATCTCCTTGACCCGGTCGACAAACGATTCCCGCGTATAAACGACGGTGTGCGTGCAGCCATGCGCGCGCGCCAGCTCCGCCTTTTCGTCGCTGCCGACCGTACCGATCACCGTGACGCCGAGTGCCTTGAGCCACTGGCACGCAATCAGCCCGACACCGCCGGCGGCGGCATGCAGCAGCACGGTATCGCCGGCCTGCACGCGATAGCTGTCCCGGATCAGGTATTGCACGGTCAGGCCCTGCAGCATCATCGCCGCGCCCTGCTCGAAGGAAATCGACTCGGGCAGGCGCACCACGATATCGGCCGGCATCACGCGCACCTGCGCGTAGGCACCGGTCGGGCGGCCCGCGTAGGCCACGCGGTCGCCCGCGCGCAGGTGGGTCACGCCCTCGCCCACCGCCTCGACCACGCCGGCGCCTTCCATGCCGAGCCCGCCGGGCAGCGGCTGCTTGTAGAGGCCGGTGCGGAAGTAGACGTCGATATAGTTGAGCCCCACCGCCTCATGGCGGACGCGGACCTCGCCCGGGCCGGGCTCGCCTACCTCCACGTCGACCCACTGCATCACTTCCGGTCCGCCGGTCTGTTCGATCCGGATGGCTTTGGTCATCTGCATGTCTCCTGTCAGTCAGGCTTTATGGGGTTGGAGATCAGGCCTTCGCTTCGATGCGGCACAGCTCGGTGATCACCAGGTCCGCCGTGGCGACATTGGTCGCGCACGGCACGTTATGCACGTCGCACGCGCGCACGAGCGCGTTGATATCGGGTTCGTGCGGTTGCGGCGTCATCGGGTCGCGCAGGAAGATCACGGCGCGCACGCGCCCCTCCGCGAGCTGCGCGCCGATCTGCAGGTCGCCGCCCCAGGGCCCGGACAGCATCCGTGTCACATCGAGCCCGACTTCATCGATCAGCCGGCCACCGGTGGTACCGGTCGCGAGCAGCTCGCACTGCGAAAGGAATTCGCGGTGCCGCGTGGCAAAGGCAACGATGTCGTCTTTCTTGTGGTCGTGTGCAATCAGGGCGATACGTGGGCGGGTCATCAATGGTCCTTGTTGCGGTAAGCGACTGCAGGTAAATGGTGCGGCCAGTACCGGGGCCGCGCCGGGTTCAGAACGTGCCGGGGTAGGCGCCGCCGTCGAGCAGGATGTTCTGCGCGGTGATGTACGCGGCGTGGCGGCTGCACAGGAAGGCGCAGGTGGCGCCAAACTCGGCGGGGTCGCCGAAGCGACGCGACGGGTTCTGCGCGGCGCGGCGTTGCGCCACTTCATCGACAGTCAGGTTGGCCTTCTGCGCGGCGCCTTCCATGGTCTTGAACAGGCGGTCCGTGTTGAACGGCCCCGGCAGCAGGTTGTTGACGGTCACGCCGTGCTGCGCCACTTCGCGCGCCAGCCCGGCGATAAAGCCGGTCAGGCCCGAGCGCGCGCCGTTGGACAGGCCCAGCACGTCGATCGGCGCCTTCACCGCGCCGCTCGTGATGTTGATGATGCGGCCCCACTTGCGCGCGATCATGCCGTCGACCGTAGCCTTGATCAGTTCGATCGGGGTCAGCATATTGGCGTCCAGCGCGGCCAGCCACGCGTCGCGATCCCAGTCGCGGAAGTTGCCCGGGGGCGGGCCGCCCGCGTTGTTGACCAGGATGTCGAGATCGCCCAGCCTGGCCACGGCGTCGAGCGCGGCCTTGCGGCCTTCCGGCTTCGTGATGTCGGTGGCCACCGCGATCACGCGGCGGCCATGGCGCGCACGCAGGTCGGCCGCGGCTTTTTCCAGCGCCTCGGCTCCGCGCGCCACGATCACCACATCGACGCCTTCGGCGGCCAGCGCATCCGCGCAGGCAAAGCCCAGGCCCTTGCTCGCGCCGCACACCAGTGCATGCTTGCCACGCAGTCCCAGATCCATCTCTCGTTCTCCTAGTCGCTTATTGCTTGTGTCGTTTGTCAGTCAGCTTGGTGTCGCCGCGCGGTGCCATGCCTTGTCATGCCTTGTCATGCCTTGTCATGTCTTGCGCGCCGACAACAGGTACATCCCGCCCAGCACCAGCGCGCTGCCCGCCAGTTGCACGCCGCTGACGGGTTCGTCGAGCAGCCAGAAGGCGAGGAACAGCGTCGATACCGGACCGATCATGCCCGCCTGCGAGGCCATGGGCGCGCCGATGCGGGCCACGGCCACCATCGTCATCGATACCGGCAGCACCGTGCAGAACACCGCATTGACGAGTGACAGCCACATCACCGCAGCCGGCTGCGCGAGTTCGGCCACAGGCCGGCCCAGCGCCAGGTACTGCACCACGCAACATGCAGTGGACACGCACATCGCATAGGCCACCAGCCGCAGCGAGCCGATGCGCTGCACCAGTTCGCCGCTCAGGATCAGGTAGATACCATACGTCAAGGCACTGCCCAGCACCAGCGCCCCGCCAAGCCAGACCTGCGGGCCGCTGACATCGAGGTCATGGGCGAACACCAGCACGATGCCGAGGTAGGCCAGCAGCAGCGATACCCACTGCCGCGCCGCAATCGGGCGCCGGAACAGCAGCGCTGTGGCCAGCAGCACGAACGACGGCGTCAGGAACAGGATCAGCCGTTCCAGCCCCGCCGTGATGGTCTGCAGGCCCAGGAAATCCATGAAGCTCGACAGGTAGTAGCCGATGAAGCCTAGGAACACCACGCGGCCACGGTCGGCCCACGACAGCGCCGGCAGGCGCCGCGACTGCCACCAGCCGATCGCCATGAACAGGGGCACGGCGAACAACATGCGCAGCGTGATCACCATGACGGCGTCCACGTTATAGCGGTACATCAGTTTCGCGACGATGGCCTTGGCGGAAAACAGCACGGCGCCAACGGCAGCGATAGCCAGCCCGGAACGCTGCGGCGACGGCAGCGCAGCAGGCATGGCAAGGGATTTTGCTGAAACTGGCACGGGGAATACTGGGGAGAGGCCGCCACCGCAACCGTGGCCGGCCGGGTCGGCAAAGACGACCCGACGATTGTATTCGAAAAGAAGCATGGGCATCGGCCTACCGCCCGGTATGCCTCGGCGCGTGCGCATTTGCCTACAATGGGCGCTTCCGCCCATTGTAGGCAATAGCCTGTCGCCGTGCCGGGACCACAGAACAACGCAACCCGTAGAGGAGATTCCCGCACCATGCCGCAACGCCCTGCCCTTCGCCGCCGCGCCACGCTGATCGCCCTGTCGCTCGGCGCCGCCACGGCCGCCACGCTCGGCACTCTGCCGCTGGCCGCCGCCGCGGCCGAGACGTTCCCGGCCAAGCCGATCCGCTTCGTCGTCCCGTACGCCGCCGGCGGCACGACCGACCTGGTGGCACGCACCGTCGGCCAGCGCGTCGCCGAGAAGCTGGGCCAGCCCGTGGTCATCGAGAACCGGCCGGGCGCCGGCGGCAACATCGGCATGGAAGCCGTAGCCAAGGCCGGAGCCGATGGCTACACCATCGGCTTCGGCGCGATCTCGACCAACGCGCTGAATCCGCACATCTACAAGCACGTGCCGTTCGACCCGCGCAAGGATTTCACGGCAATCAGCCTGCTCGGCACATCGACGATCGTGCTGGAGGCCAGCCCGTCGCTGCCGGTGAAGACTGTGCCGGAGCTGATCGCCTATGCCAAGGCGCATCCAGGCCTGACGTACGCGACCGCCGGCACCGGCACGTCGATGCACCTGGCCGGCGCGATCTTTTCGCAGATGACCCATACCGGCCTGACGCACGTACCCTACAAGGGCAGCAGCCCAGCCATCAACGACATGCTCGGCGGCCATATCGGCTTGATGTTCGACAACCTGCCGGCTTCGCTGCCGCATATCCAGGCGGGCAAGCTGCGCGCGCTGGCTGTGGCCGGCAAGAGCCGTTCGCCGTCGCTGCCGGACGTGCCCACATTGGCCGAGGCCGGCCTGTCCGGCTACGCCGTGGAACCGTGGTTCGGCGTCTATGGCCCGGCCAACCTGCCCGCGCCTGTGGTGCAAGCGCTCAACGCCGCCTTCGTCGAAGCGCTGGGTCGCGCCGACGTGCGCGAGAAGCTGACGCAGGCGGGCTTCAACCCCAAGGGATCGAGCGCGGCGGAACTACAGACGCTTACGCTGCAGGAGTACGAGCGCTTTGGCAAGGTGGCGAAATCGGCTGCCATCACGGTCGACTAAGCACCGCCGCCGGCAGGCCTTCGTCGGTATACTCGGGGCACACCATTCACCGCACCACGATCGACGTGCCCTCCTCTTCCGACCAGCCCGCCAGCACGACCGATACCGGCTACGACTTCACCGAACAGGTGGGCCACCTGCTGCGCCGCGCCTACCAGCGCCACGTGGCCATCTTCCAGCAGACGATTCCTGATTCGCAGCTCACGGCCGCGCAATTCGTGGTGTTGTGCGCGGTCAGGGACCGGCAACCGTGTTCGCTCAACGAGGTAGTGCGCGCCACGGCAATCGACCAGGCCACAGTGCGCGGCATCATCGAGCGGCTGAAGGCACGCCAGCTGATCGCGGTATCGCACGATCCTAATGACCGGCGCAAGGTAGTGGTGACAGTGACGGACGCCGGACTGGCGTTGATCGACGAGACGGTGCCGTTTGCGAAGCAGATTTCCGAACAGACGTTTGGCAATCTGAATCCGGCCGAGCGCGTGGCGGTGACTTACCTGCTGCGCAAGATGAGCGAGATCGACGAATCAAACGGAGGCTGAGCGGCGGCGCTCAAAGCGCCGCCGGCTTGCTAGGACCGGCGATTGCGCAGCGCGGCCAGCACTGTCTCCGGCACAAACGGCGGCCGCCGCAGCCGCACGCCCATCGCATCGAACAAGGCGTTGGCAATCGCTGGCGCGCCCGGCAACGACGCAGACTCGCCAGCGCCCAACGGCGGCTCCGACTGGCGCGGCATCAGCACCACCTCGATCGGCGGGACCTCCGGGAAAGTCAGCAGCGGATAGCCGCCCCACTCGCGGCTGGCCACGCCCGTGCCATCAAAGCGCACCTGCTCCTTGAGCACGCGGCTCAGCGTCTGCACCACGTTGCCGTGGATCTGGTGGCGCACGCCGTCGGGGTTGACCATCATGCCGGTGTCCTGGCCCACGACGATCTTCTCGACGACGACCTGGCCGGTGGCGGCATCGACCGAAACATCGAGAATCCATGCGGCCCACGCCGCGCCGAAGCCCGGAAAGCGGCTATGGATATAGCGCGCGTAGGCCATGCCGCGGCCGTGCAGCTTGCCGTCCGCATCTGGCGCGCCGCGCGATCCTTGCGCGCCGCGTTCCCAGCGCGCCGCTTCGGCCACGGCACGCAGCAGATCCGCCGCGCGTTCGTCCGGCAGATGCCGCAGCCGAAAGTCCACCGGATCAGCGCCAGCCTCCGCCGCGAGTTCGTCGATCATGCATTCGTGCGCGAAGGTATTCGGCAGCGCCGACACACCGCGCAGCCATGACGCACGCACGATGGCAGGCGTATCGTCGCAGCCGATGCGACGGCCCGCGTAGGCGTATGGCGGCACCGCGGTGCGGTCACCCATCTCGAGCATGCGCGGCGCATTGGGTACCTGGCCCGTCAGCAGTAGTGCCAGTGTCGGCGCATCGTTGGACGGATAGCGGCTGACGAAGTCGTAGCCGAGCAACGCACCGCCGGCACCCAGCGTAGCGCTAACATCCATCAACTGCGCCGCGCCCTTGGGCTCCCACAGGTGCTCCTGCTCGCGCGAAAGTTGCACGCGCACGGGATGGCCGACTGCGCGCGACAGCAGCACGGCATCGGCGCAGACATCGTCGGCGCAGTTGCGGCCGTAGCAGCCGGCGGCCTCCATGCGCACGATCTCGATGCTGTCCTCGCCAAGCCCGGACAGCCGCGCCAAGTCGATGCGCAGCACATGCGGGTTCTGCGTACCGGACCACACCGTAAGGCCATCCGCGCGCCAGTCCGCCACGGCACAGGACGGGCCGATGGAGCCGTGCATCTGGTAGGGCCAGACATAGTGGCGTTCCAGCGCGGTGCCGGCGCCTGGCGCAGGCATGTCGCCATCGTCGAGCAGGTCGCGGCGCGTGGCCGGGTTGGCGCGCAGCACGGGCTCGGGATCGTCGAGCGCCGGCAGCGGCGGGACCGGCTTCCAGCGCACGCGCAGGCGGCGCGCCGCCAGAACCGCGTACTCTTCGCGTTCGGCAATCACGCCGACGAAATCCCCCTGCACAACGACGTCGACCAGTCCCGGTACATCGCGCACAGAATC
>JACXTT010006780.1_pt1 | contig 16278 bp, 16 predicted proteins | sample 9270951 | NCBI WGS metagenome assembly JACXTT01 (sample SAMN15532306, study PRJNA645909) | rock metagenome | isolation source: weathered quartz diorite | place: Puerto Rico | collected 2017-06-21 | reverse complement strand
GATGTTGCCGATGCCGCCGATGTTGACCACCACGCGTGTGACGCCGGGTTTACCAAACACGGCCGCGTGGTAGGCGGGCACCAGCGGCGCGCCCTGGCCGCCGGCGGCGACGTCGCGGCTGCGGAAGTCGCAGACGACGTCAATGCCCGTCAATTCCGCCAGGCGGGCGCCATTGATCGTTTGCTTGGTAAAACCAAGTTCGGGGCGATGGCGAATGGTCTGGCCGTGGGCGGCGATGGCGGCCACCGCGGCGCCATCGCCGCCAAGTTCCCGCACGCAAGCGGCGTACAGTTCGGCAACACCGTTGGCGGCAATGGCTTCCCGCTCGATTTCATTGGCTGTGGCCGCCTGCAGGGCCATCAATTCGGTCCGCAGGGAAGGCGGGAAGGGCAGACTGGCCGCACCCAAGATGGTGAACGCGCCGGCGTCGTCGATGCGGGCCATGACGGCATCGACCCCATCTAGGCTGGTGCCGGACATCATGCCGATATATATATTTCCCTTGGCCATGCAAACACTCCTGAACGATGAATAAAAAAGGCGGCCCATCGGAGCCGCCTTTTTGTGTTTGAAAATCATCTGGCTCCGCCAGTGATTTTTACCTGACTAAGAGCGCCTAACAAAACCTCCATTGCTGCGTTGCTCCGGCTAGCCGTACAGTCGTACTGTCTTCGCCGTCGCGCCTTGCCCTGAAGGTTTTGTTAGGCGCTCTAAACCGCAAGAAAGTAGGTTTTTACTTTCTTGCGATGTTACCGCGCCGCCATCGCCTGTCCCGCGCCAGGACGCAGCAAGGAGAAGCGGTGAGTCATGTCGGCAGCAGCCATTTTAAAGCGGGCCATTTCCGAAGGCGACAAAGGCGCTTGCGCAATCACGTTCAGCGAGTTCGGATCGCGCGCTTCGTTGTTGACGCGGAATTCGTAGTGCAGGTGGGCGCCGGTGGACCAGCCGGTGGAACCGACGTAGCCGATCACATCGCCCTGGCTGACTTTCGAGCCCTTGCGCAGGTTCGAGGAAAAGCGGCTCATGTGGGCGTAGGCCGTGCTGTAGTTGGCCCAGTGCTTGATCACAACCAGATTGCCGTAGCCGCCGGACACGCCCTGGAAATCGATCACGCCATCGCCGGAAGCGCGGATGGGGGTGCCCAGCGCAGCGGCGAAGTCGATACCCTTATGCGCTTTCCAGTTGCCGGAAATGGGGTGCACGCGCATCGAAAAACCGGAAGAAATGCGGGAAAATTCCAGCGGCGACTTGAGGAAACCACGCTTTAACGCCTTGCCGTCGAAGGTATAGTAACCACCGCCAGCTTTGCTGCTCGGGTCATCGAACCAGACCGACTGGTAGGTCACGCCGCGGTTGACGAATTCGCCAGCCAGGATGCGGCCGGCCTTGACCATCTCGCCGTCTTGCCAGAAAGTTTCGTAGACAACATTGAAATGGTCGCCGCGCTTCAGGTCCGAACGGAAGTCGATGCTGGTCGAGAACATTTCGATGATTTGCGCGACGATCGAATCGGGCAGCTTGCCGCCGTCGGTCGAGGCGTCGGTGGCGGAGTAGAGCGAATTGGTGATGGTGCGGGCGCGCATTTCCACGCGGCGCTCCAGCTTGGGCGCCGCTTCCTGGGCGACCAGCTTATTGTTCTTGCGGCTGATGGAGATGGTCTTGACAGGCATGTCCTGGCTGTCGACCACGGTGGCGTGCAACCACTGCAGCTGGCCGTTGTCGTCCGTCTCGGCCTGCACGCGCTTGCCGGTTTTGAGCTGCATGACGCCCTTGGCGACCCGGTCGCTCTTGATGAAGGCGACGGCTTCCTGGTCATCGACGCCGAGGCGGTTGAGCAGGGAAGCGAGCGAATCGCCGGGACGTACTTTTTCTTCGTGGATAAATTGCTGCGGTTCTTGCTGCAGCGCGGCGATCTGGTCCGACAGGTTGGGCAGGGCCAGATCCTGGGCGATCGATTTGACGGGAAGGTCGGACGCATCCGGCAGCGGCGCGATGGCGGCTGCGCCGAATGCGCACACTGCAAGAAAGATCGCGCCAGCGCCGATGATGCGCGCCTTTCGCGAAGATCCTGGCAGCGTGGTCCAACGCTTGCTGGGTGATAGTTGGGTAGGGTTCATGCAATCAGTTAAAATTTGCCGCTTGAACTTCCAATTGAAGACTAGTTTTTATTGTTGTTGTTGCGATTAGTTTTCATCGGGCAATGTTAATGGGATCGGGCATTATAACAAACTCCCGCACCGGTTCAGCCTTTTTTAATTTCTGTTGATAAAGTTATCATGACCACGACGACCACTTCCAAGCCTGCTTCTGCTGCACAGGCACATCCGCCTCTGCCCCTCACCGACGGGGTGCGGGAAGCGCTGGCGATTACCAAACGGGGCGTCGATGAACTGCTGATCGAGGCCGAGTTCGCGCAAAAACTGGCGCGCGCCGAACAAAGCGGCAAGCCCCTGCGCATCAAGCTGGGCCTGGACCCCACGGCGCCGGATCTGCACCTGGGTCATACGGTCGTGCTCAACAAGATGCGCCAGTTGCAAAACCTGGGCCACCAGGTGATCTTCTTGATCGGCGATTTCACTTCCATGATTGGCGACCCGTCCGGCCGCAATGTGACGCGCCCTCCCTTGACGCGCGAACAGATCGAACAAAACGCCACCACCTATTTCAATCAGGCGTCCATGGTGCTGGACGCCTCCCGCACGGAAATCCGCTACAACTCCGAATGGTCCGACCCCCTCGGCGCACGGGGCATGATCGAGCTTTCTTCCCGTTACACCGTGGCGCGCATGATGGAACGGGACGATTTCACCAAACGCTTCAAGAGTGGGACACCAATCAGTGTCCATGAGTTCCTTTATCCGCTCATGCAAGGTTATGATTCGGTCGCCCTGAAAGCAGACCTTGAGCTAGGTGGAACAGATCAAAAGTTTAATCTGCTGGTAGGCCGTGAATTGCAGAAAGACTATGGCCAGGAGCAACAATGCATCCTCACCATGCCCCTGCTGGAAGGCCTGGACGGTGTCGACAAGATGTCCAAGTCGAAGAACAACTATATAGGTATCACCGAGCCGGCAAACACCATGTTCGCCAAGCTGATGAGCATTTCCGACGTCATGATGTGGCGTTACTTTGAATTGCTTTCGTTCCGCTCGATTGCCGAGCTGGCCGCCTTGAGGGCCGAAGTGGACGGCGGGCGCAACCCGCGCGATGCCAAGGTGGCGCTGGCCCAGGAAATCGTCACGCGCTTTCATTCCGCGGCCGCCGCCGATGCGGCGCTGGCCGATTTCGTCAACCGCTCCAAGGGCGGCATTCCCGATGACTTGCCAGAAGTGAGCCTGACGGGCGCGCCGCTGGGCGTGCCCCAGTTGCTCAAGCAGGCCAATCTGTGTTCTTCCACCTCGGAAGCGATGCGCCTGATCGAGCAGGGCGGGGTGCGGGTCGATGGCGCCGTCGTCAGCGACCGCGGCCTGAAGCTCGACGCCGGCGTCTACGTGCTGCAAGTGGGCAAGCGCAAGTTTGCCAAAGTGACCTTGTCGGCATGATCGGTCTGATCCAGCGGGTCCGCCAGGCACGGGTCGACGTCGACGGCGCCACCATCGGCGCCATCGACGGCGGCTTGATGGTGCTGCTGTGCGCCGAAAAAGGCGACACGGAAAAGCAGGCCGATGCCCTGTTGACCAAAATGCTGGCCTACCGGGTGTTTTCCGATAAGGCTGGCAAGATGAACCTGAGCGTTGCCACCGTGCAGGGCGGCCTGCTGCTGGTGCCACAGTTCACCTTGGCGGCCGACACCAATTCCGGCACCCGGCCCTCGTTCACCCCGGCCGCCGCGCCGGCCGACGCCGCCCGCCTGTTCGATTATTTTGTCGCGCAGGCGCGCGCTCGCCATTCAAATGTTGCCACCGGCCGCTTCGGGGCCGATATGCAAGTGTCGCTGACCAATGACGGTCCCGTGACCTTCTGGCTGCAAGTGCCGCCGCCCGCGCAACCCTGAGAGCTGGATCAAACTCGCGCCGGGAACCCGATACATCACCCCGTTGTCGAAGTGAGAACGGGAGGTTGTGATGCGACTGTGGAGCGATTCATTCACCGAAGGCGGGCTCTTGCCCGCTGAATGTGCTTTTGCCTGTATCGATCCCGTTACGCGGGTACGCCTGTCCAACAACCGCAATCCCCACCTGGCCTGGGAAGACGTGCCGGCCGCCGCCCATTCCCTGGTGCTGCTGTGCCGCGACGTCGATGCACCCGCCAGCGGCGATCAGGTCAATCAGCCAGGGCAGGTGGTGCCCCTCAATCTGCCCCGGGTGGATTTCTTCCACTGGGTCCTGTTCGACATCCCGCTCGAACTGCATGCGCTGGCGGAAGGACAGTTTTCCCAGATGGTCACGCCGCACGGCAAGCCGGGACCGCTGGTGCCCTTCACTGTCAAGAATGGCATCGAGCACCAGCTGCGCCAGGGTTTGAACGATTACAGCAACTGGTTTGCGGGCGACCCTGACATGGTGGGCGACTATTACGGCTACGACGGTCCTTTCCCGCCATGGAACGACGAGCGGCCCCATGCCTACGTGTTCACTTTATACGCCATCGACACCCCCACCTTGCCGCTGGCCGACCGCTTGACGGGGCCGGCTGTGCAACAAGCGCTGCGGGGCCACATTCTCGACGAAGCGCAGATTTTTTGCGTCTACTCGCTCAATCCCCATGTGGCCGCCTCCCTTTGAGTTGCCGCCAGCCCGGGCGCCTTCAGCGTGCGCCCTGTATCATGGCGGCCATGCCCACTACCAAGCTCATCCTCATCCGCCACGGCGAAACCGCCTGGAACGCCGTGCGCCGCCTGCAGGGCCACATCGACATCGGCCTCAACGACGAGGGACTGCGCCAGGCGCGCGCGCTGGGCCTGGCCCTGGCTGCCACCCCGCTCAAGGCCATCATCGCCAGCGATTTGCAGCGGGCAGTGCAAACGGCCGCTGCCATTGCGGCCGGCCGAAGCATCCACGTCGAGCAGGATCCGGCCTTGCGCGAGCGTTGCTACGGCGGCTTCGAAGGCTTGCTGTATGCGGACATTGCAGCCGCTTATCCCGGCGAATTTGCGGCATGGCAGGCGCGCGACGTCGATGCCGTGATGCCGCCCGGCGAACGGATTGCCGAAAGCTTCCGCCAGTTCTATACGCGCACCATTGCGGCCCTGCTGCGCCACGCGGCGGCATGGCCGGGCGCCACCATTGCCATCGTCGCCCACGGCGGCGTGCTGGAGTGCGCCTACCGTGCGGCCCTGAACCTGGCGCTGGACACCCCGCGCAACTTCCCCGTCCTCAACGCCAGCATCAACCGCTTTGCCGTCGACGACGGCAAGCTCAGCCTGGAAGCCTGGGGCGAGGTCGCACATCTCAGCCCTGCCGCGCTTGACGAGTTGCCCTTGTAACGCTGCCGATCCGCACGGCACTAAATAGTGCTTATTAAATGAGCAGCTTCTAGGGTAAAATCGCAGGTTCCCCTGATCACTTTTTTTCGCTCACTGTGCAAATCGGTCCGTACTTGCTGCGTAATAATGTGTTCGTCGCGCCCATGGCGGGCGTGACCGACCGCCCTTTCCGCCAACTGTGCAAGCAGCTGGGCGCGGGCTACGCCGTGTCCGAGATGGCGGCATCGAATCCCCGCCTGTGGGCCAGCGAAAAAAGCAGCCGCCGCACCGACCACGCCGGCGAGATGGAGCCGAAAGCGGTGCAGATCGCGGGCGCCGATCCCCAGGACCTGGCCGACTGCGCCCGCTTCAATGTGGAGCGGGGCGCCCAGATCATCGACATCAACATGGGTTGCCCCGTCAAAAAAGTGTGCAATAACTGGTGCGGTTCGGCCCTGTTGCAACACGAAGACCTGGTGGCCCGCATCCTCGATACGGTGGTGGCCGCCGTGGACGTGCCCGTCACCCTGAAATTTCGCACGGGCTGGAACCGTGAAAACAAGAATGCTTTGCGGATTGCCCGGCTGGCGGAAAACGCGGGCATCGCCATGCTGACCCTGCACGGCCGCACCCGCGCCGATGGCTACACGGGCGATGCCGAATACGACACCATCGCTGCCGTCAAGGCCGCGGTCGGCATTCCCGTGGTGGCCAATGGCGACATCACGACGCCCGACAAGGCGAAGTACGTGCTCGACGTCACGGGCGCGGACGCCGTCATGATCGGCCGCGCAGCCCAGGGCCGGCCGTGGATTTGCCGCGAGGTCGACCATTTCCTGCGCACCGGCAGCTATCTGCCGGCGCCGCTGGTCGAGGAAGTGCGGGGCCTGATGCACGAGCACCTGGAAGCCCACTATGCGTTTTATGGCGAGTTTCTCGGCGTGCGCACGGCGCGCAAGCACATCGGCTGGTATGTGCGTGAGCTGGACGGGGGAGAAGAATTTCGCCAGCGTATGAATCTGCTGGAATCGACGGCCGAGCAGCTGGCGGCCGTCGACGCCTTTTTCAAAATGCAGCAAGCGCAGGGCGAACGGTTACAATACCGGCCCACGCCAGTGAGCACCACTGCAACAGGGGAGCGCCTGGCCGCGTGATCCGCGCCAGGCAGGGGACAAGCGAGCACATCAGCAATGCGGACACCATGCCGCCCGCCTTTGTGACGAGAACAAGAACATAGCCGGACCAAGTGATTACATGAGCAAAGAAAGCATCCAGGAAGTTGTCCAGAAAAGTCTTGAGGAATATTTCAACGACCTGGGCGAGCAGCAGCCGTCGAACATATATGACATGGTGGTGCTGACTGTTGAAAAACCCATCCTCGAGGTGGTCATGTTGCGCGCCGACGGCAACCAGTCGCATGCCGCGCAAATGCTGGGCATCAACCGCAACACCCTGCGCAAGAAACTGCAAGAACACGGTTTGCTGTAACAGCACCCCGGCGCTGGCCCGGGGCCGGCGCGTATGTTGTCACTGCGTCCTACCGAATTTCCATTCTGCCACCGGGCCATTTCCATGATCAAACAAGCGCTTATTTCCGTTTCCGACAAGACCGGCGTCCTCGAGTTCGCCCGCGCCCTCGCGGCCAAAGGGGTCGCCATTCTTTCCACCGGCGGCACGGCCAAGCTGCTGGCCGACAATGGCGTCGCCGTCACCGAAGTGGCCGACTACACGGGCTTTCCTGAAATGCTGGACGGCCGCGTCAAGACCCTGCACCCTAAAGTGCACGGCGGCATCCTGGCCCGCCGCGATTTTCCCGAGCACGTCGCCAAGCTGGCAGAGCACGCCATTCCCACCATCGACATGGTGGTGGTGAACCTGTACCCCTTCCAGCAGACGGTGGCGAAAGACGATTGCTCGCTGGAAGACGCGATTGAAAACATCGACATCGGCGGCCCCACCATGTTGCGCTCGGCCGCCAAGAACCACCGCGACGTCGTCGTCGTGTGCGATCCGGCCGACTACGCCACCGTGCTGGCCAAGATGGACGGCGAGATCGACTACGACACCCGCTTCATGCTGGCCCAAAAAGTCTTTGCCCACACGGCCCAGTACGACGGCGCCATCACCAACTATCTGACCAGCCTGGGCGCCGACAACGCCCACGCCAACCGCGCCGCCTTCCCCCAGACCCTCAATATGACGGTCGAAAAAGTGCAGGACATGCGCTACGGCGAGAATCCCCACCAGGCCGCCGCGTTTTATCGCGACCTCGTTCCTGCCGCCGGCGCCCTGGCCAGTTACGTCCAGCTGCAAGGCAAGGAACTGTCGTACAACAATATCGCCGATGCGGACGCGGCCTGGGAATGCGTCAAGACCCTGGGAGGGTTCGACCGTCCGGCGGGCTGCGTCATCGTCAAGCACGCCAATCCCTGCGGCGTCGCCATCGGCGTCGATGCGGGCGATGCCTACAGCCGCGCCCTGCAAACGGACCCCACCTCGGCTTTCGGCGGCATCATTGCCTTCAATGTGGAAGTGGACGGCAAGACGGCGAGCGAAATCGCCAAGCTGTTCGTCGAAGTGCTGATCGCGCCGGGTTTTACGGCCGAAGCCCTGCAGATCATGGCCGCCAAGCAGAACGTGCGCCTTTTGAAAATCGCCCTGGGCGACGGTCAGAATCCCTTTGACGTCAAGCGCGTGGGCGGCGGCCTGTTGGTGCAGACGCCGGACGCGAAAAACATCGGCCTCGGCGAACTGCGTGTGGTCAGCAAGAAGCAACCGACCCAGCAGCAGCTGCAAGACCTGCTGTTCGCCTGGCGCGTCGCCAAATATGTGAAGTCGAACGCCATCGTGTTTTGCGCCAACGGCATGACCCTGGGCGTGGGCGCCGGCCAGATGAGCCGCATCGATTCTGCCCGCATCGCCTCCATCAAGGCCCAGAACGCCGGCCTGTCGCTGGTCGGTTCGGCCGTCGCCTCGGACGCCTTCTTCCCCTTCCGCGACGGCCTCGACGTCGTCGTCGATGCGGGCGCCACCTGCGTGATCCACCCGGGCGGCTCCATGCGCGACCAGGAAGTGATCGATGCGGCCGACGAGCGCGGCGTGGTGATGCTCTACACGGGAACCCGTCATTTCAGGCATTAAACGACAGCCCGGCGAAATACTTCTCCAAGAAACAAACGCCCGGTATACCATGCCCTCATGATTATTCTTGGCATAGACCCCGGCTTGCGCACGACCGGCTTCGGGGTGATTGAAAAGCAGGGCAACAAGCTGCGCTACATCGCGTCGGGCACCATCAAGACGGGCAGCGAGGCCGCCTTGCCGCCCCGGCTGAAGCTGATCCTGGGCGGCATCGGCGAAATTGTCCGCACTTACCAGCCCGATTGCGCAGCCATCGAAAAAGTGTTCGTCAACGTCAATCCGCAATCGACCCTGCTGCTGGGCCAGGCGCGGGGCGCGGCCATCACGGCGCTGGTGGCGTCCGACCTGGACGTGGCCGAGTACACCGCGCTGCAAGTGAAACAGGCCGTGGTCGGCACGGGCCGCGCCGCCAAAGAGCAGGTGCAGGACATGGTGGCGCGCCTGCTGGTGCTGCCCGGCCTGCCCGGCACGGATGCGGCCGATGCCCTGGGTGTGGCGATCTGCCATGCCAACAGCCACGATGCCCTGGCCATGATCGGGGCCTTGGCGCCGGCGCTGGGCACCCTGCGCATGAAGCGCGGCCGCCTTGTTTAAACCATTCTACTAATAAGAACTCGTCATGATCGGTCGCCTCTCAGGAATTCTGCTGGAAAAAAACCCGCCCCAGTTGCTGGTCGATTGCGGCGGCGTCGGCTATGAAGTCGATGTGTCGATGAGCACCTATTACAATCTGCCGGGCCTGGGCGAAAAGGTCGTGCTGTTCACCCATCAGGCGATCCGCGAAGATGCCCATTTGCTGTTCGGCTTCGGCAATGCGGAAGAGCGGGCCGTGTTCCGTCTGCTGATCAAGATCACCGGGGTGGGCGCGCGGACGGCCCTGTCGATTCTGTCGGGCATGACGATTGCCGATCTGGCCCAGGCCGTCACCCTGCAAGAGTCGGGCCGCCTGATCAAGGTGCCCGGCATCGGCAAGAAAACGGCGGAGCGCCTGCTGCTGGAATTGAAGGGCAAGCTGGGTGCGGACCTGGGCGCCGGTGGCGCTGCCGCCGCGCCCGACGCAAAATCGGATATCCTCAATGCTCTGATGGCGCTGGGGTATTCCGACAAGGAAGCGCTGATGGCCATCAAGGCCATGCCGGCCGGCAGCAGCGTCTCCGACGGCATCAAGTTTGCCTTGAAGGCCCTGTCGAAGGGCTGAGCGGGTTTTTGAACACTGAAAGAATGCATTGAGTATCCAGACCGACGATTTCAGCGAGCAACGCATCATCGCTTCCACGCCGGCCTCGCCCAACGAGGAGGCCATCGAACGGGCTTTGCGTCCGAAGCACCTGGACGAGTACGTGGGTCAGGAAAAGATCCGCGACCAGCTGGAAATTTTTATTTCGGCGGCCCGCAAACGGCGCGAAGCGCTCGACCACACCTTGCTGTTCGGCCCGCCAGGTCTTGGCAAGACCACCCTGGCTCACATCATTGCCCGCGAAATGGGCGTGAGTCTGCGCCAGACTTCCGGCCCCGTGCTGGAACGTCCCGGCGACCTGGCCGCGATCCTGACGAACCTGGAAGCCAACGACGTGCTGTTCATCGACGAGATTCACCGGCTGTCTCCCGTCGTCGAGGAAATCCTGTATCCGGCGCTGGAAGACTACCAGATCGACATCATGATCGGCGAGGGCCCCGCCGCCCGTTCCGTCAAGCTGGACTTGCAGCCGTTCACCCTGGTCGGCGCCACCACGCGCGCCGGCATGCTGACCAATCCCTTGCGCGACCGCTTCGGCATCGTTGCCCGCCTCGAGTTTTATAACACGGTGGAATTGACCCGCATCGTCACACGCAGCGCCGATCTGCTGGGCGCGCCTATCGTCGATGATGGCGCCCGCGAAATCGCCCTGCGCGCACGGGGCACGCCGCGCATCGCCAACCGCCTGCTGCGGCGGGTGCGCGACTACGCGGAAGTCAAAGGCACGGGAGAAATCACCCGCGCCATGGCCGATGCGGCCCTCAAAATGCTCGACGTCGATGGGGTGGGATTCGACGTGATGGACCGCAAGCTGCTGGAAGCGGTACTGTTCAAATTCAACGGGGGGCCGGTCGGTATCGGCAACCTGGCGGCAGCCATCGGCGAGGAAAGCGACACCATCGAAGACGTGCTGGAGCCATTCCTGATTCAGCAAGGCTATCTGCAGCGCACCCCGCGGGGACGCATTGCCACACCGCTGGCCTACCGCCATTTCGGGGTGGCAGCGCCGCGCACCAGTCCGACGGGAGATTTGTGGGATAACTTGCCCGAGCTGTAAAACGCGGGCGGCAGGTCAGTTGAGCACGCTGGAGGAGTCGCGCGGCCGCATGGGCCGCGAGCGGGCTGGCCGGCCGGGAAACACGAAGGCCATGAACAGCAGGGCCGCGCTGCAGAACAGAGGAATCACCATCCACACTGCATCGGGCAGATCGTCGAGGGTCAGCACGGCGAGCGAGCCGATCATGGGCACGGTCAGCAGAATACCGGCGAGCACACGGGCACGCATGGAACGCTTGAAATGGTTGCCAGCCACACCGACCAGCAGAAAGCCGGACGCGGCCAGCCCGATGGCGGCGCAGCCGATCAGTGTGCCATTGGCATTGAGGGCGCGCACTGGCATTTCAGGCAGCAGAAAGAAGGGCGCGCCCATCAAGATGGCGACCCCGATCAGAAACGAAATGCAGCGAAGGAAAATCATGTCATGCTCCGGGCGCTCGACCAACACAGCTTGAAATTGGGCAAGCTATTACTATCAGCCAACAATACCACAGCCTAGGCACGGAACCCCGATCAGCAGGGATTATTGTGGCAAAAACCAACACATTGTTGCATAAAATAAATTTAATTTGACAAGGTTTTGTGATGCAAATTTACGTCGATGGCGACGCTTGCCCCACGGTGTGCAAGGAGATTCTGTACCGGGTGGCCGAGAAGCGGCAGCTGCAGCTGACCTTGGTGGCCAACACCTTATTGCGGGTGCCGGGTTCGCGTTTTATTCGTGCCCTGCAAGTGCCGGCCGGGGCCGACGCAGCCGATGCGGAAATCGTCCGCCTGGTCGAGCCTGGCGATCTGGTGGTGACGGCCGATATTCCGCTGGCCAGCCTGGTGCTGGAGGAAAAAGCGTATGCCCTCAATCCACGCGGTGATTTTTTCACGGCGGACAATATCGCCCAGCAGTTGACCATGCGGGCTTTCATGGAAGAATTGCGCAGCGGCGGGGTGGAGACGGGCGGTCCCGCGCCCTACGGCAATGCCGACCGGCAGAATTTCGCCAACCAGCTGGACCGCCATCTGGCCAAAGTGTGCCGGCCTACTGCTCCCGCACCCACACCTGGGAGCGGCCCAGCATAGGCACGCCGATGTAGCCCCGCACTTCCAGCTTGCGGCCATTGTCGGCCAGGCTCATTTTCGCTTTGTAGAGGGTGCCATTGCCGGGATCGAGGATCTGGCCACCCGTGTAACTGTCGCCCTCCGGCTTCAGGCCGGACAAAATCGTCATGCCGATCAGGGGCTGGTTCTTGTTCGCCCCTTCGCATTTGACGCAGAGTGGATTGGGATTCTGGTCGGCGGGGCGCACCAGCTTTTCGATCTTGCCTTGCAGCTCGCCATTGACGTCGGCGATGCGGATGTACGCCGTCGGCTGGCCCGTCTTGTCGTCGATGGTTTTCCACAGGCCGACGGGGCTGTCGGCGGCAAAAGCCATTACAGGCGCCAGCAGGGCGCCCGCCAGCAGGGATCGCATCACACGCATCGCTTCTCCTTGAATAACATCCGGACCGTCAGGCGGCCGGCAGTTTGGCAAATTGTTCGCGCAGCTTGGCAATGGTCGCCGAGAAATTGACCAGTCTCTCGTTCTCCTGCGCCACCACGGCGGCGGGCGCGCGGGCCACGAAACTCTCGTTGCCCAGTTTGCCGTTGACCTTGGCGATCTCCGCTTCAATGCGCACGATTTCCTTGCCGAGTCGCTCGCGCTCGGCGGCAACGTCGATCTCGACTTTCAGCATCAGCTTGGTCGAGCCGACAATCGACACGGCCGCGGGCGATTCCGGCAGGGCATCGACGATCTGCACTTCCGACAATTTACCCAGCGACTGGATGTACGGTGCGAAGCCCGGCATGGCCGCCTTCGCGTCCGCCTGCGGCTCGATGAACACGGGCACGCGCAGGGACGGCGCGATCTGCATCTCGCCGCGCAGATTGCGGGTGGCGTCGACCAGCTGTTTCAGCTGCGTCATCCAGCTCTCGGCCGCCTCGTCGATCTTGCCGGGATTGGCGATCGGATAGGCCTGGCGCATGATGGAGTCGCCCGCCGGGTCCAAGGTCTTGCCGGCCAGCGGTGCGACCACTTGCCACAAGGCTTCCGTGACAAAGGGAATGATGGGGTGGGCCAGGCGCAACACCACTTCGAGCACGCGCAGCAAGGTGTGGCGGGTGGCGCGCTGCTGGCCTTCAGTGCCGTGCTGCACTTGGACCTTGGCCATTTCCAGGTACCAGTCGCAATACTCGTCCCACACGAATTTGTAGATGGTGGAGGCGATGTTGTCGAAGCGGTAGTCTTCGAACCCCTTGGCCACGTCCTGCTCGGCCCGCTGCAAGAGCGAAATGATCCAGCGGTCGGCCGGCGACAGGTCTTCCTCGCTGGCGCTGCAATCCTTGCCTTCCGTGTTCATCAGCACAAAGCGGGTGGCGTTCCACAGCTTGTTGCAGAAGTTCCGATATCCCTCGGCCCGGCCCAGGTCGAAATTGATGGAGCGGCCCAGCGAGGCGTAACTGGCCATGGTGAAACGCACGGCGTCGGTGCCGTATGCGGCGATGCCGCTCGGGAATTCCTTGCGCGTCGCTTTTTCAATCTTTGCCGCATCCTTCGGGTTCATCAGTCCCGTGGTGCGCTTGGCCACCAGTTCTTCCACGCCGATGCCGTCGATCAAGTCGATCGGATCGAGCGTGTTGCCCTTCGACTTGGACATCTTCTGGCCCTGCGAATCGCGCACCAGGCCGTGCACATAGACGGTTTCGAACGGCACCTTGCCCGTGAAATGGGTGGTCATCATGACCATCCGCGCCACCCAGAAGAAGATGATGTCGAAGCCCGTGACCAGCACGGAGGATGGCAGGAACATCTTCATGTCCGGGGTTTGTTCCGGCCAGCCCATGGTGGAGAAGGGCACCAGGGCGGACGAGAACCAGGTGTCGAGCACGTCGTCGTCGCGGCGCAGATTGCTGCCGTAGCCGGCGGCGGCCGCTTTCTGTTTCGCTTCGTCTTCGTTGCGGGCGACCACGATATTGCCGGCCTCGTCGTACCAGGCGGGAATGCGGTGACCCCACCACAACTGGCGCGAGACGCACCAGTCCTGGATATTGCCCAGCCATTGGTTGTAAGTCGTGCTCCAGTTTTCCGGCACAAACTTGATTTCGCCATTGGCCACTTTTTCCAGCGCCACTTCGGCAATCGATTTGCCAGGGAAATGGGTGCCCTCGGGCGCGGGTTTGCTCATGGCGACGAACCACTGGTCAGTCAACATGGGCTCGATGACGACGCCGGTGCGGTCGCCGCGGGGGACTTGCAGCTTGTGGGGTTTGACCTCTTGCAGCAGGCCCAGCGCATCCAGGTCGGCCACGATCTGTTTTCTCGCCGCGAAGCGGTCCAGGCCCTGGTAGACGGCGGGGCCGTTCTCGTTGATTTTCGCGTCGAGCGTCAAGATGCTGATCAGGGGCAGCTGGTTGCGCTGGCCGACGGCGTAATCGTTAAAATCGTGAGCGGGTGTGATCTTCACGCAGCCCGTACCAAAAGCCTTATCGGCATACTCGTCGGCGATCAGGGGAATCTCGCGGCCCGTCAGCGGCAATTGCAGCATCTTGCCGACCAGATGGGTGTAGCGCTCGTCGGTCGGGTCGACGGCAACCGCCACGTCGCCCAGCAAGGTCTCGGGGCGGGTCGTCGCCACCGTCACGTGGCCGCTGCCGTCTGCAAAGGGATAGCGGATGTACCACATGGAACCGTCTTCTTCTTCCTGCGCCACTTCCAGGTCGGACACGGCCGTGCCCAGCACGGGGTCCCAGTTGACCAGGCGCTTACCCCGGTAGATCAGGCCCTGTTCGAACAGGCGCACGAACACTTCCGTCACGGTCTTGGAACGGGGCTCGTCCATCGTGAAATATTCACGGTCCCAGTCGGCGGACGCGCCCAGGCGGCGCATCTGGCCCGTGATGATGTTGCCGGATTTTTCTTTCCACTCCCACACCTTCTCGACGAAGGCTTCACGGCCCAGGTCGTGGCGGCTGATCTTCTGGGCATCGAGCTGGCGTTCCACCACAATCTGTGTGGCGATGCCGGCATGGTCGGTGCCGGGCACCCAGGCGGTGTTGTAGCCCCGCATGCGGTAGTAGCGGGTCAGGCCGTCCATGATGGTCTGGTTGAAGGCGTGGCCCATGTGCAAGGTGCCAGTGACGTTCGGTGGCGGCAGCTGGATGCTGAACGAGGGTTTGTCGGCATCCATGGTGGCGGCAAAGTAGCCGCGCTGTTCCCAGGCGGTGCGCCAAAATTGTTCAATATCGGCTGGCTCGAAAGACTTGGCTAATTCCATGGTGGTGGGCAGTAGAAAATGACGAATGCCCCATTATAGATGACGCCGTGGCGGCGCCACTGCCCCTGGCGGCACGGTTCAGGGCAGGGCCGCCAGTTCGCGCGCCAACTGGCGGGCAGTGCGGCGCAAATAGAGCTGACGGACCAGCCAAACGGGGATCCAGCCCAGCGCCACCAGCCCGCCCAGCTGGCGGGGTGCCGCCGTGAACAGCAGCGCCAGCACGGCGGCGCCATAGCCGACCAGGGTCAGCAGCACGCGCGGATCGCGCGCCACGGCGCGGCGGGCGTGGACCAGCACCTGCTGCTGCAAGGGCGGCGCCAACGCCAGCAAGTCAGGTGAACGCAGCAGCACAGGCACTGCTGTACGGTGTTGCGCGCGTGCCCGTGCCGCTTCGCCCAGCAGTTCGGCGGCAAGTTGTTCAGGATCGGGGCGGGGTGCGGCGGGCATGGGGACGGCGGCGGAGTGTGAAGAGCTTCAATTGTAAATTATTCGCGCTTTCACCGTTTGCTGTTGAAAATCCCCAGCGCCGCTCTCAGCAGGCCCTCCGCCGTGTCGATGCGCCGCAGGTCGATTGCCCATCGCCAACCCAGATAATTCTCCAGATACTTGGTGGCGACCCCATTGAAATGCCGCAGCCAGTTTTGAAAGCGGCTGTGATAGGCGTTCACGTTCTGGATGTGAATGGCGCCCCGCATCCGCCCATATTGGCTGACGTTGACGGTCTCGTGGCGAAGCTGCGCCTGCCTTGCGAATTTTGAGTACGCGCGATTGGCATCGCTCATGAGAATGACGTCGCGCTCCAGTTTCGGCAGTAGATGCGCATGCAAGGAATTGGCAGTGAGCGCGCCGCGGCCCGCAATAAAATCGAAGGTCTGGCCGCTTCGGTCCCGCGCCACCACGATATTAACCAGTTCATCGGAAATGCCCCCTGTGCGGGCGACGCCGCCACGCTTTCTCGGTTTTCTCGTTAATTGTTTCGCTCCCTTTTGCGATTCCAGCAAAAAGGTTTCATCAGCTTCCGCCACACCAGCCAGGGTGCGCGGCCGATCCAGCCTGGTCCAGCGCAAAAAGCGGTGGCGCCAGCGAAAACTGGTATTGGGATGCACGCCCACTTTGGCGGCGGCGCTGTGGAC
>JACXTT010006779.1_pt1 | contig 16279 bp, 8 predicted proteins | sample 9270951 | NCBI WGS metagenome assembly JACXTT01 (sample SAMN15532306, study PRJNA645909) | rock metagenome | isolation source: weathered quartz diorite | place: Puerto Rico | collected 2017-06-21 | reverse complement strand
CTTGGCTGGCCGGCCCGCATAACCCGCTGGCAAGTCGAGCTTCTGCTGGTACTCGTTGTACCAGCCCTTCAGAGAATTCTTGGTTGGATAACCAAGCTGCCGGATGGTCGGTCTGACGCGTTTACCCAGCTTGATGTAGAGCTCAACGGCTCGAATCCGATCTTCGTAGGAATACATGAACTACCTTCTGATAGTCCAAGTTTTTATCCGCCCCCCCGCCGGGTCAGGATTCCATGGAAATCAACACGAAGCACTACAACTTCTCCAGTCGGGCGGCCGCTGCAGCGCTCTTGCTCAGCTACGAGGAGATCATTCTTCCTCCAGCTGAGGGCCAGCCGTACATCGTCTACTCGGGAGAGGGCGGAGACCTCAAAGCCCGCGCCCGCGAGCACACTCATGGAAACGGTGGCACAGGTTGCCTCGGGCTCAGCGGCTACCCCACGCTGACAGGCTACAAATGGACGTTCCTGTATCGCACTTGCGAAGCTCACGTTCCTGGCTCAAACGGATACAAGTTACTTCGAACCCTGCTTGAGCAGCGCTGGCGCGGCCAGCATGGCTGGCCACTACTCTGTACCGAGTGAGCTATAACCCCTTCATCGAGCCGACGCCCTAAAGATTTCGGCCGGCGATGCGACCGGCTGCAATTGGCCGATATTTGTCGGTCGCACTCTGCGAACCCTATCTGTGCGCCGCACCATGCACTCGCAGCACCTCGTCCTTTTCCTGCAGCGGCAGAAAGAAGATGCCTGCCTTGAGGATGGAAAAATCCGTGCCCTTCAAGAGCAGCAATCGCAGGGTTGCATCATTCTGGTGAGCGGATCTGATCTGACCGAGGCTGTAGTGCATGAGCGGATCAAGTGGTACGACCAATTCCTTTGGAACTCGTTCGGCGGTCGTAATCAGAGTCTCGTCGACAGCCACGTGAAGACGAATGACATTGTTCAAATCGGGGCCCGTACGCGCCCGATCATCCACGACGGGAAGGCCATTTCCGTCAACCATGTCAACGCCGACGACGTGGCCGACGAGTACATGGTCGGCTTGTGCAGCCATCTCGGCGAGGGACATTTGCAGCGGCAGACTCGCGAATGCACCCAAAGGGATCGTTGCTGCCAGCAACAAAAGAAGGCATCCCATCAAGCGTCCGACCACTTCATGACCCCCATGAATATCTAGTTCCTCCGAGGGTGCGCCAGCCATGGCAAAGACTGCTGCTGGCCGAATTTTTCCCGCCGGCGCGACCGGCTGGTTGTGGCCGCATCTTGCCGCTCACCGTTCAGATTGACCCTCGAACCTTCTCAGCGTCTCTTGGTAGGCCTGGGGCAAGCCCCACTTCCGAGCACCATCGAGAATGAGGCTAAGGTACTCCACATTTGGGGAGTGCTCGGCCGCCGCCTTGTCGAGGACCTCATAGGTGATTGCATCAAGAGAGCCGCCATCCGAGGCAGCGACTTGTACTTGAACACGTACATAGGCTGGCGGACTCAAGTGCGCTCCCTCGTGGCGGTCAAGTTTGGCCAAGTCCTCATCGTTCACCTCAAACAGCGCGCCCCACACAGACTGCCCTGGCGCCGCGACGATGTCAGCGACGCCGCACTCGCGCTTGCTAGAGTACCTCGTGAATGCCAGCTTGTAGCCGGGCAGCTCGGCGGCGCAGATGAATTTGTGGGACGGGCAACGTGCACGGATTTGATCCTGCGACATGTTGGACCCATAGGCGAAGTAGTTCGGCATTCGTTCACTTTCTGCGAGTCGCTGCGACCCAGCTCATTCGAATTCTGCCGTGGGTGCGAGTGACGGATCCTGGCCGACTGAGACCGGTCACTCGGCAGGCGTGCGCGGTTCCTCGACTAGGCGAATCCTAACGCCGCCGGTGGCGCGTAGCGACACCACTACCTCCTCAAGATTGCCAGGCTGCTCAAGCAAGCCGTCTACCGTGAGAACAACTTTCGGGTCGTTGTCTTTGCTAGCGTCGATACAGGGCCGTAGCGGTCATTCGCGATGGGCTCTACCTGGCTTGAGCGGTAAGCTGCGCACTGAACTGAGCTGCTCCCCGCAGCTCTTCCGCACATGTTTGGGGGCTGCCACCTCTGCACAGGAAGGGCCGTGCCGGTCAGGCGATTTCCAGGAGGTCCTGGGTAATGACCGAGCTCTCGGGAAACACGCCGCTCTCGACGATATGCGCAGCGGTTTTCGCTGGGTTTGCCACGAAAAAGGCAAGTGCGAGCCCACGCTTAGCTCGTGTGCAGCAGACATACAGTAGCCGCAGAGTGCGGCTCCAGGTGTTGTCCTCTCCAGTCTCGAATGCCCTGCGGTCGTCCGCACTGGCCTGCTTCTCACTCAAAACCTTTTCGTAGTCGTAGAGGTTGTAGTCGCTTTCCTCTTCGTCCATGACCACCAGCACTCTGTCGAACTGAGCCCCTTTGACACCATGCTGAGTTGCAAATGGCGAGCCTTCTGCCACGTACAGCGAGTATGGTCGAAGCTCGATTGCGGGGCATTGCAGCAGCAGCGCCACAGCCGAGTCCGCGGCCGCGCTACCGACAACCTCCTCATCGCCTCCATCGGCCTTGCCCCCCGCTTCAGCATCGGCGACGGCCTCGTCCCCGGCCCCTGCTTGCAGCGCCAACGCTCGTTCCATGCGCTTGTCGAGTGCGAGGAGCTGCGTGTCACGCAGATGCGCGATGACGCCTCCTAGGGTGGCGGCGGGGTCGCTCAACATGCTTTGCAGTGCAAGCGTCGCGCCTCGTACTTCCTTTAAAACGGCCGCAACGCTGCTGCCGACGCCGCCCGTCTTTTGGAGGCAAGGACACTGCTCGCGCAAGATGTTCATTGCCGCAAACTCATCGGTGCGATCCATCGCTTGGACCAGTGGAACAACGAAGCCCAGGAGCTGACGGACTGGCCAACAAGTACCATCCAAAAGTCCCTGCTTGAAAGATGTTGGCGCTCCGTCGTTGAGTGCTGAGTAAATTCCCGCCCATCCCAGCTGCTTGGCGGCGATGCGGTGAACGATGACGAGGATCTTGACTGCATCTTCTGGCTTGACCCAGTCGTCGTCGTTGTTCGCGGCTGCGCTCCACGCCCGCACTTGGCTCAAGGCGCTCTGACGGTCTCCCGTGTTCGGCAGCACGAAGATTCTGGCCGAGCCTTCAACAGGTTGTGACACTTCATCAACAAGCTCATGGAGACCTCGAACCTGTTGCAAGCCATCGCCTTCCTTGCGAATTGCATTAGCCACGCGCAAGATGCTCTGCGCGCACCGAAAATTCTCCGGCTTGGTGATGGGTTTCCAAGCATCATTGAGCCCAATTTTTCCTGCGCCTCGCAGGTAGATTTTCTGCATCGGGTCGCCGAAGAAGCCGAGACAGAAGCGGTCACGCATTTGAGCCTCAACCATCTTGAGGGACTCCACAACTTCGGGAAAGGTATCTTGGCTTTCGTCGATAAAGATGAAGGGGAAGTTCAGGGCGACGACCCGCCTAAACAGAGGCTTTTGCTGGAGCAGGTAATTGCATAGCTTGAGAATATCCTCGTGCCCAAGCACTCCCTCTTCGTAGTCGCTGGCGACGCCGTAACGGAAAGTGGAAACCTTGGACACGGCCTCTAGATATTTTGCGTATCTGGCTTGGTCCTTTTTATTCTTGTCCTTTGTCTTCTGCTGAACCTTGGGGCCGAACACCTTGTTGAGCAGACCGTCGAGATGCTCCCGAAGTTCCTTCTGCACCCACGCTTTGATGTCGGCCTGAAACGTGCTTGCTATGGTCCAGTAGAAGCTGTGAATGGTTGAAACATGCACGAGGTTGTCGGCCGCCACGTCCTCTCGGATTTCGTTGGCAGCCACCTCGGTGTAGGTGATGCAGGCGACTCGCTGGCGCCTCATCAGCATGCTCTGGCCATGCGTCTCAATCACGCGCTCCAGCGCTTTGATGAGCGACGTTGTCTTGCCGGAGCCTGCACCGGCAGTCACGATGAATGAGCGAGGAGGCGTGGTGGTAATGCAGTCGAGTATTTCTCGGTCAGCGTCGGTGTCGGGACTGTTGGCGCGTCGGCTCATTTCGGCACTCCGGGGGATGCGTCAGCCGCGATGGCACCGCCGTCGACGGGTTCAATCGCTGCGGCACCGACGGCTACGGCCCCCTCCGCCTCAGCTTCGTAAGCCACCATCGTCTCAAGCCAGATAAGGCCTTCGGCAATATAAGCTGGCACTTTCCAGCCGTTGACCGGTCCACTGGCGAGCACTTCTAGAGCAAAGCGAGTCTTGTCAAAGCTCTTGCTGGTGACCCTTTTGTGCAACCCGGTCGCCAGTTCCTGAGGGGTTTTGGCAGCAGTGCGCAGCCTGAGCCCCACTGACGCGTTCTTCTCGTCCTGGCACCAGTCTGCGTTATCCAGTCCGAAAGATTCCTCCAGAGTACGGCCGCAAAGCTCTGCCGTACTCTGGCCTACGGTGACCTCGACCTTAGTCTGATAGGCCACGCGCACGTGCGCCTTTCCGTCCTCGAACGCATGAACCTTCTCGGCACCGCCAACTGCCCAAAGCTCCTCCACGGTACGCTTCTTTGGTATCCAGCTGATGAGCGTCTGATTGGCAGTGACGGCGTTTGGGGCATGCGCCTCGCAGGTCTTCCCTCGCTTCTTCGAAGTCTTCTTCACGCCCGGGTCTGCACCATCTTCCCCGGCGTCATCTTCTACTTCGAATGGCTTGAGGTCATCTTCCTCTTCCTCTTGGCCGTCAGCGGGGGCCGCCAAGCCGGCCGCAGCCAGTGCCTTCACGAGGACGCTGTCTAGGTCGGTGACGACGAGCGTTGTGATTCCAAGGAACTCGATGAGCTCGCGGAAGCGATGGGCAAACGCGCCGCCAACTTCCAAGACCGTGAGCGCCGAGGAGCGGAGCCGAGGCGCGCATGACTCAATCATTGCCGGAACGAGCAGCCGCTCGACGTTGCCTTCCACAAGGATGGCGGCATCAGAGAAGAACAGGTCGCAATGGGTTAGCTTCAGATACCGCTGCAGAAACGCAAGTGCCTCCTTCTCGTCTTCGCCAGCCTTGAAGCGCGAGAGGTTGCGTACATCGGTGTGATGCTCCATCTCCGCGCTGACGCGGCGAAAGTAGCGGATAGGAGAGAAACCTCCTTCATAGAGGATGTGCGGGGAATGTGTGGTTATCACGAGCTGGGTCTGGAAGACCGATTCATGCTCGTGGCTCTCTTGTAGGAGCTTCAGGACGTTGCGAACGAAAACCTGTTGGACTTGGGCATGCAAATGAGCTTCGGGTTCCTCAATAAACACGAGATGCAAGGGCGGCCGTTCGTCCTTCTCTTTGCTCCAGCGCTCGTGCAAGTCAATCAGCTCGACGACCATGTACACGAGGTTCTTGAAGCCCAAGCCGTTATAGCTATCGGGCAATTGGACCTCGGAGCCCCCGGGAACAACGTAGTGCACCTTCGCGCTCTGACCGAGAACCTTGGACGGATCCAGTGCGGCCCTGATGACAATGTCGGGGTTGCTCACGCCTGGATAGCCAAGCTTCTTGAGCTGCTCGAGCGTGTCGCTGAAGACGTTCTTCAAGTGGGAATTGAGTTCTTTCTCGGAAACAGCCAAGGCCTGAAGGGCCTGATGGTCGTCCTCGCGCTTCTCTAGATTGCGTTCGTAGAACTTGCTCAAACGACTGGATAGATTCTCTGCTCGCGCCGCACCGCCCCCGCCCTGCGGGTCGTCCAGGTGACGCTGGGCACGCAGGAAGTCCACTCTCAGGAGCGACTTGAGGATGGTGTCGCCCCTTCTATCTCCGACAACCTCTTGAGGGCTGTACTCGGCGGACTTCTCTCTATATCCGTCGAACTGGCGCTCATCGAGAACGTAGTAGCGGAAACCGTAGTGTTTGGTCAGTTCCTTTGTGAGGAATTTCGTCAGGCTCTCCGGCCACGGCTTGTATCCACCGGCAGCCCCATCTTCGGGCGCTGCGGCTGCGCTCGCTGCTATATCGGTCGTGGCTTTCGCTGCAAGCTTCGCGGCTGCAGCCGTCGCTTTTTCGCGCAGCTCACGGTAGGTCCGGACTAGGTCGTAGTTGCTCTTCGGCTCGAACGAGACGCGAATGCCCACGTATTTGCCCTCCCAGTCGGTGCTCGGCAGCAGCGGCATGGCGACACCCAGATCGTCATCTCCAACGAGGAACCAGAGGTCCAGGGTGATGGCAGGAAGCTGCTCGGCTGCGTCCACATCGTCCGGCGCGGCGTTGCCGATGTTGTCGATTTCCGTCCAAAGGATGGCGCTGAAATCGAACAGCTCGAAACTAGACGTATCGCCGCGGAGCATCGAGTAAAGGCCTTGAGCGGCAGATGTCTTCCCACTATTGTTCGCGCCAACAAAGATGGAAATCTTGTCGTCCAGCTCGATAGCGACGTCGCGCAGCCTGCGGTAGTTCCGCAATCGATATGCGTGAAGCTTCATGAGTGTCCTCTGTTCGTTTGATTGGAGGCCACCATCGCGCCAGCATAGCCATCTGTGCACTGACTTCGTGTGCGCTCACGCAGGTCGTTGGTCCCCTCTCCTACCTATCAGAGGAATTATGTGGCCAAACTCGATACGCCGACTTGGCCCGTCTGCGGCAGAACTCTCAATGTGGCCGGCGAGCCGGCTGTCACCTAGAGGCATAAATGGAATGTCGACCCAGCCGCGTGGCGTGCTGCATTGCGTCATCGATTTCCGGTGCCATCCCAAGCATGCCGAACGCCCCCCCGGGGAACGGTGTATCCAGCATTGATGATGCAAGTCGATTGCCGTCCCGAGCAGCCCACGGTCGTCGGCTCGTTGCAACCGAGCGAGTCCAGGTACGGCGACCCCGAAGCTGTTCCGCCCTGTCTTGCTCAGCAGTGCGAGCGAACTGGTACGGACAATGCGCGCCAGCGGCTGCCTTGCAGCGGTTGCAGTCACACAGTAATTGACACTGACGGCACAGTCTGGCACTCGCAGCAGTCATCGATCCAGCGGAGAGGGCAAACTGACGCTGAAGGTGCGCCAGTGCCAAGCTTGCCAGTAAGCTTCGCGGGAAGACAAATACGGGAAGCGTCAAATCACATGGCGGAACTAGGTTCTGTAGGTCCTTCTAGAAGTGGAGACCAGTTTCACTACCAGTGGGCTGCCCGGCAATGCCTTGGCCTTCTTGCTGGGAAAGAGGGGCTTGTCGCGGTGTCGATAGAAGGGGCGTCGCTGGCCGAAGGTGATGCGTCCACAGATGCTGGCGATGAGGTCATTGACGTTGGCCTTTACTACGGTAGCGAGAAGCTGGCGGAGGCCACAGCGATCCGCTACGTGCAGCTCAAGCATTCATCCAAACGCGCTCACGAACCATGGAAAGCGAGTGGCCTGAAAAGAACCATTGATGGCTTCTCGAAGCGCTTCAAGGATCTCGAGGACACGCTTGGCATCGAGATCCTGGCCAAGAAGGTGCGATTCTGCTTTTTGACCAACCGGCCCATCGACGCAGACGTTCTCGAGGCCTTGGCCGACATCGCTGCGGGTACCGCGGTACCTCACCACCTTGCAATTGACCGATTGCTGAAGAGCTACGCGAAGCCGGCCGGCGGTAACCTGCAGCACTTTTTCGCAGCTTTTTCGGTTGAAGCTGGCGAGCCCGATCTTTGGGAGCAGCGCAATCTGCTGAGCCAGGATCTGAGCGCATACCTGTCCGGGCCGGATGCTGACGCTCCGCTGCAGTTGAAGGAGTTGGTCACCCGCAAAGCTACGGACGAGGGGGCGAAAGACCGGTCGATTCGCCTCTACGACGTGCTTCGCGTCCTGCAAGTGAGCGAGGTTGACCTTCTGCCGGCGCCATCGCTGATTGCCGACCCAAAGCAGGTGCTGCCCCGGGCCCAGGAAGCGGAGATTCTCTCGACGCTCCTTGCCGCACAGCACCCTATGGTCATCCACGCCGATGGCGGCGTCGGCAAGTCCACTTTGTCGGCACGACTGTCGCGTGCAATGCCAGAGGGTTCGGTGGCAGTGTTGTACGACTGCTTCGGCGATGGGACATACCGCCAAGCGTTGAAGTATCGACATCGGTACCGCGACGCGCTTGTCCAGATTGCGAACGAGCTCGCAGCGCGACAACTCTGCCTGCCGCTGATTCCGTCTACCGACACAGATCCCAAGGCGTTCATGCGAGCCTTCGTGTCGCGGCTCAAGCAAGCAATCGAACTGCTACGGGCACGCACTCCTCATGCGAGCCTTTGCATCATCGTCGACGCGGCAGACAACGCGTACATGGCCGCACACGAGATTGGTGAGCGTGCCTTCGTCCATGACCTGATCAACACCGGCATGCCCGACGGAGTGAGGGTGGCCTTCACGTGCCGTTCCCATCGCCGGGAGCACCTGCGAGCTCCCCTCGACTCCATCGTGGTCAGGCTGGAGTCGTTCTCGAAGGCGGAGAGCGCCATGCATCTACGACTGACCTATCCAGATGCGACTGATGCCGAAGCTGCGGAGTTCGCCTACCTTAGTAGCGATAACCCTCGAGTTCAGGCCTTGGCCATGGCAGCGGGACAACCCATCGACGACATGCTTCGCGCGCTGGGCCCGACGCCGACAACCGTTGAGCGCGCCATCGGAGACTTGCTGGCCAAAGCCGTCGCCAGGTTGAAGGCTGAATCGGGCACGACGGAAGCGGGGCAGATCGATCTCATCTGCAAGGGTCTTGCTGTCCTGCGACCCCTCGTACCGATCTCCATCTTGGCCAAGATCGCTGGCGTTTCAGAGAGCGCCGTGCGGACCTTCGCGACTGAGTTTGGTCGCCCCTTGTTCGTCAAGGACGCGAGCCTGCACTTCTTGGACGAGCCCTCTGAGACCTGGTTCAACGAGACCTTCAAGCCAGAGGCGGCTGCGCTCGACGCGTTCCTTGCAAAACTCAAGCCACTCGCTGCAAGCAGTTCGTACGTGGCAGCGGCGTTGCCACAGTTGTTGCTATCTGCGGGCCGAATGGACGAACTAATCGCTCTCGCGCTGTCGGACGAAAGCCTCCCTGAGCTCAATCCTTTGGAGCGCAGAGACGTCGAACTGCAGCGCCTGATGTTCGCGCTCAGGGCTTGCCTGCAGCAAGGGCGCCATGTTGCCGCCGCCAAGCTCGCGCTGAAAGTCGGCGGCGAAGCAGCCGGTGAAGCACGTCAAAACGCCCTCATCCAAAAAAACACGGATATTGCCGGCATCCTGCTATCCGCGGATCGTATCGAAGAACTTGTCTCCAGGCGCACTTTCGGTGGTGAGTTCCTTGGCGCGCCTCATGCGTACGAGGCCGTACTGCTGTCCGGGAAAGATGACCTCGTTCCTGAGGCAAGAAGCAGATTGCGGATGGCGTGGGAATGGCTGCTAGTTTGGAGCAAGCAGCCGCGCAATCGCCGTCGCAACCAATCGCTCGACGACGCAGAGCGCGCTGAACTGGCGACAGGTCTCTTGAGGTTGAGAGGCCCCGCAGAGTCCGCGAAATTCCTCAAGGGATGGCGCCCTCGAACTACCACCCTACGAGCCACCAAGCTCGTTGCCGCGCGACTGGCGGATCTCGGTGACTACAAGAGACTGGACGAGCTTGCTGAGCATGCCGACGGCGACGTCTGGATGCTGCTAGGCCTTGCCGCAGAAGCAACCCGAGTCGGGCATCTGCTGCCACAAGCGCCACTGCGCCATCTGATGGCAATCTTGACGGCCCCCAAGGTCAAGCTGCCGGAGAAGGAGCCCATTTGGAAAGCGGGTGGGGACTTGTTGGATGCAATCAGGTCTGCAATCACGCAGGCTCTGCGATGTCTGCCGCGCGATGATGCTGCCTGGGCAGGCGTGTTGCGACGTTACCTGCCGATAGACCCGCCCCGCCAACTCCACGATGGTTTTAGCGCCGACCGAATACAACTCGTTAGGGCTTATGCGCTTGAAGCGGCACTTCGCGGCCAACGACTTGCTCTGATTGACCTTGCATCGAAGGACATTCGCCAGGAGTTTGAACCCGCACGCTCTCAGAGTAAAGGGCAGGAAGCGTCCTTGCTCGAGCTTGTGACCGGAGGCGTGCTCGCTTGGTTCACCCTGAGCGCCGAGCTTGCATGTGGCCGTCAGCCCGATGACCTCAATCAACAGATCAAAGCTGCTCTAAAGCAAACGAAATCTGCTTCGTCACGGGACTACCAACGGAACTTCAATCTGGACAGAATTGCTGCCGTTGAGTGGACGCAGATTCTGCGTGATGCAGAGGCCACTCAAACAGTGCAGGCTGACCAGCTGCTGCAATGGGTCGATGAGAACGATCGAATTCACTCGACCACCCTCACCGCAATGTGCCGCGTCGCCGCGCGCACAGCCGGTCTTGCCGACGTGGCTCTGCAGCTCAGCATCAGAGCTTTTAACCAGTTGACGGCATCGCGTGACGACGCGGAGATGCGCGTTGACGATCTGCAGGAACTGGCGCGTGCGATCTTTTGCGTTAGTAAGCCCGAGTCCGCCGCCTATTTCGACCGGGCTATCGACATCGCTAGCAAGATTGGAGAGGAGCATTTGTCGCGATGGACAACGTTTCTCGATCTAGCCGATGCTGCATATCGCCCTGGCACCTCGAGGCCTCGGACCGCCTATCGATTGGCACGGATGGCGGAACTCACCTACGAGCACATGGCTCGAGACAAGTACATGGATTGGGATCGACTGGTCGAAGGCTTGGCCGACCTATGTCCACCCTCCAGCCTGGCCATCCTGAGTCGGTGGCGGGACCGATCGTTCGGGCTGGCGAGCGAGCTTTTGCCGCCCGCGATCTACCGGCTGGTGGCGACCGGGCATCTGCCGAAGGCGACCCCGGTCGCACTCAGCGGCACCGTGTCAGAGTGGAAGCGCGTTGACGACATCAAGGTCGCCATCGATGCAGAGCCAAACGCCGATCGAAAGAAATTACTTCTCCAGGTCGCTTATCGATTCCTGCGAATCCAGCATGCTGACGCTTCGACATGGCGCCGGCTCAAGAGGCTGGCCGATGAGTTGGCCGTCGCACTTCCAGATCTAGAGCGCTTGCTTCGCGCCTCCGAGGTCCAAGAGTCCATTGAGGCATCGACAAAGATTCCGACACCCTCTAGCGCCATCCGCGATGACACCAAAAAGCCTGACTGGGACTCTGTCTTCAATGGAGTCGATCTTTGTGATGCCGCAGCTGTCCACGGGGCTCGGCGGGATCTCAAGAAATATGGCCATCGCACATATGTTGGGGAGTTCTACGAACAAGGGTGTCGGCGCGCAACCTTGTCGCAGATCGATTCGTACCTCCGGGCAATCTTCTCTGACGACGGCTTCGGCCTGTACCACTTCACCAACGTTGTCCGAAACCTGTCAGAGCCCAGCAGGAAGCTGCTGTCCGTTCGCAAGGAACTGAAGAGGACCGTTCTCGCGATAGCCACCAGTGAACCCAACCGCGTTGGGCGCCGAGGTTGGGGGCACGAAGGCCCGTTCAATGATCTCTATGCCACTGGCCTGGTGGCAGAAAAAGAGGTTGCATCCGCTCGGATCAACGGGTACCTCTTGCAACTCGACACGCTGAGTTCCGAGGAACTGTTCCATCTTGTGGATCCGCTGGCGTTGCAAATGACCGCAGATGAGGCAGATGAGGTGCTGAACTTTGGCTTTGATTTGCTGGAGGACGCCCTGGAAGCTGAAGACGGCGACGGTGCGTGGGATAACTCCCTTAAGCCTTCAACCTCGTGCGAGGAGGCCTTAGCTGGGTATCTTTGGGCGGGCCTGGCGCGTCCCTCCACATCAGAGCGATGGGAACATGTGCACTGTGTCCGGAACTGCCTCCAACTGGAGTGGACATCGCTGATGGCTGCATTGGCGGCTCGCGCGTGTAGTGTGGACCCCGCCCCATTCGTTGATCGCGGGCTGGTTTTCTACGAGTGGCACGCCCGGCAATGGCTCTGTCTTGGCTTGGCGCGCAGTGCAATGGACGAACCTAGGGCCGTGGCACCGTTTCTCGCGTTTCTCAGCACTGCAGTGAGGGAAGATCACGTCATCATCCGGCATTTCGCGTCTTATGCGCTGAGGCGGCTCCATCAGGTCAGCGAGCTGTCGGCGGATCTGCTCGCTATCGTGAACCGCGCGAACCGCCCGGAGCTTGCTGTTGAGACGTACGCCCGCGGCAACATGGACGTAGTTGATGCCACTTCGGATGCGGATATCACGGAGGGGGAGGAGAAATATTACTTTGGCATCGACATCGGTCCGTATTGGTTTGCGCCCTTGGGCCGTGTCTTCGGGCTGAACGAGCATTCTGTCGAGCGACGGGCTCGCTCGGTGTTGCGCGAGCGACTGTTGTTAAAACCGTACCGGCACGTCGACGATCAACGCTACAAGCGCGGACTCTATCGTGGGCGAGAAACCACGCACTCCCACGGTTCCATGCCCGAGGTAGAGGACATGCGCGTTTACCACTCCTATCACGCCATGATGCTGGCGGCGGGCCAGTTTCTGAAGACGCAGCCTATACATCGCCGTGCCGATGAAGAAGAGAACCCCTTCGACGACTGGTTGAAGGGGCAGTTGCTGACCCGCGCTGATGACCGGTGGCTCTCTGACAGGCGCGATCCCGAAATCACAATTGCCAGCGTGGCAAGCGGCTCTCCGCCAAGCGGCACATGGTGTTGGGAGGTAACTAGGCAGTACTTGGACGATCAATTGACGACGGACGACGGCATGAAAGTCCTTTGGGGGCATTGGACGACTACCGACGCGGCGAATGGCGAGACCGTCGCCGTCGGATCGGCGCTCGTATCCACCCGTCACGCACCGGCGCTCCTGGCAGCCTTGCAGACCAGTCCTGACCCAGGAAATGTCTACTTTCCTGACGCCGACCACTTTGAGCATCGGGACGATTCACCTGACCCGGAGATGCGGCTCTTCGGATGGGTCACGACCCGAAACGATTCTATGAACCTTGACGAATACGACCCTTGGGCCGGCAAGGTAGCCAGCCCAGGCCCCCGTCCTTGCCCTACGATCCTCAACGCCCTAAAGCCAACAACGGACTCGGATTCGAGATCTTGGGCACTTTCAGCAGGCGGGACGCTGAGAAGCGAAACATGGTCGCGCAGCGTCGGTTATGGGAACGAGCGTGACGTCTTGACCGGCACTCGGCTGAGTGCCGACGACGAGTTCATTCGCGCACTGTTGAAAAGTCGTCAGGAAGACTGCCTGATCGTTCGTGTCAAAGTCCGCCGCAAGCCGCCGAAAGACCAGAGTGGCGAGGACGAATACTCCTTCTACAACTGGCCCTACAACCGCTTTTACCTGATCGGAAACGATGGAATCACTCGATCGCTCTAAGGCGGTCATCGAACTCGGCAAGCGAATTGTTGCCGGCCTGAAGCTCGGTGACGATGTCGTGGCTCAGTGGATGGCGCACCTGGTCGCTGAAAAGATATCCGCTGCAGAACAAGCGCCCGACGACACGCGGGATGCCGCCGTGGCTGCTTGCATTGAAGCAATTCTGAAACTTTGGGCGAATCGATACGCGCTGCCTCCGTACATGAGGCCGCTAAGGGAGTTGGACCCACTGCTCCATACCCTTAAGTCTCTCAGCCTCGATGAAGCTGACGGGTACAGGTATTTCTCACGAGCCCCGCGCGACGAAGAGCTTGATGGTGCCACCGGGGACGAAAAGAGACTTTTCGAATTCGCGATTGGCCTTGACCACTCTGCGAGAGAGTTGATCCGCTACTTTCTTTGCGTCGCTGCGGAGCGGTCGGCAGATTCGGTGAGGTTGTGGCTGGAGGAGGCGGTCAAAGGCGGCTTGGACGTCACCGTCGAGCTGAGTGTTTCCAGGTTCGTCGCGGACGGTCTCCTCAAAGCCAAGGAAGAGGCCCAGCAGAGGGCGATGTTGAAACGGATCGAAAGGCTGGAGAGCTTTGCAGATACCGCACTGGCGCTGGCCGCCGAAATGAGGAAGACGCTTCCTTCAGGCATGGACAGTTCGGAAGGCTGACGAGCGAGGCTTGAATAGGTGCGTGGCTGCCAGCGTCTGCTTTTGATCGCAGCAATCGTTCCGCAGTAAAACCGTGATCGACAGCGGACAGTCTCGAGCTGACTGTGGAGCTACATCTGGTGGTGTGCGGAAAGACCTAGCTGGCAGCCATTATGTTTGGGTCAACAACGGTCAGGCTTCCGTGTGAACCGACGGCTCAAGGTTTAGTGGAGGCTCTGGGTAAACAGTTGCGTGAACAACTGGTTGGCATGCTGCAGTAACTTTCACAAGCCTCTTGGCCGGGAGGCGCGGTTACTGACGCTGTTACTGCACAATGCCTCGGAAGCACCCGGACAAACGCGGAAGCAAGCGCAATGAAAAGCCCTAAGTAGTTGATTTACTTAGGGCTTTTGGACTTAAGCGGACAACCGCAAAAGTAATGTTGGTGGCCTGGAGCGGAATCGAACCTCCGACACGCGGATTTTCAATCCCCGACTGCCTTAAACGCCTGACTTTCAAGCGGTGGGAGCTCCCTGATGTAGCGATGCAAAGTGCTTTTTCCACGGTCCCATTTTTTCCGTTGGCTGTCCGTGCAAAGCACCGGCCCTTGCTGCCGCAGCCGTCGATCACTCCGCCGTGATATTGGCCGACTTGATGATCTGCGCCCACTTGCGCGTCTCGCTGGCGATGAACGCGCTGAACTCGGCGCTGGTGCTGCCGCGCAATTGCAGTCCCGCTGCCTCGGCCTTGCGGCGGACCTCCGGGTCGGCCGCGGCGGCGTTGATCTCGGCATTGAGCCGCGCCACGATGGCGGCCGGCGTTCCGGCCGGCGCGAGCATGCCGTACCAGCCGTAGCCCACGACGGACGGCAGCCCCTGCTCGCGCAAGGTCGGCGCATCCGGGTAGAGCGGCGTGCGCTCTTCGTTGGCGACGCCCAGGACCCGCAACTTCCCGGCCTGGATATGCGGCACGGCGGTCGAGATGGCTGTCAGCGTCGCGTCGAGCCGCCCGGCGAGCAGATCGGTGTAGGCGGGCGCATCGCCGCGGTACTGCACGACGACGCCTTTCGCCTCGGCGGCGCGCAGCAGCAGCTCGGCCGTCAGGTGCGGCGCCGAGCCGGCGCCGGGCGAGCCGAAGCTCACGCCCTTGGCATGCGCCTTCGCATACTTGATGAATTCCGCAAGCGTCTTGTACGGCGCATCGGCATTGACCACCAGGAACAGGGGTGCGATCGCCGTGCTGGCGATCGAAGCGAAGCTCTTGTGCACGTCGTACGGCAGGTCCTTGTAGAGCGCCTCGCCGATGGCGATCGGGGCGGCCGCGTGCAGCAGCGTGTAGCCGTCGGCCGGTGCCTTGGCCACGAAGTCGTTCGCGATGCGCGTGCCTGCGCCGGCCTTGTTGTCCACCACGATGCCCTGCCCCAGCCTGCGCCCGAGGAAGTCGCCGAGCACGCGCGTGAGGATGTCGTTCGAGCCGCCCGCGCCATAAGGCGAGACCATGCGGATCGGCCTTGCCGGCCAGGCCTGCGCCTGGCTCGGCAGGCACCAGGGCATCGCCAGGCCCGCCGCGGCTGCGGTGAGAAGTTGTCTGCGGGTCGTTGTCATGTGTTCTTGTCTCCGTGGGTTTTCTTGGGATGTCAGACCGGCTCGATGGGCGGATAGTCGAACCGCAATTCCAGGTGGTCGGCATGCGGCTGGTAGAGGCGCAGCACGACGTAGAACGGCTCGCCCGCGGGTGCCGGCAGCCAGTTGGCGCCGGGCCCCGGGTCGTCGGCCTGCAGCCGGATGACCAGACCGCCGTCGGGATCGTGCCGCAGGCCCGGGGTGCGGTCGCCGATCGAATACCGGTCGATCGGATTCGCCACGAACAGGCAGTCGCTGCGACGGTACATCGTGAGCGACCAGAAGGCCCCCACCTTGAGCCCCTTGCCCGGTGCGAAGCGCAGCGCGTAGCGCCGCGATCCGTCCAGCGGCGCGCCGCGCGCGTCCACCTCGGCGGTGGGATACATCGCTTCCTCCACGCCCAGCGCGCCGATGAAATTGCGTGCGATGCGCGCGCGCGTGAGGTGGTCGTCGCCCCAGTGCGTCTTCACCATGACCGGGATCGCCCAGCCGCCGCCCAGGTCGTGGGGCTGGTTGCCGGTGCGCAGCCGCTCGTACACGGCGGGCAGCGCGGTCGCGAGCTCGGCCTCCACGGGCGGCCATGCCAGGTTTTCTCCGGCCGGCGCCGGATTGCGCCGCAGCGCGGCGCTCACGATGGCCAGGTACGGCGCTGCCGCTGGCGCACCGGTGTCGCGTGCGT
>JACXTT010006778.1_pt1 | contig 16279 bp, 14 predicted proteins | sample 9270951 | NCBI WGS metagenome assembly JACXTT01 (sample SAMN15532306, study PRJNA645909) | rock metagenome | isolation source: weathered quartz diorite | place: Puerto Rico | collected 2017-06-21 | reverse complement strand
GCGGAGAAAACCACGCACCACGTACCACGCACTCGCGCTTCCAGAGCCCGAACAGGCCCACGGTGCTCGTTGTGGTCCCGATGCCCCTTGGTGTAATTGGCAACACGCCTGACTCTGGAGCAGGCCCAGCGAGACGGCGTTTTTGCCAAGTGGGTGAAGAATTGGGGAGTTAGTCGCACAGGGTGTGCAAGTCAAAACCGACTTTCGCACCCTTTGTGCTTCTATTCTTGCACACATTCTTGCACACCTCCTCTGGGTCCCATACCGAGTTCCCGCCCGGCCCGAATGGTGTGCCTGGAAACCATCGGGAGGGTCCTCGTGACACCCAAGGCCACAATTCACTTCCACACCACCTGAGGCCGCCAAGAGGAAGCGCGATTGACCGAGCGAGCCAAACGCTAAGCGCATCGCCAAGCTTCCGCGTATGAATGATCAGCGGCACCCCGTCCGGTCGATTCTCAACGCATTGGCCCCACATACGCAGGAGGACTGGTGAGACTACTCGGATTGCAGCAAGTCGTTGCTGTCTCGAAGCTGGCAACTCAGACCCTGGCAGATACGAGCAGCGCGGCGACCGCCAGATTAACGCACTATCATCGCGGGCTGAGGATCGTAGGCGGCGTGATCTGGCTGGGAGCAGTGATCTACATTCTATGGCTTGCAACGAGAGTCGTGCGGGCCGTCGAGAAGTTTGTTGAGAAGTTTCCGAGCGGAGCTCCTTAAGGGATAGATCTGGGTCCCACACACCCTTCGTGTAGAGAAATGCGCGCGGGCGAGGACCTGCTAGGAGGATCCTTGTCACACCCACGTCCCGATACTTTGACGGGACGTTTCCCGGTACAGACCTGACGCTCTCGCACTCGCAGCCTTGACTGTGGTCTAAAGGGTGTCGGCGAGGCGCTGTTTTTGCCTTCTCGTTGAGCAGCGGGCGCCCATGTGGAGTCGGTCGGGAAGGGCTCTGGCATGCCTATGCTCGTCAGGTGGCCGCTCCATGCGTGTTTTGATTGCACTGGGACCCCCTTCCCGAACTGACTCTCAGCGGATCCGCAACGTTGCTAGGTTGCGTGGCGCTCCGAGCTATCTGAACGCCGCCGACGCGGTTGGGGAGACCGTGCCAGCTTCGCCAAGACCTGTCGCCCATCCGCCACCGGATCATAGCCACCGAGCGACCGCATTCGCTCCGCCTTCGGCTTCCTCGGTAGGTCAGCTGATCTGAAAAAAATCCGTCGCCCACGGCGCTCCCCCGGGAGTACTCCCTGTCGGCATAGCCGCCGCAGATGATCCGCGCAGTATCCTGAAGCCTCCGCGGCATCTGCGAGACTGAGCAGCCTATCGTCCTCTGCGCTGATGACCGCCTCGAAGTCGGCTAGGACTTCCCGGCAGAATCGTTCTCCTTCAACATGAATTCCAAGCCTCACACTCTCGCTCAGTCTGGCGTTCCATCGAGCGCGAAACTCTTCCCTCGTCATATCGGTCCCCTAGAAGAACACTGTCCGGAGAGCCCAACCCCGAATGCTCCGACTCCCGACGGCGGACGACACGAACTCGCGTAAGCGTGTCTCATCGGGTTGCTTCTGCAGACGGGGTTGGACTCGTGCTCTTACGCGCCGCAGGAGCTCAATTGACCCCGCCCTCGGTTCCGGGTAAAATGATCCTCGTCTTGGCTGCTCGCCAGATCGCAACAATGCCCCTTGGTGTAACTGGCAACACGCCTGACTCTAGCGGCACCTGACGGTGCGCTCGCTGGACACCCCGCCGGAAACGGCGTGCGTGAATGCTCTCGAAGTCGGCGAACCCTTCACTGGCAACGCCGAGCCAAGCCCCCGCGTGGGGAAGGTGTAGAGACTGGGTGGGAGCCACCTGACCGCGCAACGGCCAAGGTGAAGGCACAGTCCAGACCACAAACGCTCAGATTGTGGAGCGGCGACGAAAGTCGAAGTGGTACGGGATCAGGAGAGTCCTGGTTCGAGCCCAGGAGGGGCAACTGTGAAGGGCCGCTCGGCAACGCCGGCGGCCCTTCTTCGTTGCCCCGCTGGCCCGCGCTCGTCTCGCTATTGCGTCGAGGCATGAGGGGCAATCTCAAAACACCTGAGTCTCTGCCTTTCGTGACGAGCCTTTCATTGCGAGTATGCCGACCTTTCCGCCAGTTTACCAGCTTAGGAGGTTACTCGGCACAAGCCAAGTCAGGATCGCGTATGGGGCGGAGGGCGGTCATGATCCGAACCGTGGGCATGGATCGAGGAGCCGCGAAGGAAGCGCTCGCCGGGTTCCTTTCAGGAAAGAACCCAAGCGCGAACCAAATTGAAATTGTGAACCTCACAGTCGACTATCTGTCGGAGCACGGCTTGATGGACGCCGCCCTGCTGTATCAGTCTCCCTTTACCGATGTCACTCCCCGTGGCCAGATAGCTTGTTCACTAGTTCACAGGTCGATGAGCTCATAGGCGTGCTCGATTATGTAAAGCGGATGGCAAGTGCTGCATAGGGTGTAGTTCGGTGCCGTAGAACGGTTCAAGGAAGGGGGCAGTTGATGGCTCGTCTCATCCAGCAGAGAGACCTCACCCCAATCTTTAATGCTTTCGCGAAATGGCGAGACGGCTGTCTCGTACAAGACGGATCGCTCTTCTCAACCGCCTCTCTGTGGACACCTGAGAACGTCGCAGAGGTGAAGCGAGCGTTCGTCGACAATCCAGATGAAAGTGCAGAGGATTTCACGACCAAGCTGAAAGGGCAGATGAGGATAGCATCCCCGCCATCTCAACAGCTGATGGCGGAGATGCTCTGGGCTTTGCTCCTCTTTCCTTCGAACGTCAACCCTAGCACAAAGCGCCGGCAGATCAGAGAAATTTGGGCGCTCTCCGGGCAGGACTTGCAAGAAGGCCTGCCACTCCTGAGTGACAATATTCTTGGAGGCATCGGGTCAGGTGGGCCAGGATTCAACAATCACCGGTGGCGGGAGCTGGTATTCTTAATAACGCTGACTGGCGAACTCAAGGGAAAGACTGAAACCAATCGACGCTACGCTCTAGAAGACTATGACGCTTTCCTTGACTGGATCACACGAGTTCCACAACAGGGTAGCCGGCAGTTCCGTCACATGCTGCGCTTTCTCGCATTCCCTGACCGAGTCGAGCGCATCTCTACGAATGGTGACCGCCGGGCAATCCTGGAGGGCTTCAGCGTGGCACCGGAGAGAGAGACAAAGTCCTGGTCGGATAAGAAGCTAGACCAGGCATTGTTGGACTTGCGCGAAAAGCTCCAGCGCGAGAATCCTGGTGCAGTACTCGACTTTTACGAGCCTCCCCTGCGCCCCCGGTGGCGCCGGAGGAACGAAGATGGCTCCCTGAGCGCGGATCTCGAAGCAGTCTTGGCCGGGTACGGTCAAGCGAAAAAGACCCAGTCCTTCGGCAAGCGCGCTCCAATGTACCAACTTTTCGAACGGATCGAAGACGCCTTCAGAAAATGCCAACCGGTTCGCCGTCGCCCATCGGTACATGTCGTCGCGTCCGCCGGCCAGGGGAATTGGGTTGACGTCCCGTGGATCTCCTTCCTGGACAGCCGCGAGACTGCGACAACGCAGAGCGGGGTGTACGGTGTTTACCTCTTCCGAGAGGATATGTCTGGCGTATACCTCACATTCAACCAGGGCGTGACTCGACTTACAAAGGAATCAGGATGGCGCAGTGCGGAGGCCTCTCTCAAAGACACAGCGAATCGCCTCCGCGCTGCCTTTCCAGAGCTACCACAGCAAGGGTTCTCGTTCGCCAACGACATCGAGCTCCGCGCACACGGCGATCTTGGTCAGATGTACGAAGTCTCCACGATCGCGTACAAGTTCTACGAGACTGGTCACGTACCGGAGGATGACGAGCTGCTGGGCGATCTGGATCGTCTGCTCGGCGTGTATGGCCGTTACGTCGACAGCAAGCGTGAGCGGCCGCCTGAGGGCAAGGCGTGGATCTTTCAAGGTAACCCCGAATACTTCGACTTGATTGGTGCTCTGGCTCAGCTACGCGAGATGACGTGGTTGGCCCGGCAACACGTCGACGCGATTCACTCCGGAGACAGGGTCTTCTTGTGGCAGTCCGGTGACGAAGCCGGTGTGGTCGCTCTCGCCACGGTGCTTGCAGATCCTGAGCCAATTGAGCAACCGTCAGAAGAACGGGGGTTTAACCGCTCTGACATGTTCGACGGCGTTCAGCCACGAGCGCGGATGCGCATTGACCGCGTCCTTGCCAATCGCATTGACCGTACCAAGCTCCTGGGGCATCCGGTCCTAGGCAGCCTCGGCATCATCACTAGTCCGCGTGGAACGAACTATCCCGTGAGCAAGGCTCAAGCGGACGCGCTAATGCAGTTGATTGGCACAGTGCCCCGGCCTCCGGCCGGCCCTATAGATCTGCAGCGAGTTACCGAAGAATTTGGCTCAGCCTTGGTGAGGAGTCATGTATCCTTTGGCGCCCGTCACGACATGGTCGTCCGGTCGTTTGTCGCGAGCCTCGCTGCGAAGCGATTCGCGATTCTGACAGGGCTCTCGGGGTCGGGCAAGACGCAGCTCGGGATGCGGTTTGGGGAGTGGTTTGGCGAGAATCGATCCCTGGTTGTTCCTGTGCGGCCTGACTGGACGGGCGCGGAGGCGCTTTTTGGTTACGAGGACGTGCTCCGTGAGCCTTTGAATGGGCGGAGTGCCTGGCATGTCCCGGAAGCCCTGAGGTTCATGCTGCGAGCCGCGGCCGACCCTGAGAACCCCTACCTCTTGCTATTGGATGAGATGAACCTTGCGCACGTCGAGCGCTACTTCGCGGACGCCCTGTCGGGAATGGAGTCCGACCAGGCATGCCTCCCAAATCTCAAGAAGGAAGCGAACGGCGCTTGGCGGATTCCCGCCAACGAGGTCGACAAACTCCCGATTCCTGAGAACCTGTTCGTGGTGGGGACCGTCAATGTTGACGAGACGACCTACATGTTCTCTCCTAAGGTCCTTGATCGGGCGAACACGTTCGAATTTCGCGTGGGGACCTCGGAATTGCTGACTGGTCAGACTAGGCCGGTCCCTGTCGAGCCTGGGCATCCTGACCTTGTCACCCGTTTTCTGGCAGTCGCGGCGAATCCGCAGTGGCATCTCGAGCACCCAGCTCCTGGCCAAGGTGTCTTCGTTGAGCATCTGCGACGGTTACATGCTCTGCTGTCTAACAGCGGATTCGAATTCGGACATCGCATCTTCTACGAGGCGATCCGTTTCGCGGCGATGTACGCAGCGGCTGGGGACGACGACCCACTCAAGGCGCTAGACCTTCAAATAATGCAGAAGGTATTACCCCGCCTTCATGGCTCTAGGCGACGGCTTGAATTGACGCTCTGCGCCGTCGGGAGGTTCTGCCACGACCTTTCTTACGTTGAGGGAGACCAACGCGACGCCGTTAGTCGGTTTAGCGAAACCCAACAGTCTCCGAGTGCCGCCCAACTAGCAATCTCCTACGACAAGGTATCCCGTATGGTTAGCAATCTACGCGCGAATCAATTCGTCAGCTTCACTGAGTGACATCTTGGGCCTGCGCGAGACAAGAGTACCGATACTCGATGATCGCGCTGTTGAGCGCGGTTACGTAATCGTTTCTTTACTTCCGTCCCGTGATCCTGACGCACCGATTGCGCCACTGTTTGATGCCTCGCTCTCCCCGGAAAGGGATCCAACAGTGCACGCGGTGCAGCTGCTCGAGAACGAGGAATACCACTTCGAAGTTCACCTTGAAAGCACGCCGAACAAGGTCACCACCGACAAGCCGGAGATTCTCCAACCCGACACTAGAAGTGGGTCTTCTGGACGCTTGCGGCCTGGGCTCAACGTCGGCACCCTCTCCTTGGGCATCCAGGTTGACGGCGCGCCCATTGGGCATGTGGTATTAGAGGTAAGGTCTCGGAAGCTGAACTACCTGACAGAATTTGGTTGGATGCTGCGCGACATCGCTGACGAGGCGGCCGAGGTTGTTATGCAACGGTTCGCCCCTGCAGAGCAGCGATTCGAGATCGACGACTCGGCCGACGCCGAGACCCTCTATCAACGCTTCGCCTTCCTTCGGAGTGTTCTTCAAGACGACTCACTTGACGCCGCGATTCATCAAGTCCTTTCACGACCCTACGTTGCATGGGTCGACGAAGAGGAAGTAAGAAGCGCGAACCGAGGTGTTCGCCCTTCCTCCCAACTTGCGCGACAGCTGGCTGCGCCGGGCCGTCGCATCGCCTGCCCGGCCGAGCTCGGACTGCCCGTGTTAACGCTTCCGGAGCAGATATCTGCGATGCGAACCGGTACGAGCGTGGACAACCCACCAAACCAGTTCCTCAGATTTGCGCTTACGAGATGGCGGGATGTCCTCTTATTGACTCGAACCGCCCTCGAACGATTACCCGCGAGCGCCACCGTAAGCAGGGGCCTTCAAGAAACTCGGGTAGTTCTCGACCACCTAGACGCCTTGCTTGCCGAAGAGCTGTTCCGAGAGGTGAGCGACCTTTCGGCATTCCCGGCTGGCAATCAAGTGCTCCAAAAGCGAGAGGGGTACAGGGACGTTTTCCGTGCATATGTCCAGTTCGAGCTTGCTGCAAAGCTTGGGTGGAAGGGCGGGGATGACGTCTATCGAGCGGGTCAACGGGATGTGGCGGCCCTTTATGAGTATTGGTGCTTTTTTCAGCTGGCGAAGGTCATTGCGAGGCTCTGCGACACGCCGTTCGACTTCTCTAAACTCATTGAGGTTGACGAAAATGGGCTTGGCGTAAGTCTCAGGCGCGGTCACGCGAGTCTGGTTGAAGGAGGAGTTTCACGGCTGGGCCGTCGCCTTGGACTCGAGCTCTCATTTAACCGAACTTTTCTCAAGGGTACGGGCTCATGGTCAACGGACTTGAGACCGGATTGCTCGCTTCAGATCAGCCCAGAGGAGCTTAGTAAGGGAGACTTCGACCCGATATGGCTGCACTTCGATGCCAAGTATCGTGTCGAGGCACTTGCGGATGTTTTCGAATTTGATGTCGGGTCCAACCAGACCGGCACAACCAAGCGCGACGACCTGCTGAAAATGCATGCGTATCGTGACGCTATCCGCCGGTCGGCGGGTGCCTATGTTCTCTACCCGGGTGATGTGGTGAAAAGCTTGCCCCAGTACAACGAGCTTCTCCCGGGCCTTGGCGCCTTCCCCCTAAAGCCGACTGCCTCCGGCGAGCCTGATGGGGCCGATAGCGTTGAACGGTTCCTCAATGATGTGCTCGACCACGTCGCGACCCAGATTACGCAACATGAGCGAGGACGCTATTGGAGAAGGCGCGTCTACGAGCGTGGCACGCCGCCCGCGGCTAGGCCACCTGCCGCTCATTTCCTGCGAAGGCCCCCGGCCGACACGCGGGTGTTACTCGGATATGTGCGAGGGCGAAAGCATCTCGACTGGATTCATCGGACACGCCTTTACAATCTTCGCGCCACCGGCCAACGAGGACGAGTCGGTCTCCGCAGTCGAGAGTTGGACGCAGATCTAGTCGTACTTTACGGCGACGTCGTTGGCGTCGAACTCTGGCGGGTCGCGGGGATGCCAGAGCTACATACCAAGGTCGAGATGGTGCAGCTTGGATACCCAGCGCCAAAGAGAGAAGCCTACTACTGCATCCCCATTCGCGAGGTCCCAGTAGGTGATTGGGCGTCTGCCCTCACATTGTCCGCCGTCCGTGAGGTACTCAACGTGATCGCTGTCGACGCTCCGGTCGGGGCACCTGTCACGACCAGCTGGCTTCGTTTTGCCGAGGTGGCCTGGCGAAGGCGATGATCGTGCTCGGGCGACTAGGTAGCACGGGTCGGCATTGAGGCCGCCTTTGCCAGACACATCAGAGACATCGCTGGTCGAATTTAGCTCTGCAAGTGCTGCGCGTAAGGGTCGTAGAACCACTGGTAGTCTGCCCGCCAGTCATCGATCGCGTATTGAGGCGCTTAGCATCCCCAGTCTCTGCAAACGGCGACAGGCAACTTGTAATCTTGTTAGACCCTCGCACTGAGCGCGCCTCGCCCCACTCGGCTCGATAGGCCTCGTCACCTTCTCTTGGCAGCGCATCCCGTGCTGTCTCGAACACCATGTGAGGATTGCACGACGCTGCCCTTACGCGAGTCCATTCTTGCCAACGCGATAACCGGCAGCCGCAAGAATGCCGCGTCCTGTCTGGGTCCCATACCGACCTTGCCCCAGGAGGCTGCGGCCCGCCCGAATCCATCGGGAGGGTTGTCGCGGCACCCAGTGCGCTAAAACGTCGGGTCTCCAGGACCGCGCCATAGGCGGGGAGCTTGTGCGCGGGCGGGCACAACATCCTGACGTTGGGTCTCAAGACCCAACATTTTCCTGATGGGTCTCAAGACCCAGCGTTCGAGGCACTCGTCAGCGACTTTGGCGTTGCTCGACGGGGTCGATCTCTTGACGGTCAGCCGGCGCCTCGGGCACAGGAACACGGGCATCACGTCTACGTTCTACGGCCACGTCGCGGCCGAGCACTCAGGCGCGGCGGCCGCGAGCTTTGATCGCTTGGTGGCGGTTGTGTCTTGACGGCGTTTGCGGGGTCTGCCGCTTCACGGTAACTAGGCTGCCTCAGGCGCAGGGTGTGCGTTACCACGGCGGCGGCTCGGGTTTCACCAGCACCGTCGCGATGACGGGGTGGTATTGCTCGGGTTTGCGGTATATCTGTTCCGCACACTTCACGAAATCTTCCTGTACTTCCTCGGCGACGATTTCGATGGCGATGCGCTCAGCGACCTTCTCGTCGAGGTTCGGGCCACACATGTCGAGGAGGCGCCGCATCACGAACCATCGATTGTGAGACCTACCTAAGTGCGCGGCCGCGAGTGCGACGCTTGCTTTCACGCCGATGCTCCCGAGGCTGAAAGTCTTTTCTAGGCGCTTGACCAACACATCGCACGTCTCGAACCCGAACTCCCGCTCTGAAATCCACTGACAGTAGAGCCGCGCCAGCTCCTCCCACACCTCCGGGTCCTTGCCCTGAAGAAACTCAATCTTGTCCTCGTCGAGTCCGGACAGCACGTTCCACAGGTCATTGGCGTCGTCCATCTTGCGGAGCGCCCGTACGAGGTCCTTCAGCATGGCAGGGCCCCACTCCTCTACCCGGCTGAGATTCTGTACCCATTCCGCGGCCGTCTCGCTCGGGGCCGGCAACTTGTTCACGAACGCCATCATGAGCACGCTGCGGAGCGCAGTGACGTTCTTGAACCGCTTCTTGGGGCTGACCTCCGTGCACTTCTCGATGACGGGACCGAACGGCCCCGCACATGTTACCTGTTGATACGGGTAACGCACGTCGTATTCGTCGGCGACGAGGTCGTGAAGAATGCACCCGAACGCATAGATGTCGGTCGCGATACTCACGTTGTGGAAGTTGGCGGCCTGCTCCGGTGAGCAATACCCGCGTGAGCCCCACCCGGAGTTGACTGACGTAAGCGTTGTGGCCGTATCGTCTCCCATGGGCAATACCAACCCGAAGTCTGAGAGCTTCCACCGGCTCTCGTGGTAGAGGATGTTCGTCGGCTTCAGGTCCCGGTGCGCGTATCCGAGCGAGTGCAGTTCTTCGAGGGCGGCAAGAATGTCGGCGAGGGCACCAGGGTCGACCGTTCGATCGCGCCGATCAGCCTCGATCTTCTCGGTGAAGTTGCGGTCCGCGAGCGGCATCGTGAACCACGGCGGGTCCCCGTCAAGGTCCGCATCGAGGACGGGGATGAAGTACTCGCTAGACAGCCGGGACTGGATGCGCACCTCCCGCTGGAAGCGTTTCTTGAGCTTCTCGGGACTCGCTCCCCCGAGGACCTCGGGCTTTGGATCAAAGACCTTCCGGGCGACCTGCGTCCCGCCCTTCGCGAGCTTGATTAACTCGACACGGCCGAACCCACCGTGTGCGAGAGTCCGCACGACCACGATCGACCGCGCCATGCTTCAAACTTCGGACCGGGTCGGCGTAGGGTCAACAATCCGTTATCGACGAGGACGGCGTGCCGGTTTGCGCTTCGGTCGCGGCGCCTTCTCGAGCCTCGGCAACTCCTCCTTGTCCTCCGCGTTCTGGTCGAGCTCTTCTCCGTTGTTTTCCTGTTCGTCGGCTTCGTTTACTCCTGCCTCTTGGTCATGCGGAGGCAAGCCTTTGTACCGCTGCAGGTAGTGGGGGTGCAGCCGCTTTGAAAACTCCTCGACGCGTAGGACGGACGCCTTTGGAGGTACGCCGGGATCGATACCGCCAGTCGCTGGATCCCAAATGACGACCGAAATGACTTCGGCCAGGTGCGTTTGGTCAAGCACAGTTGCGCGACTAGCTAGTCGCTCGAGCGTTCTGATGATATCGGCCTGCTGTTTCTCCCCGAGGGCTGGTTTGGGAATGACCACGATGAAGGCAACGATCGCATACGGGAAGCGAGTGTGAACCGTGGCCGCTTCCGTCGCCAGATCGTTAACCATGTTCTGCCAGTTCTTGCCGACGCTCTTGAGATCGTTCAGGGTCTTGCTGTCGAACGCAATCCTCGGGCCATCCGGTCGATACGCTACATCGAAGTTCTGCGGACGAACTCCGCCGACGACTCGCACCGCACCCCATTCGACACAGTCCTTGGATGGCCGAATCGTCTTCCCTGTGGCCTGCACGACCGGAATGCCGCCGAGCATCGTCGCAAGTTGCTTGGCGACTTCCTGATCCAAGAACTTGGTGAATCGGACTCCTTGCTCCTTGTTGAAGGCTCGAGGTTTCTTCGCCTCGTTTGTTTTAGGTACCTTGTCAGAAAGCCACAGCGTTCCCCACTTCTTTAGCTCGGCAGTGGAGATCTTGAGTGCAGGCATCGAGCCGGCAAGGTCCGCCATCTCGAGGGAGTGGACCTAGCGCGCCCGCTTGTTCCGCGACGGCCTTCGGATACGCGGTAGCTGTTCTTGGCCGGGCGGGCGCTTGCTGCCGACGTCGGGTTCGGAGGAGTCCTCGAACAGGTGCAGCTTCTCGGATTCCTTCGAGGCTAGCCGAGGCGCAGTCTTAAGTGTGACGTTTGCGCCCGTGGTGCGCGGGTAGTCAATGCCCTGGCCCGCGAGCATCTCCTCGACCGTGACAAGCTGCAACCGGGGATGACTCCCCCAGGGAGACTTGAAGATTCCTGCGCTCGCCGCCTCCGCGCGCATCTGCCTCGACGGTGTGTCTAGGCTAACGAGTACGCCGATGTCAGCCTTCTCTCGCTCCATGACCCCGCGAAGATCACGAACGTCAGTTGCCTTAAGCGTGCCTCCCTTGACCGAAATGATGATCTCGCGAAAGTCAGCCGAATCATCGACGCGAAAAAGGATCCTACCATCAATGCCTCGGTCAGCGCCTTTCTTCTCCTCACCTCGAGCACCAAGACGGTACGCGGCCCACAATTGGAACTGAAACTTGTCGCGCTCCGCTAACGCGACAGCCTCCTCCATCGTTGTTGGCACGCCCCGGGTTTCAAAGACCACGCTATTCGTGAAAGTCTCGCGCAGGCTCTTCTCGATCAGCGCTACGGCGTGGATCGTAATGTCGATCCCGATCCATCGCCGCTTGAGCTGTTTAGCCGCGAACACGGTCGTGCCGCAACCGCAGAATGGATCGAGCACGACGTCGCCCTGATTGCTGCTCGCGCTGATGATCCGCTCCAAGAGGGCGCGGGGCTTTTGGGTCTGGTAGCCCAATCGCTCGCCGGCGGTCGGTCCAAGCACGATGTCCGGCCAGATGTCCTGCGCCGGTGCTCCCTCAGACTCGTGGAGGTACTCCTTCAGCCCATCCTTTCTTGGGCGGCCGTCACGCTGCAGTAGAATGCGACCTTCGGCGTAGAGACGCTCCAGCTCGTCAGTACCGAAGCGCCACTGTCGGTTGCCGCCGGGGTGAACACCGCGCCATTCAATAGTCCGCGTGGGCGAATAGTGTGGCGCCGTGAGTTGTTCAGCCTTGAAGCGCCCATGCTCATCCTCGTACTTGTACCGCGCCAGCTGCTGAGGCGAAAGCTCTCCCATGACCGGGTTGAAGGTCTTGGTCTTGCCTTTCGCGTAGAACAGCAGGCGATCGCCGATGCGGCCAAACCGCTTCGGGTCGTTATGCGCTGAGGTTCGCTTCCAAACGATCTCATTCTGGAAGCGCTCGACTCCGAACACGGCGTCGAGGAGTAGCTTGAGGTAGTGACTCGCCGTCGGGTCGCAGTGTAGGTAAAGTGAGCCAGTCGGTTTCAGGACGCGGTGCAACTCGACGAGGCGCGGCGCCATCATCGTCAAGTAGGCGAGCATATCGTTTCCCTTGTCGCCCGCCGCCAGGAACTTATGAAACGCAAGCAACACGTCCGCGACTGGACCGGCCCGTTCGACCGTTTCCGCAAACGTGCGTGCAGCGGCAGCGTCCCAATGCCAGGTGTCTTCGAAGGCCTCGATCTGTGCCGCCGCTTCCGTCCCGTCTTTGGCGGCAAAGAGGACGTTGTACGTCTGATTCGAATTGAACGGCGGATCTAAGTAGACGAGGTCTACCGACTCGTCCTTAATGAACCTGCGTAGGACATCGAGGTTGTCGCCGTAGTACAGGATGTTGTCCGCCATGTAGGCGTTGGCTCCGATGGAGGCCGTGTCGGGGACACGATAGTGAAGCCCGCTCGGAGATGCCAGGCCGACGAGCGGCCAGTCGAGGTCCCACAGTAGAATGCTCACGGTCGGTGCCTCCGGGCCACAGTTTGGGACGTTCCGATCAACGAACCGTCAAACGTGCCGCATTTCCGCCCCCCGTCGCCGCAAAAACGCCCTATTGAGCCGTTTGGTCATCCCGTATCCTTGCATCGAGTACGCCCCCATGATCCTGCCTTTGAATACTTGAGGTGCGCGCATGAAGCTCAGCAAGGTCCAGGTCACCGAGTTCCAGAGCATCCGGGACTCGACTTCGTTCGACGTCGGCAACATCACATGCCTGGTTGGGAAGAACGAGTCTGGTAAAACTGCAGTGCTTCAAGCGCTTTACCGACTAAAGCCTATTATCCAAGCCGACGGCGTCTACGACGTAACCGACGACTACCCGCGCGGGGAGGTTGAGGAGTATCGGATTCAGGTGGAGTCTAAGAAACGGCCCCACGCGACCGTCGTTCGAGCGACTTTCACCTTAGAAGCGGAGGAGATCGCGGACATTGAGGCTGAGGTCGGGATCGGCACGATCTCCAAGCCTGAACTGACGCTCTCCAAGGGCTATGACCTCAAGCACTACTCCTTCTCGCTGCCCGGTGATGAAGCGCGCGGCCTTCAGCATATGTTCGCGGCTGCCGGGTTGCCTGACGATCTGAAAACGAGACTAGTGGGAGTCACAAAGGCCGCGGACGCCTTGCCTATCCTCAGTGCAGGCGAACAGACAGCCGCAGTTCAACAATTGACTCCAAAGATTCAGAAGGTGGGCGAACGCGGTATGAACGGCTATGTCTTTGATCGCTTTCTTGACGAGCGGGTGCCGCACTTCGTCTACTTTGACGAGTACTACCAGATGCGCGGGTACGAAAATATCGAAGCGCTTAAGGAACGTGAACGCACAAAGCACTTGCGCAAGTCCGACCATCCCATGCTGGGCCTCATCCAGTTGGCGCGGTTGAACCTCGATGAAATGTTAAGTCCGCACCGTACCCAAGAGCTCGTCAATAAGCTAGAGGGAGCCGGCAACTACCTAAGCAATCGCATTCTGAAGTACTGGTCCCAGAACAAGCATCTAGCTATGCGCTTCGATGTGCGTCCTGGCCGCCCTGGAGACCCGCCTGAAATGACCACCGGGACCAACATTTGGGCTTCGGTTTACGACTCGCGTCACAAAGTGACAACGAGTCTAGGAACGCGGTCGCAAGGGTTTGTGTGGTTCTTTTCGTTCTTGGCGTGGTATTCTCAACTTCAGCGAAAGAACGAGCCGCTCATAATGCTGCTGGACGAACCTGGCTTGTTCTTGCATGCGAAGGCGCAGATGGACTTGCTGGACTACTTCGACCAGGAATTGGGATCGGCGCATCAAGTGATCTACACGACCCATTCACCATTCATGGTTGACCCGCGACACTGGGACCGAGCCCGGATTGTGCAAGACAAAGGGATCGACACGCTCGAGGACCTGCCAGTTGAGCAGGAGGGCACTAAGGTCTTTGCCGACGTATTGGAGGCTAGTTCGGACAGCCTTTTCCCACTCCAAGCCGCCCTGGGATACGAGATTCATCAGACATTGTTCATCGGTCCAAACTCCTTGATAGTGGAAGGAGTGTCAGACCTCCTTTACCTCCAGATTATGACGGGGCTGCTTGAACGCGACGGGCGTGAAGGCCTGAGTGAGGAATGGACCATCACCCCAGTGGGCGGAGCGGATAAAGTTCCCACCTTCGTGGCGCTAATCGGCGCGCAAAGATCGCAGAACGTGGCCACGCTCATTGACATCGATAAGGGCACCGAACAGACCATCGACAACCTGTACAAGAGGAAGCTGTTGACCAAGAAGAAGGTGCTCACGTACGCGGACTTCACGGGCACCAAGTATGCTGATGCCGAGGATATGTTCGAGGTCGACTTCTATTTAGACCTCGTCAATGAGGAGTACAAGAATTCGCTGCCGAAGCCAATCAAGTCGAGTGACTTGACGGCAAAAGGTCCACGGATCGTGCCTCGTTTAGAAGAGCACTTCGCTAGCAACCCTATGAAAGACGGCGCAGTGTTCAATCACTATCGGCCCGCCCGCCTGTTTGCCGAGCGAGCGAGTGTCCTCAAGGCGCAGATCTCTGATGAGACACTGAAGCGGTTCGAGAAGGCGTTCAAGAAGCTCAACAGCTTGCTACCGGACTAATGGACGTCTTCTTTGTCGGCCTTGAGGCGATCTCGACGGCAGTAATTCGTACTTCGCCGTAACGCAATGGCGCAGCGACACTCTACAAAAGAAAGCCCGAGTGGCGGAAGTCGACTCCCAGATCAGCACTATTGCCTTTCTACGTCGGCAGATCCGTTCTTGGCTTGGCCAGTATGGTAAAGAGAGCGTTGGGCTAGTGACGTGGCTTCGACAGCACGGAGAAGACTACCAAAAACATCTTGACGTTGCCGAGCAGCGCTTGGAAAAGATGGCGAGTCTTGCTGGTCAGGCTAGTGGAATGGTTGCTTTGGCCGTCAAGATCGCGTTCGTTCTGTTCTTAGGCGGCACTCGGCGACTGACCCAGTACGCTTCGATGTCACGACCCAAAGATGCGACAGAATCCGACTACGATCGCTTGCCGGTGGACGCAGCAAAGGACTTGAGAGGATGCGTTGAAACGCTCGAGGCAGGGGGTATTGATGCCGAACTCTTAGGCGCGGACAGGAGGTTAGATAACCTAAGGGAGTCTGAGGACCCGTTCACTCAACTCATAAACGAGATTCAGAAACGGCGAGTCAAATCTGGTCATCCATAGTTTCCCAGACAACGAGTCCAAACCACGACCAACATGGCCCAACAAGGCCGCCCACTCAAATCAGTAACGAGTTGTTAGACCGGACAGTTAGCAACAGGAGGACACAACGCCTAACGACTCGGATGTGGCTGATAAGCGTGAGGCCGCTGGTTCAACTCCACCCGGGCCCATTCTCTCCCCTCCCCGCCTTCCTACTGCCCACCCGTCCCGCCGGTGACCCATTCGTCCCGCCCGGATCAGCGCTCGCGCCTGCACCGCCAATTTTCGTGACGCCGCTTGGGCTGCGGCATACAGCACGTGGATGGCACTCGACTCTCGCAGACGAGTTTTCACATCCCATAGCTTTGGACAGAAAGAAAGAAAGGTGGAATAGTCGTCACGTCTCTGTCCTCAGACTGCTTCTGGAGTGGGCCCTGATCGGGAGCTTTGCTGGCGCGCTAATCGCGTTCGGAGCCCGCAAGCAAGGGGAGCCCTGAGGACTCCTGTGGCGAGCGAGCGGAGCCGATGGACACATCGGCGGAGCGAGCGAGCACGACGTGTCGCCCGCGAGCTTCAGCTCCCTGAGGTTCCCAACAACCCGGTTGGACGTCTGTGCGGGCGCCATAACACGTGGCCCGCTTCGCCTAGGAATGCGACCAAAGCGACCAAAGGGCGCTCGTCCAGCTTTCGTCGCTAATGTCGCTTCTGTGGCACATTTCGGGGCGAAAGAGCGCGGCAGCTTCAAGCGCAGGTTAGGCGGCGGCAAGAAGCAAAGTACGCATCGAGTGCAGTTGATGCTTGTTACAATGAAGGACGGTGACAGTCAGCGCGGTGTGCTCGTAAGCTGCCGCTGTT
>JACXTT010006777.1_pt1 | contig 16286 bp, 13 predicted proteins | sample 9270951 | NCBI WGS metagenome assembly JACXTT01 (sample SAMN15532306, study PRJNA645909) | rock metagenome | isolation source: weathered quartz diorite | place: Puerto Rico | collected 2017-06-21 | reverse complement strand
ACGCGCAGTCCGGTCGCAGGCGACCGGGCGCGACTCGCGCGGCGCGCGCTGGCGCGCACCGCGCACATCATGCTGCACACGCCGCTGCCGCTGGTGGGCGTGCGCGGCATCTGCTGGCTGGCGCGCGCGGTGGAGCGGCTCTCCCGCCGCGCCGAGGACGATGCGCGCGCCAAGCTCTACATCGGCCACATCGTGCGTATGCAGGAAGAAATCGGCACCGGCGGCGCCGGCTTCCGCTTCATCTACGCGGCGTTCCTGCAGGAGCTTGCCGCAGCGACAGGCTATGGCGCGCTCGACGCGCTCGCCGCGCGGCTCGTCGAGATCGGCGACCAGTGGCAGCAGTTCGCCTTCTCGGCGGCGAAGATGATCAAGCGCCGCATTGCGTTCGAGCCGCAGGCGCTCGGCGCGCGGCTGCGCGATATCGCGGCGCGCGAGCAGTGCTTCTTCCGAGACCTGAACCAGGCGCGGCTCGCATGGCCGGCCTGAGCCTGCGCCAAGTGTCGTTTCGCTACCCGGGCGCCGCCGACGCCGCCCTGCAGGGCCTCAGCCTCGACATTCCACGCGGCGGAATATCCGGCCTCCTCGGCCCGAACGGCGCCGGCAAGACGACGCTCATCTCGCTCATCGCCGGGCAGCGCCGCGGCGCGAGCGGTGAAATGCTGCTCGATGGTGTACCGCTCGCCGGGGCCCGCCGCCGCGCGCCGCGCTCGCTCGGCCTCGTGCCGCAGGAGCATGCGTTCTATCCGATGCTCACCTGCCGCGAGAACCTGCGCTTCTTCGGCGGCGTGCAGGGCCTCGGTGCCGCGCGGCTTGCCGAGCGCGTCGCGGCGGTCAGCGCGTTCGCGCGGCTCGAGCCGGTGCTCGAGCGCCGGGCGGGCGAGCTCTCCGGCGGCCTCAAGCGGCGGCTCAACCTGGCGATCGGACTGCTCACCGAGCCCGAGGTGCTGCTGCTCGATGAGCCGACCGTGGGGGTCGATGCGCAAACGCGCGCCTTCCTGCTGGAGCAAATCCGCTCGCTCGCGGCGGCGGGCCGCATCGTCCTCTATACCAGCCACTACATGGAGGAGGTGCAGGCGATCTGCGACCGCGTGGCGATCATCGACCACGGACGCGTGCTGCTCGCCGGCCCGCTCGCCGAAGTGGTGCAGGATTCAGCCGGCTTCCTCGCGCTGCGCTTGAGCGCGCCCCTGCCCGCGGCGCTCGCCGCCGAGTGGCGCGCGCACTACGACCTGCGCGAAGAGGGCGTGCGCCGTTACCGCATGCGTGTGGGCGCGGCCGACCTCGTGCAAGCGCTGCAAGCGGCGCAAGCCGCCGGCTGCGAGCCGCTGTCGCTCGCCTACGGCGAGCGCGATCTCGAGAGCCTCTTCATGCGGCTCACCGACCGGTCGCTGCGCGACTGAGCCATGGCTCGCGTACTGCTCGCGCTGTGGACCAAGGAGTGGCTCGCCCTCTCGCGCGACGTGCTCGGCCTTGCCGTGCTCTTCCTCATGCCGGCGGCCTTCATCGTCGTCATGTCGCTCGCGCTCTCGGATGCGCTGAAGGAAGGCACCCGCGTCACCGATTTCGCGGTGCTGGGCGACCCCGCGCTTGCCGAGCGGCTCGCAGGCGACGGGTTCCGCGCCGTGCCCGCGCCGGCAGATGAGGCTCGGGCGCGCGAGCGGCTGCGGCGCGGCGCCCTCGGGCTGGTGGTGCTCGCGCCGGCGCAGTTCGACGCTACGGGCCGGGTGACCATGCTCGCCGACCCGGCGATCGACGCGCTGCGGCTCCTCGCGTTCCGCGAGCGGCTCATCGGCGCGGCGCTCGGCATCGATCTCAAGCACGCGGCGAACGTGGCGGTCGAGGTGGTCGGCAGCCCGCGCCCGGCGCGGCCCTCCTCCGTACAGCAGAACGTGCCGGCGTGGCTGATCTTCGGCATGTTCTTCGTGGTGGTGCCGATCTCGGCGCTGTTCATCGTCGAGCGCCGCGACGGCACGGCGGCGCGTCTGAGGAGCCAGCAGGTGCCGTTCCCGCTGCTGCTTGCCGGCAAGATCGGGCCGTTCTTCGTCATCAACCTGCTGCAGACAGTGCTGATGCTCGCCGCCGGCGTAACGCTCGTGCCCTGGCTGGGCGGCGAAGCACTCGCGCTGCCTGCGCGCTGGGATCTGCTCGCCATCGTGGCGGCGTGCACCAGCCTCGCGGCGATCGGCTGGGGCCTGCTGGTCGCGGTGTGCGCGCGCACGCTCGAGCAGGCGACGGTGATCGGCGGCGTGGGCAACATCCTCGCCGCCGCGCTCGGCGGCATCATGGTGCCGCGCTTCGTCATGCCGAGCGCGATGCAGGCGGTGGCCGACCTTTCGCCGATGGCCTGGGCGCTCGACGGCTTCCATGCCGTCATCCTGCGCCAGGGCAGCGCTGCGGATATCGCGCTCCCGTGCGCCAAGCTGCTCGCGCTCGCCGCCGTGCTGTTCGCCGCGGCGCTCTGGCGCGAGCAGCGTCAGCCGTAAACCAGCACGCCAGCGATCACGGCGCCGTCCAGCGCCAGCCAGCCGATGCAGGGCAGGTAGATGTTGCGGTCGCGCTGCTCCAGGCCGTACCAGAACCACAAGGCCGCGGAAGCGAGGTACGCGCTCCAAGAGATCAGCGACACGCCGGCGGCCTCGTGCCGCAGCCAGATGGTGAGCACCTGGGGGATCGTCATCAGCATCGTGGCGACGGACATGAAGCCGAGCACGCGCCGCAGCCTCGTGTGCGGCGCTCCTTCGATATTCCGTTGCAGCCCATGCGGTTCCATGCGAGCCTCCGTGCGCGCAATATATCGGTCCCAACAAGGAGAACCACCATGCCGCTCAATGCAGCCTTCTACAGCACCTGGACACCGCGCGCGCAGGGGTTGCTGCGCATCGTCGCCGCATACCTTTTCATTACGCATGGAACGGCGAAGCTCTTCGGCTCGCCGCACGTGGCGGCGTTCGACAACCTGCAGCTTTTTTCGCTGATCGGCCTCGCCGGCACGATTGAAGTCGTCGGCAGCGTGCTGCTCCTGCTCGGTCTCTTCACGCGGCCGGCCGCGTTCATCATGTCCGGCGAGATGGCCTTCGCCTACTTCATCGGCCATGCGCCCCAGGGGTTCGTGCTGCTGCCGCTATTGAACCGCGGCGAGCTTGCCGCGCTCTACTGCTTCCTGTTCCTGTTCTTCGCCGCGGCCGGCCCGGGCGCCTGGAGCCTCGACGGGCTGCGGGTCCGGAGAGCGATCACCGCCTAGGCAGACTCAAGCGCGCGCGGCGCTCTTGACGGCGGCGGCGATCGACTGCGCCGCCGACTCGATCGCTTCGCGCGGCTCGCCCTCGACCATCACGCGCAGCACGGGCTCGGTGCCCGAGGGGCGCAGCAGCACGCGGCCGCGGCCGTTGAGCGAGCGCTCGGCGTCCGCCTGCGCGCTGGCGATGGAGGCGTGTTTCTTCCAGTCGAAGTCGCGCGGCACGGCGACGTTCAAGAGCACCTGCGGATACATCACCAGGTCGGCGGCGAGCTCCGCGAGCGCGCGGCCGGATTCACGCATCGCCTGCAGCACCTGCAGCGCCGAGACGATGCCGTCGCCGGTGGTGTGCTTGTCGAGGCAGATGATGTGGCCCGAGTTTTCGCCGCCGAGCTCCCAGCCTTTGTCGCGCATCAGCTCGAGCACGTAGCGGTCACCGACGCGCGCACGGCCGAACGCCACGCCGAGGCGCGCCATCGCTCTTTCGAACGCGAGGTTGGTCATCAGCGTGCCGGCGACACCCTTCAGCGCCTTCTTCGCCGCGCCGCCTTGCACCCTATGCCGCGCAATGACGAACATCAGCTGGTCGCCGTAGTAGGCCTGGCCGTGCGCGTCGACCATCGCGACTCGGTCGCCGTCGCCGTCGAGCGCGATGCCGAGGTCGGCGCCGTGCTCGGCGACCGAGCGCTGCAGCGCCGCCGGCCGGGTCGCGCCGACGCCATCGTTGATGTTGAGGCCATCGGGCTTGACGCCGATCGCGACCACCTCGGCGCCGAGCTCGTGGAACACATGCGGCACGATGTTGTACGCCGCGCCGTGCGCGCCGTCGACCACGATCTTCAGCCCCTTGAGATCGCGCTCGTTGGGGAACGTCGACTTGCAGAACTCGATGTAGCGTCCGCCCGCGTCCTCGCGGCGCCATACCTTGCCGAGCTCGGCCGCCTGGTTGCAGCGCATCGGCTGCTCCATCTCGGCCTCGATCGCCGCCTCGGTGTCGTCGGGCAGCTTGAAGCCGTCACCGGAGAAGAACTTGATGCCGTTGTCGGGATACGGGTTGTGCGAAGCGCTGATCACCACGCCCGCAGTGAGGCGCAGCGCGCGCGTGAGATACGCCACCGCCGGCGTCGGGATCGGGCCGCACATGTGCACATCGACGCCCGCCGCCGAGAAGCCCGCTTCCAGCGACGACTCGATCATGTAGCCGGAGATGCGCGTGTCCTTGCCGATCAGCACCGCCGGGTTCCTGCTCTGGCCGGAAAGCACTCTTCCGGCCGCGTAGCCCAGGCGCAGCACGAACTCCGGCGTCATCGGGCTCTCGCCCACCGTGCCGCGTACGCCGTCGGTGCCGAAATGCTTGCGCGTCATGCCGCCCTCACTGCTTCCCAGACCGCGATCAGGTCGCGGGTTTCTTTCACGTCATGCACGCGCAGTATAGTCGTGCCGCCTTGCAGGGCGATGAGCACCATGGCGAGGCTGCCGGCGAGGCGCTCGCCGGCAGGCCGGCCGGTGAGCTTGCCGATGGTCGATTTGCGCGACAGCCCCGCCAGCAAGGGCACACCGAGCTCACGGAACTCGGCAAGGCGCTTCAGCAGCGTGAGATTGTGCGCCGCGGTCTTGCCGAAGCCGAAGCCCGGATCCACCACGATGCGCTCGCGCGCGATCCCGGCCGCCTGCGCGGCAGCGACACGTTCCTGCAAGAAGGCTTTCACCTCGCGCACCACGTCATCGTAGTGCGGGTCCTGTTGCATGGTGGCGGGCTCGCCTTTCATGTGCATGAGGCAGACGGCGCACCTCGCTTCGCGAACTGCCTCGAGGGCGCCGGGCGCCTGCAGCGCCTGCACATCGTTGATCATCGACGCGCCCGCATCCAGCGCCGCCTGCATCACCGCAGGGCGCCGCGTGTCCACCGAAACGCACAGATCGCCGAGCGCTTGGAGCACCGGCAGGATGCGCCCCAGCTCCTCGTCCTCGGACACCGGCGCCGCGCCTGGACGCGTCGATTCGCCGCCGATGTCGATGATGTGCGCGCCCTCCGCGGCAAGCTCGCGCGCGTGCGCGATCGCCGCATCGCGCGCGAAGTAGCGGCCACCGTCGGAGAAGGAATCGGGCGTGATGTTAACCACGCCCATGATGAGCGGCCGCTCGAGCGGGAACTCGAAGCGGCCGCAGCGCAGCTTGTTACGCGGAAGCGGCAGGCGCCGTGGCGCCCTCGGTGCCGCCTTCGCCGGCGGGCGGCTTGGTGGTCTGCGAGCCGGAGGGCTTGGGCGGCCGTGGCGGCTTGCCCGCCATGATGTCGGCGATCTGGTCGGCGTCGAGCGTCTCCCACTCGAGCAGCGCCGCCGTCATCGCTTCGACCTTGTCGCGATTCTCGTTCAGGATCTTCCGCGCGAGCGCGTACTGCTCGTCGATGATGCGCCGGATCTCGGCGTCGACCTTCTGCAGCGTCACGTCCGAGACGTTCTTGTGCGTCGTGATCGAGCGGCCGAGGAACACTTCGCCGTCGTTCTCGCCATAGACCATGGGTCCGAGCAGGTCCGACATGCCGTAGCGGGTGACCATGTCGCGCGCGATCTGCGTGGCGCGCTCGAAGTCGTTCGACGCGCCGGTGGAGATATTGCCGATGAAGATCTCCTCCGCCGCGCGCCCGCCGAACAGCATGCAGATCTGCGCGAGCATCTGATCCTTGTAGAGGCTGTAGCGATCCTTCTCCGGCAGCGCCCAGGTGAGGCCGAGCGCGCGGCCGCGCGGAATGACCGTGACCTTGTGCACCGGGTCGTTGCCCGGCAGCACGCAGCCGATCACGGCGTGGCCCGATTCGTGGTAGGCGGTCTTCTTCTTGTCCTCGGGCGAGATCACCATGGACTTGCGCTCGGCCCCCATGTAGATCTTGTCTTTCGCCTGCTCGAAGTCCTCCATGTCGACGAGGCGCTTGTTCTTGCGCGCCGCGAACAGCGCCGCCTCGTTGACGATGTTGGCGAGGTCGGCGCCGGACATGCCCGGCGTGCCGCGCGCGATGATGTTCGGATTCACATCGGGCGCGAGCGGGACCTTGCGCATGTGCACCTTGAGAATCTCTTCCCTGCCCCGGATGTCGGGCAGCGGCACGACCACTTGCCGGTCGAAGCGGCCCGGGCGCAAGAGCGCCGGGTCGAGCACGTCCGGCCGGTTGGTCGCGGCGATGACGATCACGCCCATCGTCGCTTCGAAGCCATCCATCTCGACCAGCAGCTGGTTCAGCGTCTGCTCGCGCTCGTCATTGCCGCCGCCCAGGCCCGCGCCGCGCTGGCGGCCCACCGCGTCGATCTCGTCGATGAACACGATGCACGGCGCATGCTTCTTCGCCTGCTCGAACATGTCGCGGACACGGGCAGCGCCGACGCCCACGAACATTTCCACGAAATCGCTGCCGGAAATCGAGAAGAACGGCACCTTGGCCTCGCCGGCGATCGCGCGGGCGAGGAGCGTCTTGCCGGTGCCGGGCGAGCCGACCATCAGCACGCCGCGCGGAATGCGGCCGCCGAGCTTCTGGAACTTGGACGGATCGCGCAGGAAGTCGACCAGCTCCGCCACCTCTTCCTTGGCCTCTTCGCAGCCGGCGACATCGGCGAAGGTGACGGTATTGGTGGATTCGTCCAGCATGCGGGCGCGCGACTTGCCGAAGGAGAAGGCGCCGCCGCGGCCGCCGCCCTGCATCTGGCGCATGAAGAAGATCCACACGCCGATGAGCAGCAGCATCGGGAACCAGGAGACGAAGATGTTCATGAGGAGCGAGGGCTCCTCTTCCGGCTTGGCCTCGATCTTCACGCCGTACTTGAGGAGGTCCGAGACGAGCCAGATGTCCCCCGGCGAGTAGCTCGTCACCCGCTTGCCGTCGACCGTCTGCGCCTTGAGCTGGCGGCCCTCGATGGTCACCTTGGAGATGCGGCCAGACTTCACCTCTTCCAGGAACTGCGAATACTCCATCGGCGCCTGGGCGGTCTGGCGGTTGTTGAACTGGTTGAACACGGTCATCAGCACGAGCCCGATGACGAGCCAGATGACCAGGTTCTTGAGCATGTTGTTCAAAGACTTACTCCTGTTTTTGCGGCTGCAGTGAACGGCCCATCTTACGCTGATTTCTCGCCACGACATAGGTTTCCCGGGACTCGCCGCGCGAGGCGCCGGGCTTGCGCACGCTCACTGTGCCGAATTCGTGTTTCAAACGTTGCAATACCTCGTCGAACGCCACGCCGTGGAACGCCTTGAGCACGAATACTCCGTCGCGCTTTAAGGCCTTTTTGCACAGATCGATCGCCGCGTGGGCGAGCTCCGCGGCGCGCGCCTGGTCGACGTTTGCTATGCCCGACAGGTTGGGCGCGACGTCGCAAAGGACGACATCGGCCTGCGCGGCCCCGAGCGCGTCGATCACCTTTGCGCGGCGAAAATCACCCTGCAGCACGGTCACGCCTGAAATGGGGGCAATCCCGAGGAGATCAACAGCAACCACCTTGCCGGCCGGGCCGACCTTTTGCGCTGCCACCTGCGACCAGCTGCCCGGTGCCGCGCCCAGATCGACCACTATCGCGCCCGGGCGGAAAAGCTTCTCGCGCTCATCCAGCTCGAGCAGCTTGTACGCCGCGCGTGAGCGATAGCCCTGCTCGCGCGCCTTCCTCACGTAGGGATCGGTTACGTGGCGGCGCAGCCACTGCTTGCTCGACTTGGCCATGCACCGCAGAGAATACCCCGGCGGTCAGACCGTCTTGGTTCCCAGCAGAACGGTGATGTGCTCGCGAGCGAGCGGCTTGCTGAAGAGATACCCCTGCATCTGGTCGCAGCGCAGCAGCCGCAGCATGTTGGCCTGCTCTTCCCTTTCGACGCCTTCGGCGACGACCTTGAGGCGCAGCGAGTGGGCAAGCGAGATCATGGTCTGGACGAGCGTCATGGTCGCCGGGTCCTTCGCCATCGTGGCGATGAAGGACCGGTCGATCTTGAGCGTCTCGACGGGCAGCCGCGCGAGGTAAGCAAGAGAGGAGTAGCCGGTGCCGAAATCGTCGATGGCGACGCCCAAGCCGATGCGGCGCAGCGCGCTGAGCTTCTCGATGCTCGCCTCCACGTTTTCCATGATCAGGCTCTCAGTGATCTCGAGGTCGATGGCGATCGGCGAGGCGCTCTCGGCAACAGCCTCCTCGACGACGCGCACAAAGTCGCGCTGGCGCAGCTGGATGGCCGAGACGTTGACAGCGATCCGCGGCACCGCGAGGCCCGCCTCGCGCCAGCGGCGCTGGTCGTGCGCAGCGCGCTTGAGCGCCCAGATGCCGGCCTGGAGGATGAGCCCGGTCTCTTCGAGGAGCGGGATGAAGTTCGCCGGCGGCACGAGCCCAAGCTCCGGGCTCTGCCAGCGGATCAGCGCCTCGAACCCGACGATCCGGCGTGTCTCGCTGTCCACCTTGCTCTGGTAATGGAGCACGAACTCGTCGCGCTCGAGCGCCTGGCGCAGCCTGTTCTCGAGCGCAAGTTTCTCGGCAATGCGCTCGGTCATCTCCTGCGTATAGAAGAGGTAGCGCTCGCCGCTGCTCTTCGCTTTGTTCAGCGCGGCTTCGGCACTCTGCAAGAGACCGTCGGCGTCGGCAGCGTCATCCGGGCAAAGCGCGATGCCGCTGCGCGCCGAGACGCGTAGCTCCGTACCCGCAAGGGCGAACGGTGCCCCGAACACCTCGCCGTAGCGCATCTCGGTGCGCCGCGCGAGCTCCGCCGGGCTCGACACCGCCGGCATGATGATCGCGATCTGGTCGGCGCCGATCCGGGCGAACCAGCTCGCGGCATGCGCACCGCGCTTGATGCGGCCGGCGAGCTCGACCAGCAGCGCGTCGCCCGCCTGGCGGCCGAGCGTATCGTTTATGGTCTTGAAGCGCTCGATGTCCACGATCGTGAGCGCGACCTTCTCCTGCTTTCTCGCAGCGTCGTCGAGCTGCAGCTTCAGCCGCTCCGCGAAGAGTGTGCGGTTGGGCAAGCCGGTCAGCGTGTCGTAATAGGAGACGTAGTCGAGCCTTCGTGCCTTCTGGAGGTGGTCCAGGGCGTAGGAAATGTCGCCCGCGAGCTCGCTGAGGAGGCGCATCTCTTCGTCGTCGAACAGGCCGACGTCCGCCGCATACAGCGCGATCACGCCGATCGCCAGGTGGTTGACGATGAGCGGCAGGATGGCGAGCGAGTTGATGCCGCGCTCGTCGAGCTCCTTGCGCATCATTCGCTTCGGATCGTTCTTGACGTCGTTCGACAGCACCGGGGCCTTTGCGCGGATCGCCTGGCCGGCAAGTCCATGGCCGCCAGGCTTGCTCTCCAAGACGGCGAGTGGCGCGGCGTCGAGGAAGCTTTGCACGTTATCGCCGGCGGCGGCAACCGGGCGCACGAGCGACGCGTGGTTGTCCACGATACCGATCCACGCCATCACGAAGCGCCCTGCCTCCACCGCGACGCGGCAGGACTCGCTGAACAGCTCCTGCTCGTCGCGGATGCGCACGATTGCGCTGTTGATGCCGCTTAGCACGGCGTAGACCCGGTTCAGGCGCTTGATGCGCCGGGCGGCGAGCTTGCTTTCGGTGATGTCCTGCAGCGTGTTGAACCAGCGCGTGGGGCCGGACTCGCCCGGCTCGGCGGCGAGCGGCTCCATGGTCTGCCGCACGTAGATTCGGCGGCCGTCGGCGCGCTGCAGACGATATTCGAGGTCGGTGCGCTTGCGGCTCCGCACTGCCTCGATCGACGCTTTGCGAAACCGCTCGCGGTCCTTCGGGTGCACGATCTCGAGCCAGGCGCGCGTCGTGCGGGGCAGGAGGTCCGCGTCGACGCCGGCGAGCTGCGTCAGCGTCTCGGACCAGCTCTCGAACGCGCCGTCGGGACCGGTGATGACGTGCGCAAGCTGGGCCATCGCCTGCGCGTGGCGCAGTCCAGCTTCGCGCTCCTTGAGCGCGTCGGTGAGCCGGACGAGCTCGGTGACATCGCGCGAGATGCCGTCAGCCCGCACCAGCTTGCCACTCGCATCGGCCACGAAGCGGCCGCGGCCTTGTACCCAGCGCACCTCGCCCGACGGCTTCAGGATGCGGTACTCCGACTGATAGGCACGCGGGGCCGGGTCCTGCATCAGCGCGAGCATGCGCAGCCGGTCCTCCGGGTGCACGAGGTTCATCCAGGTGCAGCGGCTCTCGTAGAAATCCCGCGGGCTGCGTCCGAAGACCTCGCGCGCCGCGGGGCTGATGTAGAGTACTTCCAGCGACGGGATCGCGATCGACCAGACGACGTCGGGCAGCGTCGAGACCACGGATTTCAGCCGCTCCTGCAACGCCGCGAGCTCCGTTTCGGCCGCGCGGCGTGCTCGGTGCTCCTTCGTCGCGCGCAACGCCTTGCTCACCGCGGCCGGCAGCCTCGTTAAGCGGTCCTTGAGCAGGTAGTCGTCGGCGCCGAGCCGCATCAGCTCCACCGCCCTCTCCTCGCCGATCGACCCGGACACGACGATGAACGGAATCTCTAGCGCGCGCTGCTTGAGCGCCTCGAGCGCGCTGACCGCGCTGAAGCGCGGCAGGCTGTAATCGGCGAGGATGACATCCGGTGCCGGATCGAGCGCGGCGCGGAACTCCGCCTCGGTCTCGACTCGTAACGCCCGCACCGAGAGGCCCGCGGCGCTCAGCGCGCGCACCATTAACTCGGCATCCGCCGGTTCGTCTTCGAGGATCAGCGCCTGCAGCTGGCGGGTCACGTTTTGGCTGAGCGCTACTGAACAGCTTGCTGCCGTTGAATTAACAGGCATAGCAGCCGGAAAAGTAGGTGCAGAACAGTCTGCGGACAGGTGCAACAGATTTCTGTCGCCCTTCGCCGATCGCGCCTGTCCGATAAATCCGGACGGCGGACTACTCGAGCTCGATAAGGCCTTGCTTGAGCGCGAACTTGACGAGCGCGGGAAGATCGCGAACGCCAAGCTTCTCCATCAGGCGTTCGCGGTAGGTCTCGACGGTCTTGCGCGAAAGCGAGAGCTTGACCGCGATGTGCGCGACCGAGTGTCCCTCGGCGAGGAGCTTCAGCACCTGGCGCTCGCGCGCGCTGAGGCGGGCGAGCGGGTCCTCGCCGCGCGACTCGAGCATGCGCTCGAGCAGCTCCTGGGCAAGCGGCGCGCTGAGATAGCGCCGCCCGGCGTGCACCGCGCGGATCGCCTCGACCAGCTCCTCGCCGGCAGCGGATTTCAGCACGTAGCCGCTCGCGCCAGCCTGGAGCGCCCGCTCGACGTGCTGGGCGTTGGAATGCATCGACAGGATGACCACGCGGATCGACTCGCGCCGCTCGCGGATCATGCGCGCGGCATCGGTGCCGTTCATCTCCGGCATCGCCTGGTCGAGCACCACGACGTCGGGCTTCTCGTCGAGCGAGCGGCGCACCGCCTCGAGGCCGTTGGCGGCGAGCGCGACGACCTTCATATCGGAGTGCGCCTCGATGAGCGAGCGCAGGCCGTCGACGATAACGCGATGGTCGTCCGCGAGCAGCACCCGGATGATCACGCCGGCACCCTGACGGTCAGCCGCGTGCCGCCTTGCGGCAAGCTCTCGATGGTGAAGGCGCCGTCCACCGCCTGCGCGCGCTCGCGCATCGTCACCAGTCCGAGTCCTCGGATTCGCCGAGCGCAGCGCTCGCCCGCGCTCGGCAGGCCGATGCCGTCATCGGAGATCGACATCACGAAGTCGGGCTCCGCGCGCCGCAGAGTGATTAGCACGCGTTTGGCTTGGGCGTGCTTCGCAACATTGCTCAGCGCTTCCTGCGCGATACGGAATAAGGCGATGCCGCGGTCCGGGGCAAGGCGGGCACTCGGCTCGTCGGCTTGCACGGATACGGCGATCCCGGAGCGCGCGGCAAACTGCTTCCCGTACCAGTCGAGCGCCGCTGCCAGCCCGAGATCGTCGAGCATCGGCGGTCGGAGTTCGCCGACGATGTTATCGATCGCTGCAGCGGTGGATTTCAGGAGCGCCGCCGAGTCCTCGACGCGTGCGATCGCGTGCGGGTCGCCTTGCACGCTTTCCTTGAGCATGCTCAGGTTGATGCTGAGCGCTGTCAGCGTCTCGCCCAGCCGGTCGTGCAGTTCGCGAGACAAGTGGCGACGCTCCTCTTCTTGCACCGCCAGCAGCCGGCGCGAGAGATCCTGCAGGTGCTGCGCGGATTCGCGCAGCGCCTTCTCGGCGCGCACGCGATCGGTCACTTCGTGATTGACGACCACCGCGCCGATGATCGCGCCGTCGGAATTGCGGATTGGCGCCGCCGAGTTTTCGATCGTCTTGCGCCGCCCATCGAAGGCCTCGATGTCGATCAGGTCGTTCACGACTTCGCGCCCTTCGGAAACGGCCACGGCCGAGGCCCACTCGTCCGGTGAAACCTGCTTGCCGGAGCGGTGCCAGAACCCCTTGACGCCTGCCCGACGCTCGGCGCCGGAGACGGTGATTTCGCCGGCCCACACGCGCCGGGTGGCAGCGTTGGCGAGGACGATGTCGCCCGCAGGGTCCACGACGACCACGCTGATCGGTATTGTTTCCAGCACGAACTTGAGGAGCTGCTCGTGTTCCCGTACGGCTGCTTCCGCGCGCTTGCGCTCGGTGGCGTCGACGTTCGTGCCGTAGACGCGCACCGCGCGACCCGATTCGTCCCGCACCACGGTGGCGCGGCCGAAGATGACGTGGACGCTGCCGTCGGGCCAGACCACCCGGTACTCGATGTCGCGCGGGCCGCCGTCCGCCAGCAACTTCGCGTGGCGCTCCTGCACGTAGGCGCGATCGTCGGGGTGGATCGCTTCGATGTAGTCCTCGAAGCGCGCGCCCTTACTGCGATCGTCGCCAAAGAACAGGCGGATGTTCTCGCTGGTATTGAAAATCTCGCCCGTGAGGAGATCGTGTTCCCAGCTCCCCGTATGGCCGAGCTGCTCGGCCTCGCGGAGCACTCGCTCGCTCTTGTGCAACGCCTCCTGCGCGCGCTTGCGGTCTTCGATATCCACCAAGATGCCGTACCAGCGCTCAATATTCCCCTGCGCGTCGCGTAGCGGCACGCCACGCGCGAGGAACCAGCGATAGACCCCATCGGTGCGGCGGTAACGCGCCTCGCTTTCGAACAACCCGCCGCTCGCCACGGCCTCGTGCCATTTTGCGAGATGTTTTTCGACATCCTCCGGGTGAAGCCTGGATGTCCAACCCCATCGCGCCGCTTCCTCCGCGTCCTGTCCCGTGTATTCCTTCCAGCTCCGATTCGTGTAGTCACCCGGTCCGTCAGGCCGCGTGGTCCACGCGATCACCGGAATGTTGTCGATCACGGCGCGCAGCTCTTTTTCACTGCGGCGCAAAGCTTCCTCTGCCCGCTTGCGATCCTCGATATCGGTGCTCGTTCCGTACCACTTGACGATGTTTCCCCGCCCATCGCGCAACGGCACGGTGCGGACGAGGAACCAGCGAGATTCGCCGTCCGCGCGGCGCAGCCGCATTTCACTCTCGCTCGGCCGGCCGGCCGCCTTGTCGGCGGACCACTTCTCCATGACGCCGGGCAGGTCGTCCGGATGAATCCGGCTGGTCGGTTCGGCCAGCGCCTCCTCCAAGGAGAGGCCCGTGTATTCCAGGTAGCGCTGGTTGATGAACTCGACCTTGCCATCGGGCAGAACGGTCCAGACGGTCGTCGGAATCGTGTCGATCACCTGGCGAAGGTGCTCCTCCGCCTGCTGGCGTTCGGTCACGTCCTCGGCGACGCCCGCGAGGCGATACACCTCGCCCGCTTCGTTCTTCACCGGGAAGCCGCGGTCGCGGATCCAGCGGAGCGACCCGTCGGGCCGCACGATGCGGTACACCAGGTCGAAGCCGGTGCGGCTCGCGTCCGTGATGACCGCGCGGACGCGGTCGCGGTCCTCGGGGTGAACCGCATCGAGGAACGAGCGCGGATTGGCGTACAGGCTCGCGACCGAGCGGCCCCACAGCTGTTCGTACGCGGGGCTCGCGTAGAGCACTTCGTCGAGCGCACGGGTGCTCATCCAGAACACTTCGCGGATGTTCTCGGCGATCTGGCGGAAGCGCGCCTCGCTCTCGCGCAGCGCGGCCTCGCCGCCCCGTGCCTCGACCGCGACCCGGGCGAGCTGCGTCGCCATCTCGATCAGCTCGATGTGCTCCGCGTCGGGCAAGCGCGGCTCGCCGTAGTACATGGCGAAGGTGCCGAGCACCCTGTTGTCGTCGCCGAGGATCGGCGTCGACCAGATCGCGCGCAGGCCGCCTCGCACGGCGATCTCGCCGAACACGCCCCAGCGCGCATCGCTGGCCATGTCGCGCGCGTACACCGGCTGGCGCATGAACGCTGCCGTGCCACAGAGACTCATGTCCGGCGCGATGAAAAGGTACGGCTCGATCTTGCGCTTGAAGTCCTCGGACAGGTGCGGCGCCGCCACGAAGCGCAGGCGCGTCTGCTCCGCGTCGGCAACGAGCAACGCGCAGTGCAGGCCCGGTATCTGCTCCTCCACCAGCGCGACGAGCGTGGCGAGGATTTCCCGGAGCGGCGTGCCGGTGGCGATGTGCTCGAGCACGCGGCGCTGGCACTCGAGCAGCGTCGAGCGCGCCTGCGGGGCGGCGAGTCGCGCGCTCATGAACGGCGCGCCCGTGCCCCGCGCCGGCCCTCGTTACGCAGCAGCAAGGCGCCGGCTTCGCGCGCGCTGCGTGCTGCATCGAGCTCGCCGGCGTAAGCGGTGATGATGCAGCCCATCATGAGCATTTGCCATTGCTGGGCGAACCGCTCGGGACGGCGCACGCCCGCCTCCTTGGCGACCTCGACGAGCAGCGAGCGGATCACTGCGATGTGACCGACGGTCGCCCGGCGCACGGGATGCTTGCGGTCGCTGTGCTCGAGCAGCACCCTCGTGAAGGAGCACGCCTCGTAATCGGGCCGGCGCATCCAGCTCTCGAACAGATCGAAGATCCCGAGCAGCCGCTCGGCGGGCGTGCGGCTGCGGTCGCGTGTCACTCTCCCGAGCCAGGTGCGCGTCCACAGTTCTTCGCGCCGGCGCAGGAAGGCGTGCGCCAGATCGTCTTTGGACGGGTAATGCTTGTAGAGCGTCATCTTGGCGACACCCGCGTGCTCGGCAAGCATGTCGACGCCCACGGCGCGGACGCCGTGCTGCGAGAAGAGCTGGTAGGCGGCGCGCTCGATGCGCTCGCGCGGGTCGGAGGTCGGAAGGCTGGCCATGGTGCCTATACAGAGCTGTCTAGATGTTTTAGCAGCATACCGCCGCAAGTGTGACAATTGCAATATACCGATCGGTATAGCCATGTCCGGTAACGTCCGACACGCCGTCGCGGGGGAACGGCGACAGGCGCGGCCTCACTGCCGCGGCATGATGGGGGGACTTGTCCGCCGTCTTGAGTCCAACCAACCTCTGCCCCCTCAAGTGCCTGAGTGCGCGTGAAATTCAGGTCCTCAAGCTCGTCGTCGAGGGTTGCACCAGCAAGGTGATCGCGCAGCGGCTCGGCGTGCTGCCGAGCACCGTCGACACCTACCGCAGCCGCGCCATGGCAAAGCTTGGCGTCAGCGATGTGCCGGCGCTGGTGCGGCTAGCGATCCGCCACGGTCTGATCTCGCTCTGACGAGCACGTTGGCGCAGTGCACGCGAGACGCGTCGCGCACGAAGAGCGCGAGCTCGTGCTCCGCGAGCGTGCGCTCGAAGCGCTCCGCGCTAGCGCTTGGGAACCGGCTCGTTCAGGAGCAGCCAATAGACGCCCAATTGGCTCACGGCGGTGGCGAAGGCACGGAAATCGACCGGCTTGCGGACATAGCTGTTGGCGCCAGACTCGTAGCTCTTCAGCATGTCCTCGTCCTCGCTCGACGAAGTCAGGATCACCGTCGGAATAAGCTTGGTCCGCGGATCGGCGCGCAGCCGATTGAGGACCTCCAGCCCCGAGAGCTTCGGCAGCTTGAGGTCGAGGAGGATCACGGCCGGCATGCGCGCGAGGTCGCGACCGGCATGCGCGCCCTCGCCAAACAGGAATTCGACCGCCTCGGCCCCGTCGCGCGCGACGACGATCTG
>JACXTT010006776.1_pt1 | contig 16286 bp, 13 predicted proteins | sample 9270951 | NCBI WGS metagenome assembly JACXTT01 (sample SAMN15532306, study PRJNA645909) | rock metagenome | isolation source: weathered quartz diorite | place: Puerto Rico | collected 2017-06-21 | reverse complement strand
CGACCGTGCTCTGAGAAGTAGTCGCTCCCGGCATCCTGCCTCCCGCGACACTAACAGGACCCTTCGCTACCGCTCTTCCCTGTGCGTCGCAGGATGGACTTATTCAGAGCTTCCTTAGCGGTGTAGTCTTACTTTGTGACTCCTGAGTTAGCTACGGTACTCGGCGTTGATGCGCACGTAATCATAAGAGAAATCGCAGGTCCAGACAGTAGCGTCGTGGGCGCCGCGGCCGAGATCCACCTTTACGGTGATGTCTGCGCGGCGCATGACCTGCTGACCTTGCTGTTCGGTGTAGTCCGGTGCGCGCGCGCCATTGCGCACGATGCACACGTCATCAAGATGCAGGGTGACGCCTTCGATGTCGAGAGCGGCGATGCCCGCACGGCCGATGGCGGCGAGGATGCGGCCCCAATTGGGGTCGCTGGCGAAAAACGCGGTCTTGACCAGCGGCGAGTGGGCGATGCTGTAGGCGACGGCGTCACACTCCGCCTCGCTCGCGCCGCCGCTGATCTCCAAGGTAATAAATTTTGTCGCGCCTTCACCGTCGCGCACGATGGCTTGTGCGAGCTCCGCGCAAACCTCGCTAATCACTCGCAGCAGGTCGCCATAAGCGGGATGGGCGGTGCTGTCAATGCTGGCGAGTCCGCTTTGGCCGGTGGCGATCAACAGGCAGGCGTCATTGGTGGAGGTATCGCCATCCACGCTGATGCGGTTAAACGACACCTTAACAGCCTCGTTTAGGCACTGTTGCAAGACGTCACGTGACAGCGCCGCATCGGTGGCGATGTAGGCCAGCATGGTCGCCATATCCGGGCGGATCATGCCGGAGCCCTTGGCAATGCCGGTGACGGTAATGAGTGTCCCCATGACCTTAAGCTGACGCGACGCCCCTTTAGCGACGGTGTCGGTGGTCATGATACCGTGGGCGGCGTCGTGCCAGCCGGTAACGCTCAAGTTTGCATAGGCCGCAGGCAGCCCTTCCACAATCTTGGCGACTGGCAAGGGTTCGCCTATCACACCGGTGGAAAACGGCAGCACCTCTTGCTCGGAACAGCTCGCCAGCCGCGCTAGCGCCTCACAACAGCGATGCGCATCGTTGAGTCCCTGTACGCCGGTGCCCGCATTGGCGTTACCCGTGTTAATAAGCAACAGGCGTGCTGGCGCCGAAGTAAGGTGCGCCCGCGCGACAGTCACCGGCGCCGCGCGAAAGGCGTTTTGCGTAAACACCGCGGCGACGCCGGCACCCGCGCAGATTTCGATAATCACCAGATCGCGCCGGCCGGGCTTTTTGATGCCCGCCGAGGTGGTGCCCAGCCGGATACCCGCGACGGGATGGAGAGGGGGTAAGGTTTTAAGGCCGACGGGCATCGAATTCATCCTCTGGCCGTCAAGTGTTGCAGCCCCAGATTGGCCTGTTGGGCGAACAGCTTGAAGCTCTCGTGGCTTTCTTCATCGAGCAGGCGGCCGCTCGGCACGCGGTCGGCGTAAAATAGACCGATGGCCTGCTGGTTGACGATGATAGGGGAAAGGAAGAAGGCGGTGGCCTTGACGGTCTCGGCGAAACCGGGCGGGAGCTGGTTGAGATACTGAGGGGCGCGACTGTCCTCCACCCAGATACTGTCCTTGCGCTCCAGGGTCTTGGTGAGCAGGTTGGAATGTTGCCGGTCTACCTCGAGATGAAACTGGCTGAGCCACTGGTCTTGGTCGGCGCCCAGCGCGAGTCGCGGCCGCAGCGAGCGATGGTCGGGTGTGAGCAGGGCGAATAAGGTGCGGTCCATGCCGACGCCGCGGTAAATTCCTTCCAGCACCATCTCCAGCAGCATATTGATGTTGGGGCGGGTGTTTAACAGTGATGACAACTCGCGCAGAATCTTGAGCTGTAGCATGGGATCGGGATGAATAAAGGCGGCCGGGGGGGCGGCGAGTTCTTCCTTGACATCGGTGTCTTGCAAGGCCTCGGCGTGGGGTTCGGCCAGGGGAACCTTGCGCGCCGCCGTCTTCATCCCGTAACCGGAAATCATCTGCGCGGCCTCGCCCGCATTTTTGTGAAGAAAGGGTTTGACCTGCTCGACCGGCCGTTGCAGTTGCTGCGCCACGTGCATGAAAAGAGGCTGCACATTCTCGCTATCCCAACCCTGTTCGGCCTGCTCGGCAAGTTGATGGCCCAGCGCGATCCACTCTAGGCGTTGCTTGGCCTTGGCGCCCTCATGGCTGGAGCTGTACAGCACCTCGTCGAAGCCCCAGGTTTTGGCCAGCCCCTGGTTCAGATCCTTGAGGTTAAACCCCAGTACCTCGACTTCCGCCTGCGCGCGGGTCATGCCGGGCCGGCGCAGCGCCTGATCCAGGCGTTCGCCGGTTTCGCCCGCCATACACCAGAACACCATCTCGCCGACGTTTTGCAGCAAGGCGGCAATGAACACCGTCTCCGGCGAACTGTCGTGGCGCTCGATAGCCAAGGCGCGTGCCTGCACCGCGGCGTGGAAGGAAAGCGCGATCTCCCCGGCGACGCGCTCGCGCATGCCGCCCTTGATGAGGGTGTCCACAATCACCGCCGATAGGCACATGCTGCGCACCACATTGATGCCAAGTAACACCACGGCGCGGCTGATGGTGCTGATGCTGTAGCGCATGGGATTGTAATAAGGACTGTTGGCCATGCGCAGCACGCGCGCGGTCATGCCGACGTCTTGCAGCACCAGCTTGGCGAGCGCCGTGAGCGAACCCTCTGCGTCGCCGGTGAGCCGCACCATCTTCTGGATGGTCTGGCCGAATACCGGCATGTCCTGCTGACTGATGTGCTCAACCCAGTTGGCGAGGTTGGGTGCGGTGAGATGGGGCGTGGCGCTCATACAGCGGCTTTTTGAAACAACATTTGTCCGTCCCGCGCATCCACCTGGATGGTGTCGCCGGGCACAAAATGGCCGGACAGGATATGCTGGGCGAGCGGATTCTCGATGTACTGCTGGATCGCCCGCTTCAGGGGACGCGCGCCGTACACCGGGTCAAACCCCGCTGCGCCGAGTTGATCGAAGGCCGCCTCGCTGAGTAGCAGACCCATGTCGCGTTCACGCAGGCGCTTGCGCAGGTAGTCAATCTGGATGTTGGCGATGCTGTGTATCTGCTCGCGGGCAAGGGGGTGAAACACCACCACCTCGTCCACGCGGTTGATGAACTCTGGGCGGAAGTGTTGGCCGACAATCTCCAGCACCGCGCGCTTCATCGCGGCGTAGTTTTCTTCGCCTGCCATGTCCTGAATCGCCTGCGAGCCGAGATTGGAGGTCATCACCACCACGGTGTTGCGAAAGTCCACGGTGCGCCCCTGGCCGTCGGTGAGGCGTCCGTCGTCCAGCACCTGCAACAACACGTTGAACACGTCGTGATGCGCCTTCTCCACCTCATCCAACAGAATCACGGAATAAGGTTTGCGCCGCACCGCCTCGGTAAGATAACCGCCTTCTTCGTAACCGACGTAGCCGGGCGGCGCGCCGATCAGCCGCGCCACCGAATGCTTCTCCATGAACTCGGACATGTCCAGGCGCACCATGGCCTCATCGGTGTCGAACAGGAAGGCCGCCAGCGCCTTGCACAACTCGGTCTTGCCGACGCCGGTGGGGCCGAGGAACAAAAACGAGCCGTTGGGGCGATTGGGATCGGACAGGCCGGCGCGCGCGCGGCGGATGGCGTCGCTCACCGCCTTGACCGCCTCGTCCTGGCCCACCACGCGTGCGTGCAACGCCTCCTCCATGCGCAATAATTTTTCGCGCTCGCCCTCGAGCATTTTCGCAACCGGTATGCCGGTCCATTTCGACACCACCTCGGCGATCTCCTCGGCGCTCACGCTGTTGCGCAGCAGTTTGGTCTCCTGCATCTCGGCTTGGGCCGCCATGTCCAATTGCTTTTGCAGTTCCGGGATGCGCCCGTATTGTAGTTCCGACATGCGCGCGAGGTCGCCGGCGCGGCGCGCGGTCTCCATCTCGATGCGCGCGCGATCCAACGCCTCCTTGATATGCTGCGTGCCGGCCAGCGCGGCCTTTTCCGCCTTCCAGATTTCCTCCAGCTCGGAGTAGTCACGCTCCAGCTTGGCAATTTCGCCTTGCAGGTTGTCCAGGCGCTTTTTAGAGGCCTCGTCGGTTTCCTTTTTCAGCGCCTCGCGCTCGATCTTGAGCTGAATCAGACGCCGGTCGAGCTTGTCCATCTCTTCCGGCTTGGAATCGATCTCCATACGGATGCGCGAGGCGGCCTCGTCCACCAGGTCTATGGCCTTGTCCGGCAACTGACGATCCGCTATGTAGCGGTGCGACAGGGTGGCGGCTGCGACGATAGCGGGGTCGGTGATGTCCACGCCGTGATGCACCTCGTATTTCTCTTTCAGCCCGCGCAGAATGGCGATGGTGTCTTCCACGCTCGGCTCATCCACCAATACTTTTTGGAAACGCCGCTCCAGCGCGGCGTCCTTCTCGATGTATTTGCGATACTCGTCCAGCGTGGTCGCGCCGACGCAATGCAGCTCGCCGCGCGCCAGCGCGGGCTTCAACATATTACCCGCGTCCATCGCGCCCTCGGCCTTGCCCGCGCCGACCATGGTGTGCAGTTCGTCTATGAATAAAATGATTTGACCTTCCTGCCTGGAAAGATCGTTCAGCACCGCCTTGAGGCGCTCCTCGAACTCGCCGCGGAATTTAGCCCCGGCAATCAACGCGCCCATGTCGAGCGACAGCAGGCGCTTGCCCTTCAAGCCCTCCGGCACCTCGCCGTTGACGATGCGCTGCGCCAGACCCTCGACGATGGCGGTCTTGCCTACGCCCGGTTCGCCGATCAGCACCGGGTTGTTCTTGGTGCGGCGCTGCAACACCTGGATGGTGCGGCGAATCTCGTCGTCGCGCCCGATCACCGGATCGAGCTTGCCCTGTTCGGCGCGCTCGGTGAGGTCTATGGTGTATTTCTCCAGCGCCTGGCGCTGCTCCTCGGCGTTGGGATCGTCTATCTTTTTGCCGCCGCGCAGCCTTTCGATCGCCTGTTCCAGCAAACCCTTGCTCGCGCCGCTCTTACGCAATAACTCGCCCAGCGCACCCTTGTCTTCCAGCGCGGCGAGCATGAACAACTCGCTGGAGATGTATTGATCCTTGCGCTGCTGCGCCAGTTTGTCGGTGACGTTGAGCAGGCGCGCGAGATCGTTGGACACGTGTACCTCGCCCGGCGCACCTTGCACTTTAGGCAGACGGTCCAGCGCCTCGCCGAGCTGCGAGCGCAGACGGTTGACGTTGACGTCAGCCTGCGTGAGCAGGTGACGCACGCTGCCGCCCTGCTGATCCAGTAGCGCGGTCATCAGGTGCGCGGGCTCAATGAACTGATGGTCGCGTCCGACCGCCAGGCTCTGCGCCTCGGCCAGCGCCATCTGGAATTTACCGGTGAGTTTGTCCATGCGCATGGGGATTTTTCCTTTAGGTCTCGTGTCAGCGCTGATATGTGGGCCGCAACGAGGTATTTAAAGGGATAGGGCTTGCATTAATGCAGCACCGATTCGGCGCCATAGATCGTCGCCACGCCCAATACGATCAGGCTGATTTGCTGCAAGGCCGCGCGCAATTGGGTGCGTTCGTGCAGGCCGGGGATCAGGTCCGCGACGGCGATATAGATGAAGCTCGCCGCCGCCACGGCCAGCACGTGGGGGATGATGTCCTGAACCGAGGACAGGCTGTAATAGGCGAGCAGTGCGCCCACTACCGTAGTGAGACTCGACAATACGTTGTAAAGCAGCGCCCTGGCGCGGCTGAAGCCGCTGTGCAACAACACCACGAAGTCGCTCATCTCCTGCGGGATTTCATGCGCGACCACCGCGATGCTGGTGAGCACGCCCAGGTGGAAATCGGCGAGGAAGGCGGCGGCTATCAATACGCCATCCACAAAATTGTGGATGCCATCGCCGAGCAGTATCAGTGTGCCCGCCGCTTTGTTCGAGGTATGTTCGCAGACGTGTGCGTCGCCGTGGTGGTGGTGACGCCACAGCACCGTTTTCTCCAACAGGAAAAACCCCAGCAATCCGGCGAGCACGCTGAAGCTCACCCGATGCGTGTCCACGCCCGGCGCGGCCATGGCTTCGGGCAGCAGATCGAGAAACGCCACGCCGAGCAGCGCGCCGACGGCGAAGCTGACCATGGGGGGTACCAGACCGGCAAGGAATTGCTCCGGTAACAGCAGAAACGCGCTTGCCGCGATGACGCTCAACACGCCGCCCAGCAGGCTGAAAACAATGATCCAGGTAAGGAGCTCCATTTAGCGGGTCATGATACCTAAAAATCAGTAGCAAGTTTCAAGTTGCAAGAAAATCTTGCTACTGGTCACTCGTTTCATCTATCCAAATCAGCGTCGCCATGCGCCCCGTCACGGCTTCGCGCCGGTAGGAGTAAAATTTTTCGTGCTCGCTGCAAGTGCAATAGTCGCCGCCATAAATACCGCTCACACCGGCGCCGCGGAGACGTTGCCTGGCCAGAGTGTATAGATCGGCGAGCCAACGTCCCGCGGGACTGGGCCGGAAGGCATGTTGTGCCGCCGCGTCACGGGTGATGAAAATCTCCCGCACCTCATCGCCCACCTCAAAGGCGTGCGGGCCGATGGCGGGTCCGAGCCAGGCCAATAGCTTGCTTGGCGGGCCTAGCTTGTTTAGGGTCGCTTCGATGACCCCTGCGGCGAGACCGCGCCAGCCGGCGTGTACGGCGGCGACGCGGCTGCCGTCAGAGTCGCACAGCAACAGCGGCAGGCAATCGGCGGTCAGTACCGTGCATACCACGCCGGCTCGGTCGGCGTAGGCGGCGTCGGCCTCGGGATAGCTTGCGGCCTGTGTAGCGTCCAGCACCGTTGCTCCGTGCACCTGCTTGAGCCACACCGGTTCGGCGGGCAGGTCTAAGGCTTGTATCAGCGCGGCGCGATTTTGCGCGACGCGTGCGGCGCTGTCACCGACGTGTTCGGCCAGGTTGAATGCCGCATAGGGCGGCGCGCTTATCCCGCCGCTGCGGGTGGTGCTGCACGCTCGCACAATAGGCGGTGCGGGCCAATCGGGGGTGATCCAGTCAGCGGTGCTTCGAATATTTCGAGCTTCCGTCATGGTGCTGAGAGATCGGCATCGTTGTCTTCCTTGAGGACTTCGAGTAACTGCCGCATGTCCATCGGTAAGTGCGCCGACCAGTGCATGAGCTCGCCGGTAGTGGGGTGTATCAGCCCCAGGCTCGCGGCGTGCAGGGCCTGGCGCTTGAAATTGCGCAACGCCTCGATGAGCGTCTCGCTCGCCCCGGGCGGCAGGCGCAGGCGTCCGCCGTAGTCGGGATCGCCGATGATCGGATGGCGGATGTGGGCCATGTGCACGCGGATCTGGTGGGTGCGGCCGGTCTCCAGTTGCACTTTAATATGAGTATGGGCACGGAAGCGTTCTATGACGCGGTAATGGGTGATGGCGAGTTTGCCTTGACCTTCTCTGGCCACGCTCATGCGCGTACGCGCGCGCGGATCGCGGCCGAGCTGCGTCTCGATGCGGCCGCCGGCCGTCATCACGCCCGCCACAATCGCCTCGTAGCCGCGCTGCAGGCTGCGGCTTTGGAGTTGCTCCACCAAAGCCTTCTGGGCAATCAGATTGCGTGCCACCACCAGCAAACCACTGGTGTCCTTATCCAGGCGGTGCACGATGCCCGCGCGCGGCACCTCGGCGAGTTCCGGCGCATGGTGCAACAGCGCATTGAGCAAGGTGCCCTGCGGATTGCCGGCCCCCGGGTGAACCACCAGACCGGCGGGTTTGTTAATAACCAGCAAGGCGCCGTCCTCGTAGACAATATCCAGCGCGATAGGCTGCGGGAGGTTGCTGACCTCCTGCTGCGCGATTAGGGTGATCACGATCTGCTCGCCACCGAGTACCTTGTCGCGCGGCCGCCATTCGCGCCCATCCACCCGCACCTGACCGGCGCGCAGCCACTGTTGCAGCCGCGCGCGCGAATAATCCGGGAAAAGCTCGGCCAGCGCCTGGTCCAGGCGTTTGCCGGCCAGTTGCAGAGGAATCTCCGTGTTGAGCGGTTGTGGTTTAGTCATGGGCGGTAGTCGAGGTATACTAAGGCGCACGGACGGTAGTCAAGCGGGTGCACTATGAGACAAGGTATCACACCAGGCATCATCAAACTATTCCTGGCCGGGCTGTTGTTGCTGGCGACGGGATGTTCGCTGCTGCCCGAGCAGATAGACAAGACCAAGGACTGGACGGCCAACCGTCTCTACTCCGAAGCCAAGTCGGCGATGGACGCTGGTGATTATCAAACCGCCATCAAGTATTTTGAAAGCCTGCAAGCCCGTTACCCCTTCGGGCGTTATGCCCAGCAGGCGCAGCTTGAACTCATCTACGCCTATTACAGGGATGACGAACCCGCCTCGGCGGTCGCGGCGGCGGATCGTTTTATCAAACTCCATCCGCGCCACCCGTTTGTGGATTACGCCTACTACCTCAAGGGCCTGGCGAATTTCAACCAGTCCAAGGGACTATGGGAGCGCTACCTGCCGCAAGATCCGACCCAACGCGATCCTGGCGCCGCGCGTCAGTCGTTTCAGGATTTCGCCGAGCTGGCCAAGCGCTTCCCCGACAGCAAGTATACGCAAGACGCGACGCAGCGCATGGCCTACCTGCGCAACAATCTCGCCCAGCACGAGGTGAATGTGGCTCGCTACTACATGAAGCGCGAGGCCTACGTCGCGGCGGCCAATCGCGCCAAATATGTGGTGGAGAATTACCCGCGCACACCCGCAGTGCCCGACGCCCTGGGCGTCATGGCCAGAGCCTACAAGATCATGGGTATGGACGATTTAGCGGCCGACGCCCTGCGGGTGCTGGAGCTGAATCAACCCAACCATCCTGACATCGCAGAGGTAAAGGGTCTGACGGTGAAGTAGTTGCGCTGTTGCGCAGCTACTAGGGAAGCTCTGAATAAGTCCATCCTGCGACGCACAGGGAAGAGCACGGTCGCTCCTGTGCAGCCCTGCACCGCAGGAACTTCTGAGTTAATAAGAGGTTTCCTAGCTTTAAGGCTTGCTAGATCGCGTCGCGATCCTGTTCGCCGGTGCGGATGCGCACGATCTTCTCCACGTTGCTGATAAAGATCTTGCCGTCGCCGATCTTGCCGGTGCGCGCCGCATTGGTGATCGCCTCGATGGCGCGTTCCACTTGATCGGCGGCCAGCACCACCTCCAGCTTCACCTTCGGCAGAAAATCCACCACATACTCGGCGCCGCGGTAGAGTTCGGTATGACCCTTCTGGCGGCCGAAGCCCTTGACCTCGGTTACGGTCATGCCGGTGATACCCATCTCCGACAACGCCTCGCGTACATCGTCCAGTTTGAAGGGTTTTATGATGGCTTCGATTTTTTTCATAGTGCCCCCGATTGGTTAGTGATAGATATTACCACGGCCGTTTACTTGCCGCCCCAGGTAATAGGATAGCGCCGATCGCGCCCAAAGGCACGCCGCGTGATACGCACTCCGGGCGCCGCCTGGCGCCGCTTATATTCATTGCGGTCAACCATTTGGATTACCCGGCGCACGGTCTGCTCGTCAAAACCGGCGGCCACGATGTCCTCCGGGCGCTGGTCCTGTTCGACATACATCTCCAGGATGGGATCGAGGATAGGGTAGGGCGGCAAGGCGTCTTCGTCTTTCTGGTTGGAGGCGAGTTCGGCGCTGGGCGGGCGCTCGAACACCCGGCGCGGGATTACCGGCTGAATGCCGTTACGATACTCCGCAATGCGGTACACCAGCAGCTTCGGTGTATCCTTGAGCGGCGCGAAGCCACCCGCCATGTCGCCGTAGAGTGTCGCGTAACCGACCGCCATCTCGCTCTTGTTGCCGGTGGAGAGCACGATCCTGCGTTTTTTGTTGGCAATCGCCATCAAGATCACGCCGCGGCAGCGCGCCTGAATGTTCTCCTCCGTGACATCGGCGGGCAGGCCGATGAACTCTTTCTGGAGACTTTCCAAAAAGGCCCGAAAGGCGGGCTCGATGGAGATGACGCTGTATTGCACGCCCAGCGCCTGCGCGATAGTTTGAGCGTCCTCGATACTTATCTGCGCGGTGTAGCGCGACGGCATCATCACCGCCTCGACCCGCTCGGCGCCGATCGCATCTACCGCGAGGGTCAGGGTCAGCGCCGAATCGATCCCCCCGGAAAGACCGATCACCACTCCGCTAAAACGGTTTTTCTCGATGTAATCACGCACCCCCAACAGCAGCGCCCGATAGGCGCTTTGCGCCTCCGGCAAGGGCGCAACGCACTCTCCTTGCAGCGGCGTGATGGTTTGGGCGATAGTAAAATCGAGCGGATAGAGACCCTCGGTGAAGGCGGGCGCGCGCAATACCAGTTCGCCGTTCGCATCCACCGCCAGCGATTCACCGTCGAACACCAGCTCGTCCTGGCCGCCCACCAGATTGACGTACACGATCGGCATGCCACCCTCGCGGGCGCGTTGCCGGAGCAGCTCCGCCCGCGTATCGCCCTTGCCCAATTGGAACGGCGAGGCGTTGATGTTGAGCAATAGCCGCGCGCCGGCCTGCTTTGCCTGCTGCATCGGTTGCGGCAGCCAGATGTCTTCGCAGACAGTGATCGCAACCGGTACGCCTTTCATGTCTACGATGCAGGGGCCATTGCCCGGCGTAAAATAACGCTTCTCGTCGAACACACCGTAATTGGGAAGTTCCTGCTTGTAATAACGCGCGACGATCCCGCCGTCGCGGATCAAGACCGCGGCATTGTAGAGGCGGCCGGCCTCTTCGTGAGGATAACCCACTACGACGGCAATGCCGCGCAGGCTGCGCTTCAGCTCGGCAAGGCCTCTCAACACCGTCGCGTGCAGATCGGGGCGCAGCAGCAGATCCTCCGGCGGATAACCGATGAGCGTCAGCTCCGGGAAGACCACCAGATCGGCGCGCAGCTCATCGCGTGCGCGCGCCGCGGCCGCGATGATGGTTTGCACGTTACCCGCTAGGTCGCCGACGCGAAAATTGAGCTGAGCGACGGCGATTCTGAGGCCGCCGTTCATGGCGTCGCGGAGCGCCGCCGCTGCCCCAATCGTTCCAGCATCGCGCTACCCATCTCTGCCGGTGAGCGCGCCACGGCGACAGCGGCGGCTTGCAGCGCGGAGACCTTGTCGGCCGCCGCGCCTTTGCCGCCGGAGATGATGGCGCCGGCGTGGCCCATACGTTTGCCGGGCGGCGCGGTCTGACCGGCGATGTAGGCGACTACCGGCTTGGTCACATGTGTTTTGATATACGCCGCGGCCCGCTCCTCGGCATCACCGCCGATCTCGCCGACCAGAATGATGCCCTCGGTGTGCGGGTCCTGTTCAAACAATTCCAGACACTCGATGAAGTCCATGCCATGTATCGGATCGCCACCGATGCCCACACAGGTGCTTTGCCCTAAACCGTTCTGGGTGGTCTGATGTACCGCCTCGTAGGTGAGCGTGCCGGAGCGCGACACGATGCCGATGCGGCCGGGCAGATGTATCGCCCCCGGCATGATGCCGATCTTGCATGCGCCGGGGGTGATGACGCCAGGGCAGTTCGGGCCGACCAGCCGCGCATCATACGAACCGAGCGCAGCCTTCACCTTGAGCATATCGAGCACCGGTATACCCTCGGTGATGCACACAATGATTTTAATTCCCGCATCGGCTGCTTCTAGTATCGCGTCCGCTGCAAACGGCGCGGGCACATAAATCATGCTGGCATCCGCGCTGGTCTCGCGCACCGCCGCGCGCACCGTATTGAACACCGGTAAATTCAAATGACGCTCGCCGCCCTTGCCCGGCGTGACCCCGCCCACCATCTTAGTGCCGTAGGCGATGGCCTGCTCGGAATGAAACGTGCCCTGCTTGCCGGTGAAGCCTTGGCAAATGACTTTGGTGTTCTGGTTAACTAATATGCTCATAAAAATTAGTAGTGAGTAGCGTGTAAAGCATGTGCTCTAATATTTTCTTATCACTTGTCACTTGCTACTGCCTTTACAGCCGCATCGGTCAAATCGCTCGCGGCGATGATTTTTAGATTGCTGAGGCGCAGCAATTCGCGCGCGCGCTCGGCGTTGTTGCCTTCCAGACGCACAATGACGGGCAGTGTGATGCCGACTTCGGACACCGCCTTGATAATGCCTTCCGCGATCAAGTCGCAGCGTACGATGCCGCCGAAGATATTGACCAGAATCGCCTTCACCTTGGTATCGGACAAAATCAGCTTGAAGGCTTCGGCCACTTTTTCCGCCGTGGTGCCGCCGCCGACATCGAGAAAATTCGCGGGCGCGCCGCCGTGCAGCTTGATTAAATCCATGGTCGCCATGGCGAGACCCGCGCCGTTCACCATGCAGGCGATGTCGCCGTCCAGCGTGATGTAGTTGAGCCCGAATTGCCGCGCGCTGTTCTCGCGCGCGTCCTCTTGTGACTCATCGCGCAAAGCGGCGAGGTCGGGATGGCGATACAGCGCGTTGTCGTCGAGCGTGATCTTGGCGTCCAGCGCAAGCAATTCTCCCGCGTCGGTGACGATCAGCGGATTGATCTCGATGAGGCTTGCGTCTTTTTCCATGAACAGCCGGTATAGCGCGAGCGCGATTTTAGTAAATTGAGCGATCTGTTTATCGTCGAGATCCAGTGCAAAGCCGATGTTACGGCATTGATAGGCTTGCAACCCGGCCACGGGGTGTATCGCCGCGCTGTGGATCTGCGCCGCATCGTTCGCGGCAAGCTGTTCGATATCCATGCCGCCCGCGCCGCAGGCGATCATGATGACCCGTTCCCGGCTACGCTCCACGGTGAGGGCGAGATACAACTCGCGCGCGATGACGCACGGCCGCTCGACCAGCACGCTTTGCACCGGCAGGCCCTGCGGCGGCGTTTGCGCGGTCACCAGCCGCGCGCCGAGCAGTGCGGCGGCGGCGCTCTCCGCCTCGGCCAGGCTGTGCGCACGCCGCACACCGCCCGCCTTACCGCGGCCGCCGGCGTGCACCTGCGCCTTGATGATCCAGCTCGCGCCGCCCAAACGTCTGGCGACGCTGAGCGTCTCCTCGATCGAGCGCGCCGGAGCGCCCTCGGTGATGGGTATCGCGGCAGCGGCGAGCAGTTGCTTGGCCTGATATTCGTGGAGGTTCATACTGAAAAATGAATTAAAGGATGGCCTAAAGCGTAAAAACCATTATTGTGGAGTAAATGGCAGATTTACGCAAAAATGGCTATGCTAATGCCATATGAGCAACCTATTACGTTTGATTGCGCTGGGACTGCTGATCTGGATAGCCTTTGTGTTGGCGCGCAACTATCTGCGCGCCTGGAACCCACCGCAGGTCAAGCGCCCTCCGCGCATCGGTAATATGGTGCGCTGCGCGCACTGCGGCCTGCATGTGCTGGAGGGTGAGGCAGTCAGGCAGGGCGATGGCTATTATTGTTCCGTCGAACACCGTGACAAATTTGGAAATCGCTGACGTTTTCCGGGGCTATGCTGGATTTTCTCGACCAAGATCTCGATAGCACCGTATCCAATAAGCCGGCGCTGACCTGGAAGCCGCTGGCGCTGTTTGTGCTGTATCGCCTGACCCTCTCCTGTCTGATTTTGATTCTGCTGTGGATTGAGCGTACGCCCGCGCCACTCGGCGAAATGGATCCGCAGGTATTTCTTTGGTTGAGTGTTAGTTATCTGTTGTTCAGCGGTGTCATGGCACTGGCATGGGCGCGGCGCTGGCCGCCGTTCCGCATTCAGTTGCATATGCAGGTATTGATAGACATCGTGCTGATTAGCTGGATGATGCACGTAAGCGGCGGGGTCAACAGCGGGCTTGGCGTACTGCTGGTGGTCGCCGTCGCCGGCGGCAGCATCCTCGGCGGCGGGCGCACCGCCCTTGTGTTTGCCGCCGTCGCCAGCCTCGCCACGCTCATCGAGCAGGGCGCGGCGTCCTGGCAGAGTTTTCCCAGCCAGGGCAGCTATACGCAGGCCGGTCTGCTCGGTCTCGCCTATTTCGCTACCGCGGTGCTGGGGCGGATTCTCGTCAAGCGCAGCCGCGAAAGCGAGGCGCTGGCGACCCAGCGCGGCGCCGATCTCGCCACCATGGCGCAGCTCACCGACTACGTGGTGCAACGCATGCAAACCGGCATCGTGGTGCTCGACGCCGCCGACCGGGTGCAGCTCATGAATGAGTCGGCCAAGCGATTATTGAGCGTGCCGCCCGGCGCGACAAACACCGCGCTGGATGATCTCAATGCCAAACTTGCGCGCCTATTGCGCGCCTGGCGCCGGGCGCCGGAAGATGAGCCGGGCGCATTTCAGCCCAGCAAAAATGTAGCCGAGGTATTGACCCCGTTTGCCCGTTCGGGCGGTGAAAAAAGCGGCTGCACCCTGATCTTCCTGGAGGATACCTCCAACATCACCCAGCAGGCGCAACATCTGAAACTCGCCTCGCTAGGGCGGCTCACGGCGAGCATCGCCCACGAGATCCGCAATCCGCTGGGGGCGATCAGTCATGCCAACCAGTTGCTGGCGGAATCGCCCAATGTGGGTTCCGCGGACCGGCGGCTCATCGAAATCATCCGCGAGCAATCGCAGCGTATGAACAGAATCGTGGAAAACATTCTTTCATTGAGCCGCCGCGATCGCTCGCAGCTCAGTGATTTTGCGTTGGACCCCTGGCTCGATGAGTTCATCGCGGAATTCACGCGCAGCTACACGGTCGCCGCCGGCGACATCGTTCATGTGAACTATGAGAAGGGCATCACCGTGCGTATGGACCCCAGCCAGCTTCACCAGGTGGTTTGGAATCTCTGTCAAAACGGCTTACGCTATTCCCCCGCGGAGGCGCACCCCAAGCTGAAGCTCCAGCCCAGTGTGTTTGCGGGAACGCAGGTACCCTATCTCGACGTCGTTGACTTCGGCCCAGGGGTGCCCTTGAACGCAGTGGATCATATCTTCGAGCCGTTCTTCACAACCCAGCAAGGAGGCACCGGGCTGGGGCTCTATCTGTCGCGCGAGCTGTGCGAGAGCAATCAAGCGCACCTCAATTATTTCGCGCAACCCGGTGGCGGCAGTTGTTTCCGCATCACCTTCGCCGATCCGCGGCGCAGACAGGTGATCTGACATGGCTCAGCACCTCGCCCTGGTGGTGGATGACGAGCCGGATATCCGCGAGCTGCTGGAGCTTACTTTGCAACGCATGTCTATCCAGACACAGTCCGCGGAAAATCTCGCCCAGGCGCGCAGTCTCTTGTCCAAACAGCGTTTTGATCTGTGCCTCACCGACATGCGGCTGCCGGACGGCAACGGCATTGAGCTGGTGGAGTATATGCAGAAAAATGTCCCGGAGACCCCGGTGGCGATGATCACCGCACACGGTAATATGGAATCGGCGATTCAGGCCCTCAAGGCGGGCGCGTTTGATTTCGTCTCCAAGCCGGTGGACCTGGCCGTGCTGCGCAATCTGGTTGGCAGTGCAATGAAATTGTCGGAAAAACGGCCGCCCACAGGCGCACGCTCGGCCATTCAATTATTGGGTGACTCCGCCCCCATGCAGGCGATACGTGCCACCGTCGCCAAGCTGGCGCGCAGCCAGGCGCCTGTCTACATCAGCGGCGAATCGGGCACCGGTAAGGAACTCGTCGCGCGCCTCATCCATGAAAAAGGCCCGCGCGCCGATCTCCCCTTTGTGCCGGTGAATTGCGGTGCCATTCCCACGGAGCTGATGGAGAGCGAATTCTTCGGCCACAAGAAGGGCAGCTTCACCGGGGCGAGCGCGGACAAGGTTGGTCTGTTTCAAGCCGCCAGCGGCGGTAGTCTGTTCCTGGACGAGGTGGCCGAGCTGCCGCTGCACATGCAGGTTAAGCTGTTGCGCGCCATCCAGGAAAAGGCCGTGCGGCCGGTCGGGGTGGAAAAGGAAACCCCGCTGGATGTGCGTATACTTAGCGCGACCCATAAGGATCTCGCGGATCTGGCGAAGAAGGGCGAGTTCCGCCAAGACCTGTACTACCGTATCAATGTGATTGAGTTGCGCGTCCCCAGCCTGCGCGAGCGTCCGCAGGATATTCCCCTGCTCGCCGACTATAACCTCGATCGTCTGGCGCGCAACGCCGGCATAGCTAACCCCACGCTCACCAAAGACGCGCTTGACGCCCTGCTGGAATACTCCTTTCCCGGCAACGTGCGCGAGCTGGAAAATATTCTGGAGCGCGCCATGACCCTGTGTGATGGTAACTACATAGACGTGGATGATTTGCGGTTGCCAGACTGTACCACC
>JACXTT010006775.1_pt1 | contig 16286 bp, 19 predicted proteins | sample 9270951 | NCBI WGS metagenome assembly JACXTT01 (sample SAMN15532306, study PRJNA645909) | rock metagenome | isolation source: weathered quartz diorite | place: Puerto Rico | collected 2017-06-21 | reverse complement strand
TGGGGGGGGGGGTGGCGCGGGGGGGCCGTGGCCACGCCACCGGAGACCGCAACACGGATCAGCCGGGCAGCCAGGCCCAGGGCCTCCTCGGTCGCGCCGGCCCCCGCGCCCGGAACTCGGGGGCCAGGTTCATCGGCTCGGCCCGGAACAGCCGGGGGTCCATCGGGCGGAGGGCGGGCGAGACCCGGACCGGGAACTCGACCTGCCCGAGGACGTCCCGCTCGACGTCGACGCCCTCGGCCAGCTCGACCAGCTCGATCCCCTCGGCAGTCAGCCGGAAGACCGCCCGGTCGGTCACGTACGTGACCGCCTGCCCGCGCTCGACGGCGTAGCGCCCGCTGAAGGTGATCTGCTGGACGTGGCGGACCCACTTCCGCGTCCGGCCCTCCCGCAGGAGCCGCACGCCCCCCGCGCCGTCGGGCTGGATCTCGAGCCCGCCGGCGGTGAGGGTCCCCGAGAAGACGACCCGCCTCGCCCCCTGGCTGATGTTGATGAAGCCGCCCGGTCCGTTGATCACATCCGCGAAGCGGCTCACGTTCACGTTGCCGTCGGCGTCTACCTCGGCGAACGACAGGAAGGCCGCGTCGAGCCCGCCGCCGTCGTAGAAGTCGAACTGGTAGGGTTGGTCGACCATGGCGTCGTAGTTCACCCCGGCGCCGGCGTCAGGGCCGCCGGCCGGCACCCCGCCCACGATGCCCTGCTCGACGGTGAGAGTCAGCTCACGGTAAATCCCCTCCTCGGCGGCCACCGCCGCGATGCCGTTGGAGACGCCGAAGCCGAGGTTCACGACCGCCCCTGGCGAGAGCTCGAGGGCGGCCCGCCGGGCGATGGCTTTCCGGATGTCGAGCGGCAGCACGGGGAGCGCCGATTCCGGCCGGCGGAGGACGCCGGCGTAGGCGGGGTCGAATTCGGTCAGGTAGGTCTGCCGCTGGTCGGGCGCGACCACCAGATAATCCACGAGCGCGCCGGGCACCTTGACGAGCTTCCCCGGCAGCGCGCCGGCAGCGGCCAGCCGCTTCACCTGGCAGATGACGGTCCCGCCCTGGTTGCGGGTGGCGGCGGCGATCGAGAGCTGCTCGCCGAAGTACGCCTCGTCCTCGACGGTCACGTTGCCGCGCTCGTCGGCGGTCGTCCCGCGGATCACGGCGACGTCGATCGGCACCGGCCGATAGAGCAGGTAGTCCTCGTCGCCGATGCGGACCAGATCCACCAGCTCGCCCGGCCCGCTTCCGCTCTGCTTGCCGCCGCCGTGCCGTGGATCGACGAAGGTGTGGAGGCCGGTCCGGGTCACCAGCCCCGGCCGACCGGCGGCCATGTCGCGGCAGAGCTGGGAGAGCACGCCCTGGGGGAGCGTGTAGACCTCGAGGACTCCGGCCCGGGCCAGGTCACCGAGCCTGGGGCTGTTGTTGAGTCCGGCGCTCACGACCCGACGGAGCAGGCCGGGCTGGGCGAAGCGATTGAAGCCGGTTTCCTTCCAGTCGCCGATGGAGACGACGCTCCACAGGGAGAGATCGCGGGGGGCGCCGGTCGTGCGGAAGCGCTCGGCCAGCGCCACGACGAACGCCTCCGGCACCGCGTGGCCGCCTCCCGAGCCCCCGATCACCAGACTGTCGCGGTCGCGCACCAGCCGCGCCGCCGCGGCCACGTCGATCACGTCGGGCATTCGCGCGTCACCCTTTCAGGCCGCTCAGCACCACCGCGCGGACGATCCACCGCTGGAGCGTGAGGAAGATCACCAGGATCGGGAGGATGCTCAGCACGGCGGCCGCCGTGAGCAGGTTGTACTCGATGAAGTAGATGTTGCTGAAGCTCATGAGCCCCATGGTCACGACCTTCATGGCCTCGGAGTTGACGACGACCAGGGGCCAGAAGAATTCGTTCCAGGTCCACATGAACTTGATGATGACGAGCGTAGCCAACGCCGGCCTGACCGTCGGCAGGATCACCCGCCAGAAGATGCCGAACTCGCCGCAGCCGTCGATCCGGGCGGCGTCGACGTAGTCGCTCGGCACGACCTCGATCGCCTGGCGCATCAGGAATACACCGAACACGCTGACCAGGTCGGGGGCGAGGATCCCCAGGTAGGTGTCGAGCAGACCGAGGCGGTTCGTCCACAGGTAGAGGGGCACGACAACCGACTGGAACGGCACCATCAGGATCCCGATGACCGCGAAGAAGAGCACGCCGTGTCCCGGGAACCGGAACTTGGCGAAGCCGTAGCCCGCCAGCGCCGAGAAGACGAGGCTGGACACCGCCGAGACGGAGGCCACGAGCGCGCTGTTCAGGAGGAACCGCCCGAACGGCTGGCGCTGGAACACCTGGCGGTAGTTGTCGAGGTTGAGCCACCGGTCGGGAAGGATCTGGAGTGGCAGGCGCTGGATCTCGGGCGCGGTCTTGAGCGAGGTGGCAGCCATCCAGAAGAAGGGAAAGAAGACGACCAGCGCCCCCGCCGCGACGAGCGTGACGGCCAGCCATCGGCCGGCCCCGGCGGCCGTGACGCCCGTCCGCGCCCTGGGAGCGATCAGTACTCGATGGGCTTTCTGAAGAATCGCCATTGCACGAGCGTCACCAGGAGCAGCGACGTGAAGACGAAGACCGCCATCACCGACGCGTCACCGAGCCGGAAGTTCTTGAAGGCGGTCTCGTAGAGCAGCATGATCACGGTCTGGCTCGCCCCGGCCGGTCCCCCCTGGGTCGTGGCATACACCTGGTCGAAGATCTTGAAATTGAAGATGAGCTCCAGGATGCACACCATCAGGATCTGCGGGTTGAGGAGCGGCAGCGTGATGTGGCGGAGCCGCTGCCACCCGCCGGCCCCGTCGATCTTGGCCGCCTCGTAGTACTCGCCGGGAATCGACTGGAGGGCGGCCAGGAAGATCATCGTGTCGAACCCGAGGCGGACCCAGACGGTCACCACGGCCAGCGACGGCCGCACCTGGCTCAGGCCCTGGAGCCACTTCTGCACGGGGAGGCCGGCCAGCGAGAGCAGCCAGTTGAGGAAGCCGTACAGCGGGTCGTAGATCCACTGCCACACCAGCGCGGCCGCCACCAGAGAGACCGAGAAGGGCAGGAAGTACATCACGGCCCAGGCGTTCCGCCAGCGGTGGCTCACCAGGCGGTTCAGACCGAGGGCGACCGCGAGGGCGAGGACGACGGTGGCCGGCACGGACATGACGACCAGGCTCACCGTGTTTCCGACCGCGCGCCAGAAGTCTCCGTCGGTGAGGACCTTCTCGTAGAGCCGGATCCCCACGAAGCGGCTCGCCCCACCCGGCACCGTCCGGTAGAACGACCCGATACCGGACTCGACGAGGGGGATCAGGAACACGAGGGCGAAGTAGACCACGGCCGGCAGGACGAACAGCAGCCCGGCCCGCCGCTGGCGATCCAGGTAGGTCCGGGGGATGGCGAGGCGGAGGAGGCTCGACACCGAGCTGGCCGCGGTCAGCGGCGCGTGAGGAACACGACCACGAGTGCCGCCCGGCGGTTCCGCACGCGCCGCTCGTCCGACGAGATGCTGCGCGACTGCCCTAGTCTTTCAGGATCTTGTCCATCTTGGCCGCCGCCTCGTCGAGAAGCGGCTTGGGCTGCCCCTTGCCGTACAGCACCCCGACCACCGCCTCGCCGAACGCGGTCGCCAGCTCGTTCGACTTCGGGTGGAAGTAGGTGGGCGGCACCGGCTGCTTCAGCATGTCCTGGGTCGACTGGTAGTCGGGCCGTGACTTGACGTACGACGACTCCAGGTTTGCCGTCCAGACCGGTAGAATGCCGGCCACCTGGTGCTGGTCGAGGTCGTCCTTCGCGTTGCTGATGAAGCGCATGTACTCCCAGGCGGCCTGCTTGTTCGGGCTGTGCTTGTAGACCATGTTCGTCCAGGGGAAGAGGGCGCCGGCCCCCGGACACGTCTTCCCGCACGGCAGCACGGCCACCTTGAAGTTGACATCAGGAGCGTTCTTGCGGACCCACCCGAAGAACCACGACTCTCGGAAGATGACCGCGGCGCGCTTCTGACCGAAGGCGTCCTCCGGAGTGCCGAGGGCAAGGCTGGCGACCTTGTGTTTGAGGACGAGGTCACCGAAGAACTGGAGCGCGGTCACCATCTCCGGGCTGTTCGCGTGACCGGTCGCCTTCTCCAGGTCGGGGGAGAGCATCCGGGCCCCGAAGGCGTGGGCGAACGGGAGGAACTTGTCGGTGATCCCCACCGGCGCGCCCTTGTGGCGGAGGGCGAAGCCGACCTGGGTCGGCTCTCCCTTGGCGTCGAGGACCGTCAGCTTCTTCATCGCGGCCAGCCAGTCGTCGAGCGTCTTCGGCGGCTTGTCCGGGTCGAGGCCGGCCTTCTTGAAGAGATCCACGTTGATGTACATCTGCTGGAAGTTGCCGTGCTCGAACGGGATTCCGTACCGAGCGCCCTTCCACTTGCCGATGGGGACCATGTACTTGGGGAGGTTCTCGTCCCAGATCTTCTCGATGTCGCCCGGCATCTTGTCGCAGAAGTCGTACTGCCCGCACCACTGGTGGGTCAGTCCCATGAAAATGTCAGGAGCCCCGCTCTTGCCCATCAGCGCGGCCAGGTACTTGGGTTCGTACCCCTGGTATGGGACGGTGACGACCTCGACCTCGTAGCCGAACTTCTTGGCGAAATCCTTCCCCCGGGTCTCGTACCACTTGGTGAAGTCCGGGTTCTGGTCCCAGGTCGTCCAGTACACGAGCTTCTTGGTCTGTCCGAGCGCCCGATCAGCCGGCAGGACCGCCGTCCCGGCAACGGCCAGGATCACCAGGATAAGCCAGCTCGCACGTCCCATCGTTCAACCCCTTTCCCGGCCGTGGCCGGCTGGTCGGTGTGAGGCCGTGGCGCAGCGAGTATGAAACCGCGCCGGGGGCCGGTCAAGCCGGCCGGGAATGGCGTCCGCTCCGCGCGCGTCACCGCAGGAGCCCGACTGCATCCAGACGAAGCGCCCGAGGACCGGGCGTGAAGAGGCCGCGGCTGAAGACAGGGGTAGGCTGCCTCGAGAACGTGTGACCGGCGCCGGCGCGCGCCGCGTCAGCGGCGCCGGCGGTTCCTCACCGCGTCGCCTCCCGGCGCGCGGCGACCGCGTCCGGGACCGGATAGCGCCGGTCCCACTTCCCGGCCTTGATGATCTGCCCGGGCAGCGTCCGACCGACGATCTCCTGAACGCGGCGGGCGGTGGTGACGAGCCGATCGAGGTCGATCCCGGTCTCGACGCCCATGGCGTGGAGGCAGTGGACCAGGTCCTCGGTGCAGACGTTCCCGGAGGCGCCGGGGGCGAACGGGCAGCCGCCGAGGCCGCCGATCGACCCGTCGAAGTACGTCACCCCGGCCTCCATGGCGGCCAGGATGTTGGGGATCGCCATCGCACGGGTGTCGTGGGTGTGGAGGGCCCAGCCGAGCCCCGGCCACCGGGGCCGGAGCGCGACGAAGCTCCGGGCGACCTGGGCCGGGTTGGCCATCCCGGTCGTGTCGGCGAGCCCGATCCCGCGGACCCCGAGCGCGGCCAGGCGGCCGCAGAGCCACTCGATCCGCTCGAGCGGGACCGCGCCCTCGAAGGGGCAGCCGAAGGACGTGGAGATCCCGGCGACGACGGGCACCCCCGCGCGCGCGGCCACCTCGGCCACCGCGGCCAGTTTCGCGAGCGACTCCTCGACTGTCATGTTCACGTTGGCGAGGTTGTGAGACTCGCTGGCCGAGATCACCGTCCGCAGCTCGTCGGCGCCGGCGTCGAGCGCCCGGACCGCGCCCTTCTCGTTGGGTACGAGCGCCGAGTAGACCGTGCCCGGCCGCCGCCGGATCCCGGCCATCACCGCCTCGGCATCCCGCATCTGGGGGACGACCTTCGGGTGGACGAAGGAGGTGACCTCGATCACGGGCAGCCCGGCGTCGGACAGGCGGTCGACGACCTCGATCTTCAGCTCGGTCGGGATGAACTCCGGCTCGATCTGGAACCCGTCGCGGGTCCCGACCTCGCAGATGCTCACGCCCTCCGGCAGTCGCACGGCTCGTCCTCAGTATGACCGCGGCAGGCCGAGCACGTGCTCGCTCACGTAGGCGAGCACCAGGTTCTGGTTGATCGGCGCCGTCTTGTACAGGCGCGCCTCCCGGAACTTCCGCTCGATGTCGTACTCCTCCGCGTAGCCGTAGCCGCCGTGGCAGTCGATGCACGCATTGGCCGCCTCCCACGCCGCCTCGGCGGCCAGGTACTTCGCCATGTTCGCCTCGGGGCCGCACGCCTGGCCGGCGTCGAACAGCGCGGCGGCCTTGTTCCGCATCAGCTCCGCCGCCTCCACCGCCGTGTGGGCGCGGGCGATGGGGAACTGGACGCCCTGGTTGGCGCCGATCGGGCGCCCGAAGACGACGCGCTGGTTGGAGTAGGCCACGGCCTTCTCGACGAACCACCGGCCGTCACCCAGCGAATCGGATGCCACCAGGATCCGCTCGGCGTTCATGCCGTCCAGGATGTAGGCGAAACCGCGCCCCTCCTCGCCGATCAGGCTCGAGGCGGGGACCTCCATCTGGTCGAAGAAGAGGGCGTTCGTCGAGTGGTTCATCATCATCCGGAGCGGCCGTACCTCGAGCCCCTTCGCGTGCCGGATGTCCACGAGGAACACCGAGAGCCCATCGGTCTTGCGCTTCACGCGCTCCACCGGCGTGGTCCGGGCCAGCAGCAGCATCAGGTCGGACTGGAGCACCCGCGAGATGAAGATCTTCTGGCCGTTGACGACGTAGCGCTCGCCCTGTCGGACCGCCGTCGTCTGGAGCTTGGTCGTGTCTGAGCCCGAGTTGGGCTCGGTGACCGCGAAGGCCTGCAGTCGCAGCTCGCCGGTCGCGATCCGGGGCAGGTACTCGCGCTTCTGGGCCTCGCACCCGTGACGGAGGAGCGTTCCCATGATGTACATCTGGGCGTGGCAGGCCGCCGCGTTGCCGCCGCACGCGTTGATGGTCTCCAGGATCACCCCGGCCTCGAAGATGCCGAGGCCGGCGCCGCCGTACTCGGCGGGGATCAGCGCGGCCAGGTACCCGGCCCGCGTCAGCTCGCTCACGAACGCGTCGGGATATGCCCGCTCCCGGTCCAGCTCCCGCCAGTAGTCGGCCGGGTACTTCTTGCAGATCTCGGCGACGCCGGCCTTCAAGGCGCGCTGGTCGTCGCTGAGGGCGAGGGGCATGGTGTGCATGCTGGTTTCGACCGTAGCAGAAGGGCCCGGCGGGCGCAACGGCCGCGCCCGGCTCACGCCCCGTCGATGCGGTCGAGGTGCGACCGTCGCACCTGGGCCCGGACGTCGGTCACCACGTCGCGCTCGACGTCGATCTGGACCTCGTGGTGCTCGACGTCCCAGCGGCTGACCGCGGTCAGCCAGCCGAAGGTGCGCCGGCGCTGGGGGACCATGCGGCGGCCCCGGTAGATGATGGTCCGGCCGCCCGGCGACGCCAGGTGCTCGACCACCTCGCCGTCGGGGCCGCCCAGCCGCAGCGCCTCGTCGTGGCTGGTGACCCCCGGCGCGATCCGGGCCAGCGTCTCGCGCGAGAGGATTACCCCGGTCTCCCGGCCGGGGGCGCTTCCCCGCCGCCCGAAGTGGAGGCGCCCGGCGAGCCGGCGGCCGACCCGGTCGGCGACGGTGCGGACCACCACCGCGGCGAGGTTGCCGAGCACGAAGAACAGGATGGGGATGAGGATTGGCGCCCACGACTGGAGCCCGGAGAAGTACGCGAACTGGATCGTCAGGATCTGTGGCGTGATGCCCTCGGAGGGGTCGAGGAAGTGCGAGACGACCTCGGTGTTCTCGAGCGACTCCGACAGGCGGCGGCTGCTGGTCGGCGGGGTCACCTGGTCGATCTTGAGATGGTCGGCGTTCGGGAAGTTGACGAGGAGCTGGGACGGTTCGTCGGCGAGCCGGACCAGGCGGTCCCGGTGCTCGAAGTAGAGCGGGAACAGCGCCTCGCTCCGGACGTCGTTGAAGCTGATGGAGAGGAGGTGCCGCCGGCCCTGGACCACGTTCTCCACCCAGCTGGCCTTCTTCGGCCGGACGAGGTCGGGCGCCGTGAGGTGGAGGATCGTCAGCCAGTCGCGATCGGCGAGCTTCGGTGTCCATGGGATCCGCACGTAGGTGGCGGGCGCGGTCAGCCCGAACGGGCCGCCCTGGCGGACGAAGGTGGCGAAGGGCGCCCCGCCGGCCACCGGATCCCGCCGTGACGCCGCCCCGGTGGACTGCACGTGCTCGGCGGCGAGCGCGAGCCGGCCCTCGTCGATCACCGACAGACCCCGGGCCTCCAGGTAGCCGGCGAGGGTGGGATCCGGCTTCCCGGCAGAGGGATCGCCGACGACCGCGCCCGGCCAGAGGAGGAAGAGGTCGTGCCCGGCGCCGGCGGCACCGGCCGGAGCGACGAGTCCCCACATGATGTCCACGGTGACCGCGCCGGCGTCGACGCCGACGGTGGCGCGGACGAAAAGGGGACCGACGGTGAAGCGGGGATTCGGCTGGGCCGCCAGGAAGACCTGCCCCCGGGCGGGCGACGCCGCAAGGGCGATCAGGACCGCGAGCGCCCAGGCCAGCCGGCCCACGCGCGGGCGACCCTTACACCTTCTTGAGGGTCACCCCGAGCAGCTTGGCGGCCTCGTCGGCCTTGGCGATGGACTCGGCGTGGCGCCCCTCGGCGTGGAGCTTCTTCGCCTGCTCGACGAGCGCCCGGGCGTTCTTCACCTTGGCGTCGTCGGGGTTCATGGTCGCCATGGCGTCGGTGAGCTGCTTGATGAGCAGCGGGCACTGATTGGCCACGGCGGAAGTCGCCAGCAAGCAGAGGACCGTCATCGCGATCAGCAGTCGCTTCATGGTGGAGCCTCCTTCTCCCCTATGGTACGTTCGGGTGGCGGAATCGCATGGACGAATTTCTCCGCGACATTCCGAAGGTCGAGCTGCACGTTCACCTGGAGGGCACGCTCGAGCCCGAGCTGATGCTCGAGCTGGCCGTCCGGAACCGCGTCCGACTCCCGTACCGCTCGGCCGAGGAAGTGCGCCGGGCCTACCAGTTCACCGACCTCCAGTCGTTTCTCGACGTCTACTATGCCGGCGCCCGGGTCCTCGTGACCGAGCGGGATTTCGCCGACCTCACGTCGGCGTATCTCGCTCGTGTCGCCGATCAGACGGTGCGCCACGTCGAGATGTTCTTCGACCCCCAGACCCACACCGAGCGGGGCGTGGCCTTCGAGACGGTGGTGACGGGCATCCACCGCGCGCTGGCCGACGCCCGCGAGCGCCTCGGCGTGTCCGCGAAGCTCATCCTCTGCTTCCTCCGCCACCTCAGCGCCGAGGCCGCGATGGCGACGCTCGAGCAGGCCCTGCCGTTCAAGGACCGCATCGTCGCGGTCGGGCTCGACTCCTCGGAGGTCGGCCACCCTCCCGAGAAGTTTGCGCGGGTATTCGAGCGGGCTCGGGCCGCCGGCTTTCGCGCGGTCGCCCACGCCGGGGAGGAGGGGCCGCCCGAATACGTCTGGCAGGCGCTGGACCGCCTGGGGGCGGCCCGGATCGACCACGGGGTTCGCTGCGTCGAGGACCCGCGCCTGGTCGAGCGCCTCGGCCGCGACGCGGTGCCGCTGACCGTGTGCCCGCTCTCGAACGTCAGGCTGCGCGTCGTCAAAAGCCTGGCCGAACCCGGCCTCACGCGGCTCCTCGACCTCGGCCTCCGGGCTACCGTGAACTCCGACGACCCGGCCTACTTCGGTGGCTACGTGCTCGAGAAATTCGGCGCGACCCGAGCCGCCCTCGGGCTGACGCGCGGCGACGTCGAGCGGCTGGTCAGGAACTCGATCGAGGCGGCGTTCCTGGACGAGCCCGAGAAGCAGCGGCTGCGGGACGAGCTCACGGCCTTCCTCCGCGCTACTTTCCCTGGAAGCGAGGCTTCCGCTTCTCGTTGAAGGCCCGAACGCCTTCCAGGCGATCTTCCGTGGACACGGTCACGTTGTACGCCTCCAGCGCGAGGACGAGCGCCGTGTCCAGGTCCGTCTCCACCCCGTAGGCGATCGCCTTCTTGGCCTGACGCACGGCGATCGGGCCGTTTTCGGCGATCGTCGTCGCGATCTCGAGCGCCTTCTGCCGCGCCTGCCCTTTCGGCACCAGGTGGTTCACCAGCCCCGCCGCCTTCGCCTCGTCGGCCGACAGTCGCCGGCCCGTGAAGATCAGCTCTTTGGCGAGCGGGGCGCCGACGATTCGGGGCAGGAGCTGGGTGCCGCCGATCCCGGGGAAGATGCCCAGCGTGGCCTCCGGGAGCGCGAACACCGCCGTCTCGCTGGCCACGATGAAGTCCGCCAGAACCGCCAGCTCGCAGCCGCCCCCGAAGGCGTAGCCCTCGACGGCCGCGATCACCGGGACCGCACAGCGGAGGAGCGCCGCGGCCGCCTCCTCGAAGACGACGTGCTGGGCGCGCCACGCCTCGTCGGTCATCCCCTGGCGCTCCTTGAGGTCGCCGCCCACGCAGAAGGCGCGGTCGCCGGCCCCGGTGAGCACGACCGCCCGGACGGCAGCGGCGAGCACGGGGCCGCGCAGGCAGGCGCGCAAGTCCTCGCCGAGCGCGGTGTTCAGGGCGTTCAGCGCCTCCGGCCGGTGCAGCTCCACGGTCAGCACGTGCCCGTCGGCCGACGTCGAGAGGCGCAGGTGTCGGTAGCCGTCAGCCATGGACGACCCCCTGGGCCCGCAGCGCCTCGATCTCGGCCGGTGCGAGGCCCAGGTCGGTCAGGATCTCCCCGGTGTGCTCGCCGAGGCGCGGCGGCGGCCGGCGCGGTATCGGCCGCGCGCCGTCCCAGCGGACGGGCAGGGCGACCGTGAGCAGATCGGGGATCTCCGGGTGCGGCGTCGGTGCGAGCATCTCGCTGGCCTTGGTCTGCGGATCGGCCGCGACGGCGTCGATGGTCTGGATCGGCGCGCAGGGGACGTCGGCCGCCCGCAGCCGCTCCAGCAGCTCGACGGTCGGCACCACCCGGGTCGCCGCCTCCAGCGCCGGGATGAGGGCGTCGCGGTGCCGGACCCGGGCCGGGTTGTCGGTGAAGCGCGGATCGTCGGCGAGATCGGCCCGGCCGAGCGCTCGGCACAGGCGGGCGAAGAGCGTGTCCGTCCCCGCGGCGATCATCAACGAGCCGTCCGCGGTAGCGAACGCCTGGTACGGGACGATGATCGCCGTGCCCGAGCCCTGGGGGCCGGGCACCCGGCCGCTTCCCAGGTAGCCGATGAGCTGATACGGGATCCAGGCGAGCGCGGTGTCGAACAGCGCGGTCGTGACCTCGCAGCCGTCGCCCGTCCGGTCGCGCTCCCGCAGGGCGGCGAGGATCGCGATGGCGGCCCACATGCCCGTCCCCATGTCGACGAGGGACGTGCCGGCCCGGGCGGGCGGCTGGCCGGGGAACCCCGTCAGGCTCATGAGCCCGGCGTAGGCCTGCATCATCGGATCGTAGCCAGGGAGATCGCGGAGCGGGCCCCGGGTCCCGAACGGGGTGACCGCGCAGTAGACGAGGCGGGGGTTCGCCAGCCGGACGGCCGCCGCCCCCAGCCCGAGCGCCTCGGCGCCGCCCGGCCGGAGACTCTGGATCAGGACGTCGGCTCGACGGACCAGCCGCTCCAGGATGGGGCGGGCCGCCGCCGCCTTGAGATCGAGCCCCAGGCTCCGCTTGTTCCGGTTCAGCGCCAGGTAGGCCGCGCTCTCCGGCCCCCAGGTCGGCGGCGCCCACGCTCGTGCCTCGTCCCCGCGTCCGGGCCGCTCGACCTTGATGACGTCGGCGCCCAGGTCGCCGAGGATCTGCGTGCAGACGGGGCCGGCGACGTTCAGGGTCAGGTCGAGGACGGTGATCCCGGCCAGCGGCGTCACGCCCGCCAGTATAGCAAGCGGCCTTGACCGCCCTGCCGGCGCCGCTGATAATTGGTCGACCAACCAAGAATGCAGAGAGGTGACCGGTCCATGAGTGCCGAGCGGGATCGAATGGTGGAGTACCTGCGCACCCGGGCGACTGCGCTGGCGCCGGCCGAGATCCGGGCCCGCTTCCGCGCCGCCGTCGGCGAATTCGATGCGGCACTGGCGGGACTGACCGAGACCGAGGCGCGGCGGCCGCCGGGCGGCGGCGAGTGGAGCGTCGCTCAGGTGGCGGACCATCTCGCCCAGACGATGATCCGCTCGGCCGACGAGCTGCGGCACCTCGTGGCCGGTCGTCGCCCTCCACCGCCCCCCGTCTACGACGCCCTCACCTCGGGCGGAGCCCAGTGGGCGCCGTGGGAGGAGCTGCGCGACGGCGTCCGCTCGGCCAACGCGGCGTTCGACGACGTGCTCGGGGCGGCGGCCTCGATCGACCCGGCGGCGAGCGGGACGATTCGAACGATCCTCGTGGCCGGGTCGGAGGTCTTTCCCGCGGAGCTGAACTGGAAGCAGTACGCACTCGTCCAGCGATTACACCTGCTCGACCACCGGACGCAGGTCCGGAAGCTTCGGGCCGCCCTCGCGCTCTGAGTCAGTCGATCCGGGCGAGGTAGGCCCGGGTCAGCTCCACTGCCGAGAGCCGCGGCGCACGCAGGAGCCGACCGGCCTCGGCGGGGCTCAGCCCGGTCGGGTCGGCAGCTCCCACAGTCGGCCCAGGTCGTCGGCTCACCGGGCCCGGCCGGGCTCGCCGCGCCCGTCGACCTGATCGAGATACCAGTCGAGGATCTCCCCGCCGCGCCAGAAGATCACTCCGGGCTGGGCGCGCAGGTGGCCGAGGGCTTCGTCGAGCGCGCGGATGCGGTGGGCCGCCCCCATCAGGTATGGATGGAGGCCGATCGGCAGGACGCGCGGCACCGTCGCGCCTTCGGCGTGTAGCACCGCGAGGGTCTCGCGCACCCGCCGGACGAACTCCTCCGGCCGGTAGTCCTTGAGCACGAAGAGCGGGACGTCGTTGATCTCGAACGTGTACGGCAGCCCCACCAGGCGTCCCTGACGCACCCGGATCTCGGTCGGCTGATCGTCGAGCGCCCAGTCGCAGCAGTACTCGATCCCGGCCTCGGCCAGGAGGTCCGGGGTGGCGGGCGTCTCCGCGAGGCCGGGGCCGAGCCAGCCGCGCGGGGTGCGCCCGGTGCTCTCCCGGATCAGCGCGATCGTCTGGCGGATCGCGCCGGCCTCGTCGGGCTCGCGCGTCAAGGGTCGCTGGACCACGCCGTGGCCCATGATCTCCCACCCCGCGTCCACGCACGCCTTCACGATCGGCGGATAGCTCCGGCAGACGTGCGCGTTCAGCGCGACCGTCACCGCGGCGCCCGCATGGCGCTCCAGGCACGCCTTGAGCCGCCAGAAGCCGACGCGCATCCCGTACTCGTGCCACGCCCAGTTGGGCACGTCGGGGACGGGCCCCGGGCCACCGGCGGGCGGCGGGACGATGGGGCGCGGGATCGGGGCGTCGAACGCCCATTCCTCCACGTTGAGGACGCAGAAGACGACGACGCGGGCACCGCCGGGGAGCGCGAGCGGCGGGCGCTCGGTGATGGGGACGTAGGGAATGCGCTCAGAGCCGCGCACACGGGTATTATGGCGCTGGGCCCCGCCTTCTCGCCACACTCCGCGGCAAGAACGCCGCACCGGGTCCCTCGCGGCCGGCAAGTCCCCGGCTCACCGCTCGGCCGACGGTGTATCATGCCCGCAGCATGACGGCGCCGTCGGCCGACGTCATCCCGGGTCGCGCCGTGGAGGACCGGACCATTCCGCCGGGCGGGGAGTGGTCCGCTCGCATGGCGGCCGGCCAGGTCGTCCGTCTCGTCGACCTGGAGGGGCAGCAGGCGATCGACTTCCTCTGCTACAGCGCCGCGGATCCCGGCGAGCGCTACAACGCGGCCGACACGCTGAAGGTCGCCGGCACCCTGTTCGTCACCACCGGCCACGGCCTCTACTCCGACATGGGTCGGCGGCTCTTCACCATCGTCGCCGACACCTGCGGCCGCCACGACACGATCGGCGGCTGCTGCAGCGCCGAGTCGAACCGGCTCCGCTACGGTGTCGAGGGCACGCCGAACTGCCGCGACAACTTCCTGCGCGCGCTCGCCCGCCTGGGGCTCGGCAAGAAGGACATCGTGGCGAACCTCAACTTCTTCATGAACGTGCCCGTCGGGCCGGACGGCGCGCTCGCGATCACCGACGGGCTGTCCCGTCCCGGCGACTACGTGGACCTGCGGGCCGAGACGGACGTGCTCGTGGCGCTGTCGAACTGCCCGCAGATCTACAACCCGTGCAACGGCGGCCGGCCGACGCCGATCCGCGTGGTCGTGTACGAGCCGGCTAGCGCGGCGGGAAGCCCGGGGAGGTCTTGACCCGGCGGAGCTGCTGGAGGTGGTCGCGGTCGTGCCGAGCCTGGAGCATCCACCACTGGGCCAGGTCCAGGTCGCCGAGGGCGAAGTGCCGCCACCTCAGCGGGCGCGGGTCGACCCCGGCGAGCCGTTCCAGCGACTGCCAACTCCTGTCGCGGGTCGCCTTCATGTCGGCCACGAGCCGCTCGATCGACTGGCCTTGCTCTGGCCGGACCACCGCTGGCGCCTCGGCAGGGCCGGGCGGCCAGGGCGGCACGGGCGCGAAGGCCGTGAGGTCGGCCGGATACGGCGCCGGACTCGACCCCGCCTCCTTGAGGAGCTTGGACGTGAGCTTCCCGGTGGCGATCTCGGCGAGCGTCAGATGGTGCAGGATTTCCCCGACCGACCAGACCGCCGGAGCCGGCCGCCAGTCGGCCTGGACCTGAGAAAGGCCGGCCACTTCCTTCAGCACCTCGACCCGGGCGGCCTCCAGATCGTCCCAGACCGCCTTCAGCGGTGGCGGCAGCGACATGGCAGGATCATAGCGCTCGCGGCAGTCGAGCGATGAGGACGCGGATCGGTCACCGCTCGCCGAGCAGATCGAGCACCAGTGTTCGGGCTTCCGGGCTGCCCCACGGGCGCGGACCCACGATCCGACCCACGAGCCGCCCCTGCCGGTCGATCAGGTACGCGGTGGGCGTGCCCCACACGCCATAGCCGCGACCGGTGACGTCGCCGCTCCGGTCGAGCAGCACCGGCGGGGCGTAGCCGCGCTCCTGGGCGGTCCGCTTGACCAGCCCGGGGTCCTCGCGGAAGCTCACGAGCAGGACTTCGAGCCCCTTGTCCTTCAGCTCCGTGTACAGCCGGCTGACGAGAGGCAACTCCTCTCGGCAGTCCGGTCAGTAGGTCGCCCAGAAGAAGAGAAGGACGACCTTGCCCCGCAGATCGGCGAGGCGGACCGTCTTGCCGTCCAGGTCGGGGAGCGCGAATTCCGGCGCCGGCTTGGGCGGGTCGTAAGGCTGGACGCGGAGTACCGCGAAGTCGGGCGCCGCCGCCCCGCTCGCCCCCGCGCCCACCACTGCCAGCAGCGCGGCCAGCACGACGGCGGCGAACCGGTGCTTCATGACGCGCCCGACTCCCGGAGCGCCTTCAAGACGTCGTCCGGGTTCAAGAGATCGAGCGGGTTCTCCTGGATCTTCGCCCACCGAACGACGCTGTTCTTGTCGATGACGAAGTAGGCCCGCCTGGCGTAGCGGAAGAGCGGGTGCTTCTCGTCGGTGACCATCGCGCCATAGGCGGGCAGCATCTGGCGACGGAAATCCGAGAGGAGCGGGTGCTTGAGGTTGTGCTGCTTCGCGAAAGCGTTCAGGGTGTCCGCACCGTCAGCGCTCACGCCCACGACCTGGGCGTTCAGGGCCTCGAACTGCGGCAGCGCCGCCTCGAAGCCCTCGATCTCCCGCGTTCAGGTGCCGTTGAAGGCCTGGATGAAGGTGTAGATGACGACTGGGCCTCTGGCCGTGAGATCGCTCAGCTTGACCGGCTTGCCGCCGGGCGCGGGCAGCGTGAAGTCGGGCGCCTTGTCGCCGACCGCCAGCGCGTAGGCCGGACCGGCGAGGACCAGGCTGGCCAGCGCCACGAGCAGCGCCACTGACGCGACGGGACGGAGTCTCCGCATGGCTGTGTTCCTCCGTGGCTTACGTTACCATGAACGGCGGCATGGCCGCGATCACGCTGTTCGTCGAGGGTACCGTGCTCACGCTCGATCCCGCCGCGCCCGTCGCCGAGGCGCTCGCAGTGCGCGACGGTCGCATCCTGGCGGTCGGCGGCCGCGACGCGGTGCGGCGGTGGGAGAGCGACGACCACATTCTCGTAAACCTCGCCGGCCGGACGGTGGTTCCCGGCTTCATCGACCCTCACCACCACTTCGCGGTCGGCGCCCTGGGGGCGTTCTGGGCCGACTGTCGGACGCCACCCCTCGGCACGATCGCCGA
>JACXTT010006774.1_pt1 | contig 16286 bp, 11 predicted proteins | sample 9270951 | NCBI WGS metagenome assembly JACXTT01 (sample SAMN15532306, study PRJNA645909) | rock metagenome | isolation source: weathered quartz diorite | place: Puerto Rico | collected 2017-06-21 | reverse complement strand
TCGGGCCATCTGCATGCGCAGCTTAGTTTGTTTCCTTTTGACCACTCTTTCGAATCTGCACTACTTGCCCGCTCCCCGCGTGATGCTCCCTGCAGAGGATTCCTCGACCCGATACAGTCTTGCCAAGTCCGAAACCGGGACTTACGACTATTATCTAGCTGGCCGTCCGGCGGGAAGCGAGTCGTTCACGATTGAAACTAATGAAAAGGGGGTTAGCTACCGTGGGAACGCCCAATTGCGGAATGGCCAATTTCGGATCGACCAGTCCGTTGAGGTTGCGCTCGATATCGATCTTCACCCTGTGAGTTTCTTCGACGACGCTCGAGTCAACGGCCAGCGAACACAGGTTCGCGTCCTGTTTGGTGATCAGGGGGCTCAATGGAAGACGGGAGTGGAAGAGCGCACGGAAACCCATCAAGTGGCCTGGCCCAAGGATCAACTGCTCATCGCCGATAATGTCATTCACCATCTCACGCTTCTTGCGCGACGGTATAATACCTCCAAGCTCGGGTCCCAGCCTTATGCCCGGACGCTGTCCGGAGCACAACCATCCCTCGAACTCCTCGGAAAACGGGAGATCACCAACAATTCAACGCTTCAGGTATTCTTCGCATTCAAAATACAGAGCGGTTCGCAGCGCCTGTTCGCATGGACCAACGGCGACAATCTGGTTGTTAAGGTCCTCCAGCCGGACCAACACTTTGAAGCGATATTGAGGGGCTCGGAAGTTTACACCGATCGATTGACTGCCCCGAGCGAGAAGTGATCACCTGCCACCGAAATACTCAGGCGCATTGCCGGTCTTCCATTTAATATTGCAGCCTATGCTGGGCTTCTGATCCTGGTTGACCGGTCGATCCATCAACACCGCATCCAAGGCAGCCCTCAAGTCTCTCCCGGTAACGGGTACGCCGTTCTCTGGCCTGCTGTCATCCAACTGCCCACGGTAGACCAATCGCCGGGACCGGTCGAAGAGATAGAAGTCGGGAGTACACGCAGCCGCATACGCCTTGGCAGTTTCCTGGCTCTCGTCATAACAGAAAGCAAATGAAAATCCGAGCTCGTCAGCCATCTCCTGGAGGCTGGCAGGTGAGTCGTCCGGATAGCTCTCGGCGTCGTTCGCGCTAATGGCAACGATGCCCACATCCCGACCCTCATAATCTCTGCCAAGACGAGCAAGCTCCTGCTGTATGTGTCTCACGAATGGACAGTGCCTACAGATGAACATGATGAGGAGCGCTTTCTTTTCTCGAAAGGTATCCAACGAGATCGGGTGACCGGATCTCACATCTGGCAGATGAAAGTTCGGCGCAAGTCTGCCCAGTTCGAGCATTGTAGAGAACGTTCTTACCATGACCGCAACTACCTCAGCTGCAAGTTGGCGCGGAATACAAAGTGCCGCGTATCATCGCTGGAGGTCTGTACTGTGTTCCAAGCGGTGCCGCCGTCCGCCGAGAGGAAACTGCAATTAGATGACGTGGGGGAAAATTCGATCGAGGGGAAAACACCCGGCGGGGGCCGCCGAATTTCCATACCGACATAGAGCACTTCACCAGGGTTTACAACCAGTCGTTGAGTCTCCGGCAGTGGCACATCGAAATATGCCTCAATCCCTACCACATCGCTCTCCACCCTGGTTATTTGTGGCCTGGTCGGTGGCACGGGTGTTGCCCCGAGCCCGGGCGCTGGGCCCTTGAAGAAGACCACAGTGATCGGTTGACTGGTCGGATCGGGCAGGCCGCGGAATCGGAAAAAAATCAGCCTGGCGCTCAGGACGGTGGCCGGAAATCGGCAGGGCGAGAGACAGTTCACCAGAAGGAGGTTCTCAGCATTGGGGGGAACATACCTGGATGTTAGACTGGCAAACCCATTGTCGGAGACGGCTACTTCAAAGTTTCCGCCAACACAAATCCTGATGGTGTAATTGGACTCTCTAACGGTGTTGGGCTCGTCATATTCGCTCACGCCCAAATAATAAACGCCGGCAGGCAAACAGCGCGGCCCGATGACTTCAGGATTGCTGACGTAGGGCGAAGCATCGAAGAGTTCCGGCGCCGTGCCGGTTCCATCTTCTCTTCCCCTGAACAAATAAATGTCGATATCGCCGGCATCAAAGGTCGTCGTAATAGAAAGCAAGGTTCCTGCGCTGCCTGCTTGCGGTACGGGGACGCGAAACTTGTAGACATCCTCAATGTCATCGGCTCCCCGAAGATCACCTCCCGGCTCGGCGGAAGAAACATGTCCTTGAATCGTTACCGGGATGCTCACAACCTGGGCCGTGATCGTGGAATCGTTCGGTTCCTGCTCCTTTGTGATGGTGCTGGCGCACTCCGCCATTTGTGTTGCTGCATTATGCGTGGGAGCCGGAACCAGGCTGACAAGTACGACAGCGACTGAGAACAGTGTGACTGGCTGTCGACATCTTCTTCCTCTCTTCACACCTCGTCGAGTAGACATCCGAAAACGCTCCTGTATGTTGTGCGCTGATCGCCGTCGCTCCTCCCGGGCCGGCGTCAGAAGTCAGGCGAGAATTGATCCCGGGCGGTAGCTCAGTTGATCGCCGCCGCAATGCTGATTATAACCCAATTTGACTCTTTTTTGAGTCCTGTGATTGAATGCTTACTCCTTATGGGAAAGCGGTGAGCAGGGTGGCGATTCCCATGGCCGAGTTGATTCTCGAACGGACGCTCAATGGCGGACGCCTCACTTCTCCGGATGCCGTGGCTCTCCTCCGAACTCCGGATCTGATCTCGGTTGGGATGGCGGCCGACCAGATCCGCGCGCGCAGGCATCCGGATCAGCGCGTGACGTATATCATCGATCGGAACGTTAATTACACCAACATCTGCATCGCCTACTGCGACTTCTGCGCGTTTTACCGCGAGCCGGGCCATGATGAAGGGTACGTTCTATCGCATGAACAGATCTTCAAGAAGATCGATGAAGTCATCGCCCAAGGGGGAACCGGGATCCTCATGCAGGGAGGCTTGCATCCTCACCTGAAGATTGAGTTTTACGAGGACTTGCTGCGCGCCATCCGAGAGCGCTATCGGATCCATCTTCACTGCTTCTCGCCCACAGAAATCATCCACATCGCGAAAGTGTCCCGGCTGTCCGTGCGTGAAGTGATCCGTCGGCTGAAAACGGCTGGTCTTGGCTCGATCCCGGGAGGCGGAGGGGAAATCCTAGTTGACGAAGTTCGCCGCAAAATCGGCCGACGGCTGATGTCCGATGATTGGTTGGAGGTCATGCGGATCGCCCATCAGGAAGAGCTGCGAACGACTGCCACCATGGTTATCGGATTCGGTGAAACCCTGGAGGACAGGGTTCAGCACCTGGCAAGGATTCGCGATTTGCAAGACGAAACCGGCGGCTTCACCGCCTTCATCGTGTGGAGCTACCAGCCCGAACACACGAGCCTGGGGAAGGACGGCTGGATCGAAGCAACGGCCGCAGAATACTTGAAGATGGTGGCCGTCTCCCGGCTCTACTTGGACAATATCGATAACATTCAATCCTCCTGGCTCACCCAGGGGCTGAAGATCGCGCAAGTCGCACTCAAATTTGGCGCAAATGATTTCGGTAGCACGATCATCGAGGAGAATGTGGTCACGGCCGCTGGCCTCACCGAGCAATATGCCAGCGAGGCCGAAATACGCCGCCAGATCACCGACGCAGGCTTCCTGCCCGTTCAAAGGGATACGCTTTACCGACCGGTCAACCCTCGTCAACCCGCGTTCACATGAGCAGATCATTCGAGGAAATTTATCGGCTCGTCCGGAGGGTTCCGAAAGGCCGAGTTACTTCTTATGGGGATCTCTCAGCGATGTGCCGTGGCGACCTCTCTCCGCGAGCCGTAGGCTGGGCGATGAGCAGTTCGCCCAAGGGTATTCCCTGGCACCGAGTTGTGAATCAGGAGGGTCGACTGTCGATCGGACGGCGATCAGTGGCGCTAATGGATTTGCAGCGGGGCCTCCTGGAAGCGGAAGGCGTTTCGTTTATTGACCCCGATCGAGTCAACATCGAGTTACACCGCTGGCGGCCGAAAGCGCACACGCCCGCCCGGGGGCCTTCGGGAAAACACCGAAGATCGGCGACACAACGCCGCGCAAGAGCGAGTGCAAGGTGAGGTGCCGCCCCGGCCATCAGCCAGACGAAATGGAATTCTAACTGGCCCGAGGCTTCAGGCACGGTTTCTGAATCCGAATCGAACGTGGAGTGGTAGGCAGATATATGGGGAGTCAGGCTCTCGAGAGCCCTCCTACCGGGCCGGAATCACCTCATGTATTTTCTGAGTTTGACTGAATTCCAAAGAAGTCGGGCTTCGGAGAGCCCTCCTACGGATTGATCGGCAGCCTGCCGATCGTTTACACGCCTCAGGAGCCCCCGTACCCGATTGTCACTTCACCGCGCTCAACAATGACGGGCACGTGCCGGGCGCCTTTGGAGTATCTGAGCATCTCCCGCATGGCTTCCGGGTCTTCCAGCACGTTTCGATATTCAAAAGGAATCTTACGTTTGCCGTAGTCCTCACAGGCGGCGGTGGTATACGGTCAGCTGTCTTTCCCAAAAATGAAGACTCTCTCTTCAGCCATTCGAATGCTCCTCCCTTGGCATTGCCACCTTATGCGCGGACCGGGCCACTGCGCGCGCCGATTTGTCGGGATTCATGGTATTCCTGCAACGTCATGACCTGGAACGGATCCTGACGCAACGACTCAATTGCACTCACCGCAGCATTCGCTCCGGTGATCGTCGTAATGCAAGGGACGGCATACTGCATGGCCGCACGCCGAATGGCCTTTTCATCGTAGAACGATTCGCGACCGAGTGGAGTGTTGATTACCAAATGGATTTCGCGGGACTTGATTAAATCGGCGATGTGCGGGCGACCCTCGTTCACCTTGAAGACAATGCGAACCGGGACCCCGCCGGCTTCAAGCACAGCGGCCGTGCCGCGGGACGCGACCAACTCGAACCCGAGAGCCAAGAGTCGCCGAGCGATCGGTAGAATGGCCCGCTTCTCCCGATCGTTCACGCTCAGAAAAACGGTCCCCGTCAAGGGCAGTGCCGTGCCGGCCCCTAGTAACGCCTTATTGAATGCGGCCCCGAACGATTCCCCGACCCCCATCACCTCTCCGGTTGAACGCATCTCGGGGCCCAGAATGGGATCAACACCCGGGAACTTGTTGAATGGGAAGACCGGCGTTTTGATGAAGTATCGTTGTACCTCCAGCTCGTCGGGCAGGTGAAACTCTGAGAGCCGCCTCCCGGTCATTACCCGAGCGGCGATCTTAGCGATCGGAACTCCGCTGGCCTTGCTCACGAATGGCACCGTGCGTGAAGCTCGCGGGTTGACCTCCAGGACGTAGGCTCTACCGTCCTTAATGGCCAATTGAACGTTCATCAACCCGATGACCTGGAGCGCTTGGGCCAGTTTTCTGGTTTGCGACCGGATCTGATCCAACACCGCGTCCCCAAGGCTATAAGGCGGCAGGACCGCAGAGCTGTCTCCAGAATGAATCCCCGCCTCCTCGATGTGCTCCTGAATCCCGGCAATCACGCAATCGAAACCATCCGACAATGCATCAACATCGACTTCTACCGCGCCTTCCAGGAACCGATCAATCAGGACCGGTCGTTCCGGCGTCACCTCAACTGCCAGCCGAACATAGCTCTCCAGTTCATCATCATCGTAGGCAACCACCATTGCACGCCCGCCAAGCACATAGCTCGGTCGGACGAGGACGGGATATCCGATTCGTTGGGCCACCTCCAGCGCTTCCGTGCAGCCGGTCGCGGTTCCATTCTCCGCCTGGGAGATATCCAGCTCTTCGAGCAGTCGCCCGAATCTTTTACGATCTTCGGCCAAGTCGATCGATTCAGGAGAAGTCCCGATGATCGGCACGCCTGCACGGTACAGCGGCAGGGCCAGATTCAAAGGAGTTTGCCCGCCGAACTGAACGATCACCCCGTCGACCGGCGACTCTTCTTCATATATGTTCAGGACATCTTCGAATGTGAGCGGTTCGAAATAAAGCCGGTCTGAGGTATCGTAATCGGTCGACACCGTTTCCGGATTGCAATTGATCATGATGGTCTCATAACCATCTTCTCGCAACGCGAAGGCCGCGTGGCAACAACAATAGTCGAACTCAATCCCCTGCCCGATCCGATTTGGTCCGCTGCCCAGGATCATGATCTTTCGTCGACGCTGCGGGGCCGCCTCATCGTGTAGCTCGTACGTTGAGTAGAGATAGGGCGTGAAGGATTCAAATTCAGCGGCGCATGTGTCCACCCGTAGATAAGTGGGCCGAATATCGCCCTTCATCCGCCGGTGACGCACGGCTGATTCGTCGCAACCAAGCGAGTGAGCAATCTGTGCATCGGAAAAGCCAAACCGCTTCGCTTCTCTCAGACGATCGTTGGGAATGGTCGCCAGATCTGCTTCTTCGAGGGCAACTGAAAGCCGGGCCAGTTGTCGCAGGTTGTCCAGGAACCAAGGATCGATCCGTGTGGCCTCCTGCAACTCCTGGGTGGAAACACCTCGCCGCAGGGCCTCGATCACCTGATAGCAGCGCTGGGGGGATGGTACTCGGACAGATCGAAGGAGGGCATCATCGTCCACTTGGTCAGGGCGAAATCTGCCTGTCTGCTCGAGCGATCGCATGGCCTTGAGGAAGGCCTCATTGAAGCTGCGGCCGATCGCCATGACCTCCCCGACCGACTTCATCTGCGTGGTCAGTGAAGTGTCGGCCGAAGGAAACTTCTCGAACGCCCACTTGGGAATCTTCACGACCACATAATCGAGCGTAGGCTCGAAGCTCGCCGGCGTTTTTCGTGTGATGTCGTTGGGTATTTCGTCGAGGGTGTAGCCGACCGCCACGAGCGCTGCAATCTTGGCAATCGGGAAACCGGTGGCTTTCGAAGCCAGAGCGGAAGAACGAGACACCCGCGGATTCATCTCGATCACGCGCAGCTCGCCGGTTTGTGGATCCACAGCAAATTGGATATTTGAGCCGCCGGTCTCGACACCCACCTTTCGGATCACGGCGATCGCGGCATCTCGCATGCGCTGGTATTCCCGATCGGTCAGGGTCTGAGCCGGAGCGACAGTGATCGAGTCGCCTGTGTGTACCCCCATGGGATCAAAGTTCTCAATGGAACAAATGATGACTACGTTATCGGCGAGATCGCGCATGACCTCTAACTCGAATTCCTTCCATCCCAGGACCGACTCCTCCACTTCGATCTCTCGAATAGGAGAGGCATCAAGTCCTCTCTCAATCCGCTCACGAAACTCCTCGTCGTTGTACGCAATCCCTCCTCCCGTACCACCAAGCGTGAAGCTGGGTCGGATTACCAGGGGATAATGCAATCGCCGCGCGATCTCCCAAGCTTCTTCCGGTGAAGACGCGAATCCGGCCTCGGGCATCAGGAGACCGATCTCGTCCATTGCCTGCTTGAACAGTCTTCGGTCTTCTGCGATCCGGACGGCCTGGAGATTGGCTCCGATCATCCGAACGCCGTATTGTTGGAGCACGCCGGCTTCCGCCAGCGCAACGCTCAGGTTCAGGCCCGTCTGTCCTCCCACGGTCGGGAGGAGTGCATCAGGTCGCTCCCTCTCGATGATCGCGGTCACTGACTGTACGGTGAGTGGCTCCACGTAGGTTCGATCGGCGATCTCCGGATCGGTCATGATCGTCGCTGGATTTGAATTGACGAGGATGACTTTGAAGCCTTCGCCGCGCAGCGCCTTGCAGGCCTGCGTGCCGGAATAATCAAATTCGCAGGCTTGGCCGATCACAATCGGCCCTGAACCCAGAATGAGAATCTTGTGGATGTCGGTTCGCTTCGGCATTCGGAGAAGAAGAGGACCCACTATAGCGGATGGAGATCGGAGAAGGAACATCAATGTCGCAGTCGGGAAAGGTTTGCGAAACCGGAGGGTTTCCCGGCCAGTAAATGCGGGACTTAGCCGTGATCCATCTACTTCTCTCAATGAAGGTTTCGTTGCCGGCTGCGACGTCACTCGGTCTTGTGCTAGCATAAGTTTTAATGCGGGTCGTCGGTCCAGCAGTCACATGAACCGAACTTCACGATTGCTCATCTTTAGCCCGAACTGGTTGGGCGATGCCGTGATGAGTCTCCCGGCTCTTCGCGAGGCCCGACGGATCTTCGAAGGATGGGAAATCTCCGTTGCCTGTCGCCCCGCTCTGGCAGATTTGTTTGACTGCTGTCCGTTTGTGGACCGCGTTTTCGCGCTCCAACAACGCTCCAAGCCAGACCGCGCTCATAGTGTGTCGGCTCTCAGGAATCAGCGATACGAGGCCACCATCGTGCTTCAGAATTCCTTTCGCTCGGCCTGGAGGGCCTGGCGAGCCCGCTCCCCGATGCGAATCGGTTATAGAGGTGATGGTCGTGCTTGGTTGCTGACACACGCCGTTAAGCGTCCCAGTAAGCACACAAGGCGCCACCAGGTTTTCGACTACCTCGATTTAATGGCGGCGATAGAACTTCAATTGAACGGCCAATCGCGAGTCGACTTCGATCGGCCCGATATGAGCCTCCAGGTGGACCCTCATCGTAGGGAACATGCACGGAGGTTGCTCGGGCAGTTCGGTCTACCTGCCGAGGCGCCATTTGTGATTCTCAATCCGGGAGCGATCAATAGCCGAGCCAAGCAGTGGCTGCCTGATCGATTCGCTGCCGTCTCCGATCGACTCCACCGGGAGGTGGGAGCGGTTGGTGTCGTCATCGGAACCGAGCAAGAGCGAGCGATTACTAACCGCGTCCTGTATCACGCGCGCCAGCCGCTCATCGATCTTACGGGTAAGACCGGACTTGGAGAATTGATGGGTGTGTTGAGCCTGGCCGCATTGCTTATAACTAATGACACGGGACCGTCCCATCTGGGTGCGGCCTTGGGTCTGCCGATTGTAGCTCTCTTCGGCCCGACGGAAGATTTCGCTACCCGGCCCTTCTCCATCAATGCCCAGGTTGTGATGAAACCCGTGGCCTGCGCGCCTTGTATGCTCAGGGACTGCCCTATCGATCATCGCTGTATGACGGGAATTTCGGTTGATGAAGTCTTGGAGGCGGCTCGAGGAATCCTAGGGGTCGCCCGACACTGCGCCACCAGCTAATGAGTTCAGCCCTTCCCAGCCGAAGTCGGCTCCAGGAGATCGTCCGACGATTCGAGTCCAAACAGATAATCGTCGTCGGGGACCTCATTGCCGATATCTTCGTATTCGGGGAGATATCCAGGATCTCCCGCGAAGCGCCGGTGATGATTATTCGCGAGGAAGAGTCGATCACCGTGCCGGGGGGCGCGGCGAACGCGGCCATGAACGCAGCGGCTTTAGGAGCTCGGGTCCACCTCGTTGGCGTGCTCGGCAGGGATCCAGCCGGGATCTCCTTACTCGACCAGGTGTCCGCTCGCGGAATCAATTGTGACGCTGTCTGTTGGTTAGAACGCTATCGGACTCCTAGCAAGACTCGAATCCTGGCCGGACTGCCTAGCTCACAGCGACAGCAAGTTCTGCGGATAGATCACGAACCGAGCGGCCTCCCGGAAGAGCCCTCTCTGTCAAGGGTTCTCGACGGACTGGGGGCCCAGGCAAAACCCGATGCCGTGATCCTATCTGATTACCATTACGGGTTACTCAGTGGCGTCCTGCTCGATAAGCTGGAGAAGCAACGCCGGTCCAGTTCGGTTCCTTGGGTTGTTGACTCTCGGCATAGGTTGGATCGATTCGCCGGGATGACCGCCGCCACTCCTAACCAGAGCGAGCTCGAGGAACTGGCAGGCAAGCGACTCTCTTCCTCCGAACAACTTCAGAACTTTGGAGACAGGCTTCGAGAGGAGATGGGCTGGGAAGCCCTCCTGGTTACCCTGGGCGAAGAGGGGATGGTGCTGTTCCGCACCGATTCGGATCCGGTACACATGGGCGTGATCGGGACGCGCGAGGTCGTCGATGTGACGGGGGCGGGCGACACGGTGACCGCGACGTTCACCATGGCACTCGCCGCAGGGGCCGATTTCCTTGAGGCGGCGGTCCTTGCCAACCACGCAGCGGGTCTCGTGGTCATGAAACGAGGCACCGCATCGATCACAGCTGAAGAGTTACTCGTATCACTGAGAGAATAGCTTCGGATGAACAGTAAGATTATCGGGCTCGGAAGACTGCAATCGGTTGCCACGGCCGAGCAGAAGGCCGGCGGCCGAGTCGTGTTGGCGAATGGCTGTTTCGAGCTGCTCCATGTCGGACACGTTCGCTACCTCCAGGCCGCCAAACGGGCGGGGGACTTGTTGGTGGTCGCCGTCAACGATGATGACTCCGTCGGACAATTGAAAGGTAGAGGCCGTCCACTAGTAAATATGGAAGAACGCGCCCGGATCGTTGCCGCCCTGGCTTGCGTTGACTGGGTGACTATTTTCGCCGGACAGACGGTCGGCTCTGTGATTCTCGCACTTCGCCCCGACGTTCACGCCAAGGGAACGGATTACCTCGAGGAAACAGTCCCGGAGCGCGAGCTGGTGCAATCCTATGGTGGTAGAGTCGTCATTGTCGGCGATGCCAAGGCTCACTCGACGAGCGATCTGTGTCGAGCCATTCTCCGTTCAGGCTGAGCGGCCCGTGCCGGTCCCCACCGCTGTGGTCTCCGTCATGATTGCGTGAGGATTCTGATCGCCAAGTTGAGTTCCATTGGGGATGTGGTTCAAACGCTACCATCCCTAGCGGCGCTTCGCCAGACAATGCCCAACGAGAGAATCGGCTGGATCATAGATCAAAGATGCGCTGAGCTGATCGAGAGGCATCCTCTGATTGACGAATTGTTCGTCGCGGACACGCTGGCCTGGCGGCGGCGGCCGGTTGCCTTAGAGACCCTGGGAGCGGTCAGACGGTTTGGCGAAGGGTTGAGGAGTTTCAACGCGACAGTGGGACTTGATTTCCAGGGACTGTTCAAGTCGGCCTTGGCTCTCCTTCTGGCCAATGCCCCGCGGCGGATTGGTTTCGAGGCGGCAGGCTTGAAGGAGGCCGCCAGCTCGATGTTTTTGACCGAGCAGGTTGAAGTCGGTCCTGGCGAACACGTTATTCGTAAGAACCTCCGATTGGTCGAGCGCCTTGGAGTTCCCCCTCCTGCTTCCTGGTCGTTCCCCTTACCGCTGACGTCTACCCATCACACATGGGTCGACGGAGCCTGCCGGGAAGCGCATCGCGAATTCGCGATTCTCAATTTGAGCGCGGGATGGAAGGCCAAGCAACCTTCACCCGAAGTTATTGCTTCCGCCAGTCATCATTTACGAAGAACCCACGGTCTGCTCTCGGTCGTCCCTTGTCCAACGCATGAGAGAGAACTCTTCGATCGTATCCTCGCCAAGCATGAGATCGACGCCCGCTCGATCCCATGCTCCCTCCTCGAATTTGCAGCGCTTGCGGCGCGCGCCAAGTTGTATGTCGGTGGAGACACGGGCTTGACCCACATCGCGATCGCTCAGCGGACTCCGGTCGTCGCGCTCTACGGACCGACTTACGCGTGGCGCAACGGACCCTTCGATCCCTCGGATCTCATCATGCAGATACCGACAACCGATCCGGGCTATTACAGCCGGCGCCGGCGGAGCGCTGGATATCTGAACGTACTACCGGACCAGGTATGTAACGCCATTGATCTTCGACTCCGCCGCACGCGATTGAATGCTCCCGCTAATCTCGTCTCCTACCAAAGACAATGATCGGGGCTCATGACCTCCTGAGACGCGCCCGGATTCCGACCGGCTTCGTACTGGGGTTGGTCTTTATCCTTACGGCCCACCCGTCACTCAAGAGCCTAGCCTGGGGATCGGCGCTCGCGCTGGTGGGTATCGCCGTACGGATCTGGGCGATTGGTCATCTAGTGAAAGACGCCGAACTGACGACTGCCGGGCCCTATGCATTCATTCGCCATCCCCTATACCTCGGGAATCTATTTATTGGGATCGGCCTCGCTCTAGCATCCGACCGATGGTTCCTTACGATGATTTTCTTGCTCTATTTCGTCGTGATCTATCCTCCGACGATGAAGGCAGAGGAGGCACATCTACAGGAACTCTTTCGTGACCAATTTGGCACCTATCGGAACCAGGTCCCTCAGTTCGTCCCGGGCTGGAGGCGCTACAGTGGCGTCAATTCGCCAGTTTTTCATTGGAAAAGGTATTGGGTGCATCGGGAGTATCGTGTCGCTTTGGGATTCCTGGCCGTGCTATTGATCCTGAGTGGACGGATGTGGATTAATGCACGATGGCAACTATGAACGAGCCTCGTTCGCCCGAGCCCGCTCACCGGCCGGCCCGATCAGTGTCCGTGAAGTTTGTCCTTTCGTTCGGCCGCGAAGAGGTCACGAGGCGAATCGGAGCCTGGACCCTGTTGGCGCCCGCGGTGCTGGCTGTGCTCGTTTCAGCCAATTCGTCACAGGATCCAGCCGAGGGCTCCCGGCCGCCAACAGCCAAGACCTTCCCGCTGTCATCGGACCTTGGTGAATCACTAAGCTTCCAGGTTAAACTCTCAAAGTCATTCTTGTCGGGGACGATTGGGCGGCTGACGATTTCGATCAGACGATCCTCGGAGGCTCCTTTACTCGATCACTACATGCTCCGTGCTGAGGCAATGTCGGATGGACTCCTTCCCCAGCTGCTCGGCATGGAAGTCCACGATGTGTTCGATACGTTCGTCAGCCCTGAGGATTTCGGCGTCGCACGATCACGAAGACAAATAGACGAAGGTCGGCGAAAAGTCTTTGAGCTGACTGTATTCATGCCCGCCGAAGGAAAGATCTTACTAATCAGGCGCGATCTCAGAACCCCTGGGGCACCGCCTCGGGTTGCGGAGCATCCTGCCCCCGCGTGGGCCCAGGACGCGCTGTCAGCAATTTATTACATCCGGTCACAGCCATTGACCCCGGGGACTGCGTTAACCGTACCCGTCGTAAACCGGGAGAGGGTCTATCCGATCAAGGTCGCGGTCGGTGAAGTCGAAGAGATCGAATCGAGCTGGGGGAAACTGAGTGCATTGAGGCTCGAGCCCCAGGTGTTCGGCAAGGGGCAAATGATCGATATCGAGGCGCAATTGACGATCTGGGTAACCAATGACGATCGCCACTTGCCATTGTCGGCACATATTCGTGGATCATTCGGTCAGGTCACATTTCTGTTGAAGGAGATCAAAGGAACGTCCCTGCCAGTCCCTCGACTTCCCAATCACGAGCCGCAAAAACCCGCTTTTGAAACGGTGGTTTTACTCCCTCAGGCGACCGTCCGGGCTCGTGTTGCCTCAAGAGGTGGCGCCAACTATTGATCCATGCCCATCGTTATCACGCTTCTTGGTGGTCCGAACGCTGGCAGAAGATTTAGCTTTGAGCAGCCGATGATTAGTCTTGGGCGAGCGCCGGACAACGATTTGATATTTGACCCGATCGAACGCCGGGCCTCGGCCCATCATGCAGCCATCGAGCTTGGTCCCGGAGGCTATTCTCTTCGAGATCTCAACAGCAAAAACGGGACCTACATCGGCACGGAACGAATCGCCCGAAAATCGATCGGCGGCGGGGAGATTGTGGAATTCGGGCGAAGAGGGCCCCGGATCCTGATCCAGATCCTGAACGAGGGAGAGCAGACGCTCCAACACCCCTCATTGTCGACCGATGAGGAGGTAGTTCCAGCCACACTGTCGGCCACGCTGGACCCGAATCGGGGATCCTTTGAAGGATTTCGACGCATCGGTCGTCATACCATGCAATTTGTTGTTGAGGCCGCCACACGTCAAGCCTCTGCGCGCATGCGGCGCTGGTTCCTGGCTGTCGTGCTGTTACTGCTGGCGGCGGCCGTGCTGACATTTTATCAACTGAATATCCGAACCGGCAGGAGACCCACGGGCCCGGCGGAAGTGGATTCCGGCGACTTCACCGAAGTGGTCGCCAAGAATCAGCGCGCCGTGGTCCTCGTGCAAGTGCAATTTCAGTTGGTCGACGAATTGGGACGCATTATTGCGGACGGTTCCAGTGAAGGGTCGGGTTTCTTGGCCGACTCGGCCGGACACTTGATTACCAACTACCATATCGTGAAACCGTGGGAGTTTGATCCCGAGCTCTCCACCCCAAAGGCTACTGTTAAATCGAAAACCATCAGAATTATATTCGCAGATCATCGCGCAGATGAGGCCATCATTGCCGAGGCAGGAGCCGAAGATCGCGCGATGGATCTGGCCATTTTAAAAATATCGCCTCACAAAGGCCTGGAGAAGGTCCAAGGGTTCGATCCGGACATGTCCCATCTCCGCCAAGGCGAAGAAGTCGCGTTCGTGGGCTTTCCGTTGGGGTCCGACCTGTTGCGCACAACCCATCAGGAGCGAGCCACCACCACGCTAATTCGGACCACGATCAGTAAGGTTGCCCAGAATGTGCTTCAGGTGGAGGCCCCGGTTTACCATGGTTTCAGTGGCAGCCCAATCCTCAATCGTGCGGGGAACGTGGTGGGAGTACTCACTGCGCGGCTTGGAGAAGCGGGGGAAAGTCCACAGTCCGGACCGCGCTCCATTGGGATCGCGACGCCCATAGGTTATGCCATAGAACTGCTTGACCGGGGGGACGATCACAACTGAGCCGGGCCAGTATCTTGACACTCTCCGGGTCGGTCGCTAATGTACTCGCGCGTTGTTAGTTGTTTGAATCATCTGTGGGCGTGGGCCGTTAGCTCAGTTGGTAGAGCAGCGGACTCTTAATCCGCGGGTCGCAGGTTCGAGCCCTGCACGGCTCACCACTTACTTTCTTTTTCGACTTACCTTCTCTTTCGGAAAAAAGAAAGTAAGCAAAGAAAAAGCTGCCTGCTCGCGACCCGCCAGCATCCTTTGGCAGCATCAAGCGGGTTGTCCCGAATAGGCTGCAGCAGGGGCCAGATGAGAGTAAGCGAAGGAAGAGCTGCCCCCGGTACGAAGTCAGCGGTGAGGAAAGGAGATCAAGCAATCATAGCTGCCGCGGGCAAAGGAAGAGCGAAAGTGGCGGAACTGGTAGACGCGCCGGACTTAGGATCCGGTGGTTAAACGCCGTGGGGGTTCGAGTCCCCCCTTTCGCACCAGTTGTTTGTTAACGGTATTAACACCCACCCGGTCTAGATCCGCTCATCGTAAGGATAAGGCATGGATGTCAGCGCGGAAGTTATTGAAGTATCTGTGTGCAAGAGGACGGTAAACGTAATTGTGCCTGCCGATGTCGTCCGACAGGAGTTCTCCGCCGCCTATTCCGGCATTTCGCGCTACGCCCGAATCGCTGGATTCAGACCGGGAAAGGTACCGCTCGGGGTTGTACGACAGAGATTCCAGAAGGAAGCACGGGAGGAAGTGCTCCAGCATCTCGTACCCAAAGCGCTCCGATCAGTACTGAGCGAGCGCAACCTTTCGCTTGCCTCCGAGCCGAAGATCTTGGAATTGCACCTCGAGGATGACCAACCGCTGTCATTCAGGGCAGCGATCGAGGTGTTCCCTCAGGTTGAAGTTAAGAACTATCGGGACCTTCGACTTACTCGACCAGCTGCGGTCGTTCAAGAGCAGGAGATCGCTCAGGCGCTCGAGCAGCTCCGACAAAAACACGCTCAACTGTTTCCCGTCGAGGATCGCCCTGCCCGGATGGGCGACCACTTGACGCTCAAGTTGACCGCGCGAGAGACCGGCGACTCCGGGAGTCCGGAGCGCATTCTGTTGAGTCAGCACGTCGCCTCCGTTGAGTTGGGAGGCGAGGAGACGTTGGAAGAGTTCACGGATAACCTGACCGGAACCGATGTGGGGACTTCGAAGTCCTTTCGTGTTCAATATCCGGCCGACCATCCGGATCCAGAATGGGCGGGCAAGCTGGTGGAGTACATCGTTGAGGTTCAATCCATCCATGAAAGAGAGTTACCCGAACTGGATGATGAATTCGCCTCCTCTCTCGGACAGGACTTGGATTCACTCCAAGCATTGCGTGATCGAATCCGCGCCCAGAGTTTGGAGCGAGCGGAAGCGCGTGCGCGCGAGGGCCTCCGCCAATCCGCTATGGAACTTCTGGTGCAAGCGCACCATCCGGAAGTTCCGGATTCTTTGGTCGAGCGCCAGCTGCGCTCTCGCTTGCGAGAGATCGCCCGGGAGGCCGCCACACGAGGAATTCCACCCAACTCACGACAGATTGATTGGAGCAAACTGGCAGAATCGGAACGCGAACGCGCCACTCGGGACGTCCAGGCGGCGTTCATCCTGCGACGAATCGCACAGGCTGAA
>JACXTT010006773.1_pt1 | contig 16287 bp, 12 predicted proteins | sample 9270951 | NCBI WGS metagenome assembly JACXTT01 (sample SAMN15532306, study PRJNA645909) | rock metagenome | isolation source: weathered quartz diorite | place: Puerto Rico | collected 2017-06-21 | reverse complement strand
GGCGGACACAGCTCGCTGCCGCGGCCGGCGGACAACCCGGTGTACCGCCTCGCCCCGTTCCTCGAGCGCCTGGCGCAATACCAGTTTCCCGTGAAGCTCAACGAGGTCTCGCGCGCCTTCCTCGAGCGCTCGGCGGCGATCGACACCGGCCAGCTGGCCGAAGACATGCGTGGGGTCCTCAAGGATCCGCCGGACTCGGGCGCCGTCGCTCGCCTGTCCGCCGTGCCGTTCTACAATTCGAAGCTCCGAACCACCTGCGTCGCCACGATGCTCGAGGCTGGTCACGCCGAGAATGCGCTTCCCCAGTCCGCAAGGGTCACCGTGAACTGTCGTATCCTGCCGGGGGAGCCCGCCTCGGAGGTCGAAGCGACGCTGCGGCGCCTGACCGCCGACGACCGGATCACGCTCCGGACACTGTACGCTCCGATCCCGAGCCCGCCGTCTCCGCTCACGCCGGAGATCATGGGGCCGCTCGAGCGGCTCGTGGCGGAACAGTTCCCGAAGGTCCCCATCGTGCCGATCATGGAGGCCGGCGCCACGGACGGCCTCTTCCTGCGGAACGCGGGTATCCCCGCCTACGGGGTGTCCGCCGTGTTCGAAGAGCAGAACGACGTCCGGGCGCACGGCCGGGACGAGCGCATCGGCGTGCAGAGCTTCTACGATGCACTCGAGTTCTGGTATCGGATGATGCAGGCATACGCGGGCAGTTGACGCCCCGCTCCGCGAGGGCTATTTCAAAGCGGGTTCACTTGGGCGCCCGGTAGCCGTATGTGGAAGCGTGTGGTGAATGGAGTTCGGGGCCGGGTAGCGCGCTTCCGCGCACCCGGCGCCGCGTCTTCTACGGCCATCCCGCAAGCCTTCGACGAGTCGCGCCCCGTGGACCGCCCCGTGCCCGTGGCGGCCTCGATTCTGTGGCAGCCGATCCACACCGGCGCATCGGGCGCAGACTCCTCCTTCATCTACATCACCCAGCGGGCCCTCGCCGCGGTCGAGGATCATTGCGCGGCGGAGCGCACCGCGTGCTCCGGGCTCCTGACAGGAGAGCTGTATCGATCCCCCGATACCGAAGAGCCGTACGTCGTCGTCGAGTCGACCATCCGCCTGCCCACGAGCCCCGGCGACGACGCCAAGGCGTCGCTCGTCCAAGGGTGGGTCGTGGCCCAGAGTGTGCTTCGAGCGACAGGCGAGCAGCTCGTCGGCTGGTACCGCGGGGAGGCCGACGCGGGCGACGGGGGCGACGCCGGTGAACGGGCCAGCGAGAGTGGACCTGTGGATGTCAAACTGTCGATCGCGGAAGCGGAAGCGCACACGGCGTTGTTCCCGCAGCCGTGGCAGATCGCGATGAAAATGGGTCCCGGTCGCGGCGGTGTCTTCAGTCCGGCGGCGGGGGGCGCGTGGGCGCACCGATGTATTTCGTTCCACGAGGTCGTGGATCCCTCGGCGGTCGGTCCGGACGGCAGCGCGCGGACCACGCTCCATTGGGACAACTATCGTACGGATCAAGCAGTCGTCCCGACGGATCCGGCACCCGCCGGCGCGAGCCTCGTGGTACCCCACCAGCTCGCACCGTCCGTGGCCGCGGCCGAGCCGACCATACCCACGCGCCGGCCGCAGCGGCAATCTCCCCGGGTTTTGTTACCAGACCAGTTCGGAGAGTCGATTGGAGTCGAGCGGCGCAAGTCGTCCCCGACCTCCTGGGGCAAACGGGCGGCCCTGGTCGGCGCGTACGGTGTCGTCGGTCTGCTGGCAATAGCCGGTTTGTTCCGCCTGTATTCGGCGCTCGCGTCGCCCGCGTCTCCGGGTTCTCGCCCGGCGCCCGTGGAGGACGCGGTGGTCACGCCCGAGGCGCGCCTCGACCGGGCCGCCGATACCCTCGGGCTCGCGATCGCCGCGTTCGACCTGCGCGCGCGCATGTTCGCCAGCCGGCAGATGGAGTGCCCCGAGCTGGCCCGGGGGCTCGTCCTCGTTGAGGAGCGCTGGACGGCGTACAACGCCGCCCGTAAGGACGCCGGCGCATCGCTCGATTCGCTGCGCACCGCCCGAGACCGAAACCTGTATGCGGACGCGGATGGAGTGGAGCGGCGGTTCGAACGCTCCGGGTGCCCGCGGCCATGAGAGGCAAGGGAGCGGTGCTCGTCGGCCTGCTGGTGTGCGGCATGCCGTCCCCCGGCGCGACGCAGGGATCACAGCCCCTCCGCAAGACCGACGTGATCCGGTTGCTCTCGAACCCGCTGATCTCCAAGAGCGAGGTGGCGGATCTGATTCGACGGAACTGCATCGCGTTCCGTCCCACACCGCGAGACTGGGCCGATCTGCGCGACTTCGGCGCCGACGCCGAGGTGCTGAGCAGCCTTGGGGGCTGCACTGGCGCCACCCCCGCGCCGCGCCCGTCACCGGCTCCGCCGCCGGTGGCTCCCTTGGTCGCCGTCCTGCTCCCGCCGCACGTGAACGCGGTCGTCGGCACGACGGCCCTGGCGCGCGTGCAAATCAAGCGGGGCGACGTGGCGCAGGCCGGTGTGCCACTCGTGCTTCGAGGCAGCGCGGCGATTCCTGGTGGCCCGGGGCAGGACGCTCAGGCGACCACCGACCCCGTTGGGGTCGCTGCGTTTCAGGTGTCGGCTGGGCGGGTGCCCGCGACCTATCACCTCGAGGTCGTCACGGGGTCGGGCGCGACGATCGCCGGCACGCCGCCGCTCGAGCTCGCGGTGGGGGCGGCGGCCCCGGCCGCGGTCGACGTTCAGCCCGCGCGCGTGGAGGTCCGCGCCGGGGAACACGGCTCCGTCCCGGTGCAAGTCGCGCTCCGGGACTCGTTGGGCAACGCCGTTGTCGGCGAGCCCGTGGCCCTGCAGGCGGACGGACCCGACATGGGCATAGCGGCGGCAACCCGCGTCACCGACTCGCTCGGGCGCGCCGGGTTCGGCGTGGAGCGGGCGGGGGTGCGGCGCGGCGGCCGTTTGCTGATCCGCGTGCGGGGACAGTCGCTCGGCGGCGTGGATGTGATCCGGACCGACATCCTGGCAGTCGCGGCGTCGGGGTTCGTCGCGGGGACGGGCCAGCGCGGCATCGCGCGCACGCGCTTGAACGATCCGGTCGTGTTCCAGATTCGCAACAGCGCGGGCCGCCCGATCGCCGGAAAGACCGTGGCGTTCCGCGCCGTCAACGCGGACGTGTCGCCCGACAGTGTGATCACGGACTCGGCGGGGATCGCCCGGGTCGACGTTACGCTGGGGAAGCAGGCGGGGCCAGCGCTCCTGACCGCCACGGTTGACTCAGTGCAAAAGCAGGCATCCTTCTCAGTCGATCCCGCGGCACCCGTGAGCGTCGTGATCGAGCGGGACGGCATGCGTGTGGACGGCAGTACGATGGCGGTGCCGGCGAATGCGACGTTCGTCATCCGTGTGTCGGCGCAGGACGCGTACGGCAACGCGGTCGGCACGGCCGATCTGGCGCGCATGATTCAGAAGATGCGGAACCGCTACAACCTGCAGTCGCAGCTCTTGAAAATGATGGGCGTTGAGTCGGACGGCGCCGCCGCCCTCGTGACGTTCAAGCCGGCCGGGGTGGGCCAGGCGGACCTGTCCATTGCGGGGGCGACCGTGTCGGTCAACGTCGTTCCAGGGGGGGGGAGGTAACATGGATCGCATGCGTCGCGTGAGGGACGGCTTCACGCTCATCGAGCTCTTGATCGTGGTGGTGATCATCGGCATTCTGGCCACGATCGCGATCCCGAAGTTCGTCAATACGAAAACTCGCGCCTACATCGCGTCGATGAAGTCGGACCTGCGCAATTTGCTCACGTCGGAGGAATCGTTCTTTGCCGACTCCATCCGGTACGGCGGGACTACGTCCTGCACTACGCCACCGACCGCGGGCACGGTGAACTTCTGTCCTTCAAGCGGGAACGCGCTAGCGGGCCCGACCGTCAACGGCGGCGGCTGGAGCGCCACGATGACGAATGCCAACGTGACCAACCCGATCGTGACCTGCGCGATCTTTGTGAACACGCTGGCGGTGGCGCCGGCGACCAAGGAGGGCGTCGCGGCCTGCCAGTAGGCGGCCGCATGGGGGGGCTCTACCCGGCGGACGCGGTCCGCTCGGCGGCCTGGACCGCCGAGTCCAGCCAGTCGGTCACCTGCTGGAAGTTGAAGGGCTTGCGAAGCACCACGCACGGGTTGCGATAGACCCAGGCGTGGACGTCCGGCGCGTCCGCGTCGCCCGTCATCAGCGCGATGCGACCCGCGAGATGCGGCCAGCGCCGCACGACGGCGAGGTAGAGGGCGAGGCCCGACATGGTCGGGAGCCGAACATCGAGCAGCACCGCGGTCACCGGCTCCGTGCCGAGCAGACGGTAGGCGGCATCCGGATCGCCCGTGGTCAGCGTCCGATACCCGACGGTCGTGAGCACGCTGTCGAGCGACGCGCGGAGCAGTGAATCGTCGTCGACGATGAGCACGGTGCGCAGTTTGTTCATGCCGGAACTAACATAGTGAAACGGGGAGTCCCGCGTCGAGGACGGGGGCCCTATGTTCAATTCTGACACGGCTTGGGGGCGGATCGGGCCTGGTGGTCCGACTGGTCTTCAAAACCAGCTGGGGTCCGTTAGGACCTCGGTAGGTTCGATCCCTACCCGCTCCCGCCACGCTTCCACACACCGCTCCACGGTTCGAACGCGGAGGGCGCGAATCCGACGCGCGTGACCGAGTTGTCGCCCGCTGGCGTTCAGCGCATCCGCCGGTGCCCCCGTGAGGTCCTGTCACTGGTGACCGCTGTCACGAGACGCCGGGTCACCTGTCTCCGCCGAAATTTGCAACGCCTCGCGCGAGAGCCGAGACCGAATTTTTCTCTCTAATAGCACATTCACTGCTAACTCCCTGTCCAGCCTCACCTAACAAACAGCGCCGGAGCCGGTACAGCGCTTGCTATCCCTACTAGCCCCACCTCTCTCGTGAGGCAGTCATGGCCGCCTGGAAGCTTTTCGGGAAAGACGTCACGACGGAGCAGCTTCCCGCCGAGCTCCGCTCGATCCTCGCCCAGATGCAGCGGGAACGCGTGGCGTTCGAGGCCTTGACCAACGGCGCACGCGACGCCGCCCAAAACCTGACACAGCTGCAGCAACCGATCTCGGACGCCCAAAAGACCGTCATGGAGCTGCAGGCACGGATCAAGAGCCTGGAGCGAGTGATGCCGGTGCTCGCCACGCTCGACGAGCAGACCGAAGCAGTCGCCCGGGTCCAGCAACGCACGGAAACACAGATCAACCGCAGCGCGGACGATGCCAAGCAGCTGCGGAACGACATCGAAGGGCTCCGCTCGACGCTCGAGGCGGGGCTCGCCCTGAAGAACGATCTGACGGGCTTTCTCGAGCTCGGTGGCGGCTTCAAGGCGCTCCGCATGGATGCCGACAAGCTGACAGCCGAGCTTCGCAGCATGACGCAAGGGTTCGAACGGGTGCGCGAGCGCCACGAGGAGCTTCACCGCACGAGCGAGGGGGTCGCCGCGAGACTTACGGCTTTTGAGGACCGTCAACAGCAAGCGCAGGACGCGGTCGCGGCGACGGAGTCCCGCGCGGCCGCGCTCGGGCAGTCCCTCAAGGACCTGGCTCAGGCCGCCGCCGATGCGGCTCAGACCAAGCGCCAGCTCGGTGCACTCAAGTCGCTCGCTGAGGCGGTCAGCCAGAAGGTTACGGCGCTCGAGCAACAACGCGACGTCGTCGAACGTGCTACCAGCCAGGTCGGCCGTCTGCACGAACTCATGCGCGAAGTCGACGCCAAGATTGTGAAGCACGAGGCGAGCGCGAAGAGCCTGGGTGAGCTCGAGACGAAGGTGAACGAGCTCAAGGCGCTCTACGGCGACGTGGTCGAGCGCTCGCAAGAAATCAGCGCGCATCAACAGGAAGCGAAGCAGGCCGATGCGGAGCTGCGGAGCCGCCTTGCGGGGCTGCGGGACGAGGTACAGCGAGCGGTGAAGCGGTTCGAGCTCGAGCATCAGGGCCTCGACGCGGTCAGCCAGCGGATTCTCGACCTCCGCGGCGGGCTCACCGATATGGAAGCGCGTTTCCGTGGGCTCGACGAGTCCAGCCGCACCATCACCGAAGTCCGATCGAAGGCCGACGGGCTCGCCACGCAGCTGAGCGGGATCTCCGAGAGCGTCACGCAGCTCGAGACGCAGGCCGAGCGGATTCGTGCGGTCGAGGCGAATGCAGGGCGCCTTGGCGAAACCGTCGACGACATGACGCAGCGCGTGGCTCGGCTCGAAAAGGCCAAGCCAGCGGTCGAAGCGGCGTTGCAAGACGTCGCCAGCCTCAAGGGCACCCACGAGGCAGTCCGGGATGCGATCGAGCAGGTGCAGCGCACCCAAGGCGAGATCGCTCGGGCGCACGAAGGCCAGGCCGGCTTGAAGGCCTGGCTCACGACCGCGACGGATTCGGTGAACGCGCTGCGCGGAGAGCTCGCCGCGGTGGAAGAGATGAAGCCGACGGTCGAATCCGTCCGCGCGGAAACGGATCGCCTATCGCAGTCTATGGCGCAAGTGGAGGCGCGCCGCCAGCTCATCGAAGGGATGAACACAAGACTGTCCGAGCTCGCGTCACTCAGCGGCCAGCTGGAGGAGCGAAGCAGTGGCTTGCTGGCACGCATGGACAGCGCGGACGAGCGGTTCGGCGCCGTGGCTGCCCGCGCCGAGGAAGCCGCCCGGATCGAGAGGCTCGTGCCCAGCGCGCTTGCCACCGTTGAGCGGGCAGAGCGTCGCGTCGCGGAAATGGACTCCGCCCTTGCGTCGCTCCACGCTCGTGCTCAGCATCTCGAGGGCCTGGCCGAGCGTACGCGCGCACTCGGGCAGGAGCTGGAGCTCCGCCAGGCGGCCCTCGACAAAGCTGCCGAGCATCTTGACCGTGCGTCACAGCTTCGTGAGCAGGCGGCCGCCAACGCCCAGCAGCTCGAGGAGCGTAGCGGACAGCTCACGGGAGCCCTCGCGACCGCAGGCAATCGGCTCAATCAGGTCACGACGACGCTCGATGAGCTCGACAGCCGCGCCGGCAACCTGCGCTTCGTGCAGAGGCGGATGGCACAATTCGAGGAGCGGCTCGCCAAATGGGAGGCGGTAGAGGCGCATCTGACGCGGGCGCTCGACCAACTCGCACAGCGCCAGACGACGCTCGACGCGCTCCAGGGCGATATGAATCGCCTCTTCGAGGTCGCCGAGCGGACGGTGGACGACGTCCGGTCCATCGCGGCCGCGAAGGAGGAAGTCGCGCAGACCCGAGCGATGCTCGAGAACGTGCTGGGCCTCGTGAGCCACGTGCACGACGCCGCAAACGGGTTGGACCACCGCAAACGGCAGGTCGACCAGGCGGAGGAGCGGCTTGGGCGCGTCGAGGCGCTATTGGCCGATATCCAGGCGAACTTCGAGAACCTGCACAGCCAGAAGGCGATGATGGATCAGGTCGTCGAACAAGCAGGGTCGCTCGCCTTCCACGCCAAGCAGGCCGAGGCGCTCATCGCCACCCTCCGTGAGGAGCGGGAAGCGATGGACAAAACCCGTTCGGGTGCGCCGGCGCGGAAGGGGAGCTTCGCGAAGAGCGCCTGATCTCAAGTCGTAGGTGTAGATGAAGCCCCGCAGCCAGTTTCGGCGGCGGGGCTTCATTCTCACCTCTTCTTGTCCCCGTTGTGCCTCTCCTTGGCGAGGCCTTGAGCCCGCATCGCCCGCCGGTACGCGACGGCCACGGCGTCGAAGCGCAGGTGCAGCTCGTCGGCGAGATCGAACGGGACGATCTCCGGCCGTTGCGACTCGACGATCCGCTGGTCCTGATTGAAGATCACATCCTCGAAGTCCTGCAGCACGCTGTCCGACTGGTCGAGGTTGTAGTTCCGGGCGACCAGGACGTAGCCGACGCAGCGCTCGCGGTCGACCGGCTGCGATGCAAAGAAGTAGACCATCCCCTCGCGTCCGCCCCAGCCAAGGTGCAGGACGATCGTATACGGTAGGTGGAGCTCGTACCGACTGCGACGCGTCGGCGCCTCGCGCTCTGCGTTCGCGAACACAGGAAACGACGCCGTGCCCGGCGCTTCGGGGCGGACGATCTCGTAGTGCAGGACGTGACCAACGGTCCGCACGGTGTGCGCGGGCACGACGGGGCGCGCCGGATCGCCGAGGAGACCCGGATGCACCCAGGGGAAGTGCCCGAAGTCCGTGAAGTTCTCGACCTGACGCGACGCGTCGGCGTGCCACGCGTACGGCCCGGCTCGGACCACCTTCCAGTCACGTGACTCGAGTTCGGGCACCTCCGGCAGCTCCCAGCGGGGCTCGTCGAGGGCGACCCAGATGAGGCCGTAGCGCTCCTGACAGCGGAACCGATCGATCCGGGCCTTGCGCGGCACGCGAGTCGGGTCGTCGAGCTGGGGGATCGCGACGCACTCGCCGCTCGCGGCGTAACGCCAGCCGTGGTACGGGCACACGAGCTCGTTGCCCTGCACGGACCCGAGTGAGAGGGCCGTCCCGCGGTGAATGCACAGGTCGGAATGAGCGTGTACCGTGGCCGCGCTGTCACGCCAGAGCACGATTCGCGACCCGAGCAGTTCAGCCGGCGCCGGGCCGGCGGTGGTCGCTGTCGAGAACGCGACCGCGTGCCAGCACCGCTGGAGCGCGATCGCGTCGCCCGCGGCCGAGGGCGTGCTTCGTCTCATTCCAGCAGTCTCCAGTCGTCATCCGAGGTCAAGGCATAGTCGAGAAACGTGCGACATCCGTACATCGTGCACGGGAACTGGGTGATCTCCTCCCGGTGCAGGTGGAAGGAGAGACGCCGAAGCTCCATCCATTTGAGCCCGGGCGCGTAGTCGGGCCAAAAGGCGAAGAAATACTCCTCGTGGCCGATCGAGTCGCGTACCGTCAGCCTGTAGGAGCAGCAGACGGGTGGCTCGTGGCAAGCGTTCGGGTCGTGCACGCGGACGCCGAGATGGCAGACGCTTTCCAGGTCCTGGCGCCGCTCGATGTTGGCCAGCACGCCTGTCACGACGCGCTCCTGCGGGAACGCGCAGCCGACCACCACGAGCAGGACGCCGAGCGCGGCGACGACGAGCCGGCGTCGCTGAGGCTCTTCCTCGATGTCGTTGAGTGACACGCCGGTGTCCCCCTTCACACGCACAAGCTATCACGCCCGGGCCACGTCGCACGTCGTCCACAGGGATGCGCCGGATGCGCATCAGCCGCAGGGGCAGGTCGTACTCCCTCACCCGAGCCCGTCTGGCATCCGGCTTGCATTGCTACTCTGCGGCCCGCAGGAGTGAGCCGCGCCCCCGTCTCCGTTCGGTTGTGAGGAGCGAGGACTGGATTGTGGGCTCCCGGCCACTCCCTGCGGCGCCGCCAACCCCCCTCTCCCCCCGGGCTAGGCCGGCTTCCGCCACGTCGCGAAAGGCGACGTGACGGCGTATCTTGTGCCGTCCTCTGGGGGCGCCCCGGCCCCCTCCCGTCCCCCGATTCGGAGCTTCGCCATGCCGGCCGTTCTCCTCCTCGTTTGGCTGGTGGCAGGCTTCCGCGGTCCAGGCCCCGGTCCAGAGGCGCTGCCGCGTGCGGCCGTGCTCGTCGACTCGGACGCGCACCGGCTGGTGATCGAGCTGCCAGCCGTCGACGTACCGGCTGCGCACCGCGGCGACGAAGCGATGGTGGGGCTGCCCCTCTGCCAGGTGCTCTTCCCGGTGGACGCGTCCCTGCACAGCGCGCACGTGGAGCTCTTGGACGATGGTGGCCACGCGCTGCCTCACACGATGCTCCACCATTTCAACCTGAGCGATCCGGACCACCGGGAGCTATTCCTTCCGATCGGCCTGCATCTGCTCGCGGCGAGCCGCGAGACGCCGGCGATCACGGTCCCGCGGCTCTTATTCGGACTGCCCCTTCAGCGCGGGCAGCGGCTCATCGCCGGTGCCATGCTCGCCAATTCGTCGGCAGTGGCGTACCACCACGTGCGCGTTCGGCTGGTCCTGCGCTACGTTCGCGGCGGGCTGCCGTGGCCGCTCTATCGCACCTATCCCTGGTCCATCGACGTCCAGTATCCCCTCGGGCGTCCGCCGACGGGAAGCAAGGCGTTCGATCTGTCGCCCGGCCGCACAGAGCGGTCTTGGGAGGGGAGCCCGGCCATTCCCGGCACCATCCTCGGCCTGGGAGGGCACCTGCACGACTACGGCGTGAGCCTCGAGCTCAGGGACATGACCACCGGCGAGGTGCTGTGGCGGGGCACACCGAAGACAGATGGAGCAGGGCGCGTCATCACCTTTCCCCTGGCCCGCTTCTACAGCTTGCGTCGGTTGGGCTTACACGTAATCCCCACTCATACGTACCGCCTCACCGCGGTGTACGAGAACCCCACCGGAAAGCTGATCCGTGACGGCGGGATGGGCGCGGTGGCCGGTCTGTTCGTGCCCGACCGAGGCGCGACGTGGCCGGCCGTGGATACCGCGAACAGCCTTTACCAGCAGGACCAGGCCGCTACGCTACGCTCCGGCGCAGACGAGATGGCGGACATGATGATGGGCCATCACGCCGACCCCTAAACACAACTTGCCACCGGGCGTGTGGCCGGCGTCACGCCTGCCGAAATAGGCGAGCAGGTAAGTTCTCGTCGTGACCGGCATGCAGTGGGGTCGTCTCCAGGTGGACGTGAACTGCGCGCTGCGCCGCGGGGCCTGGTACCGTGTAGCGCGCCTCGCTCCTCTCGAAGCCATCCTCGACGTGAACCGCAGGCCCCTCAAAGTTCCACACTATCTCGTCCAAGTCGTCTCGCGACCCCCCACGCGATGGTCGGTGGTGCCGCGGCCCGAGCGCGCGGGCGAGCTCCCGGCCGACTGGGGGCCGCACTACGGGGTGTGTCCGAGCTGCCGGGAGCGCTCCGCCCTGCGCGGGCGGCCACGGCGGCTCGAGTGCCGGCGCTGCCGTGGTGAGTTCGACGTGGCGTGGGACGAGGAGTACCTTCTAGGAGTGTGAACGCCTCCGCGGCGCCGCCGTGATCGGAAAGCGCTTCTACCATCTTCGCTGTCTCGCCCTCGCCCCCGGCCTGGTGCTCGTCGTGGCCTCCTGCAAGCCCCCAGCGCCGGTGCACTCTACCAATGGTCTGACCGCGCTCCGGACGTTCGGCGACTCCCTCACCACCCTCCGTCGCCCGCGTCTCCGGGAAGGAGTCGATACCAACGACGCCCTCGCGTACTACCAGGCAGTCGTCCCGCTCGTGAGGGGTGGGTTTGAGCTGTCGACGGCCGAGGCCGCGCTGTACTGGGCCTCCCGATTGGATCCCTCCTGGGCGGACCCGGTGTATGCGCGGTCGCTTCTGCTCTTGCGAGCGGTCCGCAACGACGCGGTGGCCACGTTCTTTCAGACTCACTCCGAGCGAGCGGCCCGGAGCGTGGCGTTGACCGAGCGCCAGATGCAGCTCGTGGACTCTCTGCGTCGCGCGGCCTGGGCGCGAAATCCCTTCGTCTTCACCGGGCTCGACTTCCCCAGTTTCGTCCCGCGGCGCCGCGCCCCGCCCGAGGAAGAAGGACTGTACGCGTTCCAGAACCAGAAATTCGCCACCGCAGACAGCCTGTTCGCCATCGCGCTGCGCAAGCACCCCGGCGAAGTCGGCTTGCGCATCTATCGGGCGCAAGCGCTGTTCTATCTCGCGCGCTACGACAGCGCGGTGACCGAGCTCGAAATCGGACGGGACTCCTTACGCGCAGCGGTGCAGCAGCATACCGCCCAGATTCTCCCGTCGACCGACATGTTCGAGTATGCGATCGGCATCGCGCGGGTTCAGCAGGGGGACTTCCTCGCCGCCCGGGCGGCCTATGAGCGGGCGCTCACGGAGAACCTCGCGTTCTACTGGATCCACGCGCGGCTGGGCGGCGCCGCGCTCGCGCTCGGCGATACCGCAACCGCGCTGAGCGAGCTCGAAACGGCGGTCGAGATCAGTGGTCGCGATCCCGTGATGCACCTGTTTTACGGCGTGGTGTTGCATTCCGCGCGACGGTTGCCGGAAGCGGAGGAACAGCTGCGGCTCGCCGTCGGGCTCGACTCCGACTACGCGGAACCGTACTACCGTCTCGGCGTCGTCTACCAGGCGGAAGGCAAGATCACGCAGGCCATCGCGCAGTACCGCACGTTTCTCGCCCGCGCCCCGAAGCGCGACCGGGACCGTGCCACCGCCACCAGCGCGCTGACGGCGCTCGGGGTGGCGCCGCCGGACTCCCGCTGAGCGGCCGAGTCAACCCCGCATCGCGCGTTCGACCGCCGCGAGGTTGGCGTCGATCTCGACCGGCCGGTTGGCCCACGCCGGCGGCGGCCCGGCCTCTTGATGGTCGCGGATCACGATTCCCGGGTCTTTGAGGACGTGGCCGGTCAGCACCGCGACCACACGATCGGCCTTCCCGATCACACGTTCTCTCAGCAATTGCCGCACGCCGGCCACGGCGGCGGCGCTGGCAGGCTCGCATCCGATCCCCGCGCCATCCACGGCTGCCTTGGCCTCGAGAATGTCGTCGTCGCTGACGGCGGTCACAACGCCGTTCGTCTCGCGAATCGCGCGGGCCGCTCGGTCGTACGAAACGGGGTTGCCGATATTGATCGCCGTCGCAACGGTGTGGGGCGTCACCCGATCGCGCCGGGCAAATCCTGAGCGAAAGCCGAGCGCGAACGGAGCCGCGCCTTCAGCCTGCACGGCGGCGAGCCGCGGAACGCGGTCGATCAGGCCCCACGCCCGCGCCTCCTCCAGTGCTTTCCCGAACGCCGCCGTGTTGCCGAGGTTTCCCGCGGGCACGACGATCCAGTCGGGCGGATCCCAGGACAGCTGTTGGAGCAGCTCCAGCACGATCGTTTTCTGGCCCTCGAGCCGGAACGGATTGACGGAATTGAGCAAGTACAGGCCGAGGCGCTCGCTCGCCTCGTCGGCGAGCTCGAGGCAATCGTCGAAATTGCCGCGCACCAGGAGCGTGCGCGCCCCGTAGGCGAGCGCCTGGGCCAGTTTGCCCGCAGCCACCTGATCCTTCGGGACGAGGACGAGCGCCGGCAGCCCGGCGAGCGCGGCATACGCCGCGAGCGAGGCGGCCGTGTTGCCCGTCGAGGCGCACGACACGGCACGCGCACCGATCCGTCGTGCCTGGGTCACGCCCACCGTCATGCCGCGGTCCTTGAACGAGCCCGTGGGATTCTGCCCCTCGTGCTTCAGCAGCAGTGGGGCGCCGGCCCACCGGGCTACCGGCGCGCTCTCGAGCAGCGGCGTGTTGCCCTCGGGGTAGGTGAGCACGTGCTCGCCCGCGGTCGGGAGCACGGCCTCGCGAAAGCGCCACACGCCCGAGGCCAGCGGACCGCGCCACGCGCCGCGGCGCGCGTCGAACGTCGCCCGCAAGGCCGGTCCCCCTTGCGCCGGCGCCCCGTGGCGCACCTCGAGCAGGCCGCCGCAGTGCGGGCAGCGGGGATGAGGATCGGTTTCGGGAATCTCGCTGCCGCAGGCGGCGCACACCTGCCACGTCGGGGGATGAGCCGGGGGGGCCGTACTCACGCGCCGGCGAGCTTGAGCACGTCGTTGAGAATCCCGCCGGCTGTCACGGCAGGCCCGGCCCCGGGACCCGTAATGACGAGCGGGTTTTTCTTGTAGCGCACGGTCGTGAAGATAAACTGGTTATCGGTGCCGTTGAGCGATGCCATCGGGCTCGACGCGTCCACGACCACGAGCCCCACACGCACCCGGCGCCGCGTCACGATGGCGCGGTACCGCAAGACGCCGCGGCGCGCGCGCGCGGCCGCCAGGCGCTTCGCCCACGCCGCGTCGAATCGCTCCAGCGATCCGATAAAGGTTTCGAGCGGGAGCCGCTCGGTGCCATCCGGGATGAGCGATTCGACCACGATGTCGCCGAGCTCTCCCGAGAACCCGAGCAGCCGCCCCAGGATCAACGCTTTGCGCGCCACATCCATTCCGGAGAGATCGTCGCGCGGATCGGGCTCGGGATAACCCTTCGCGATCGCCCCGCGCAACGCGGCCGAGAACGGTGCGCCACGGCCCATCTCCCCGAACAGATATCCGAGCGTGCCGGAGGGGCACCCCTCGATCTTCAGGACCCGGTCGCCCGACTCGACGAGCTTCTGGTACGTGTCGATGATCGGGAGACCGGCTCCGACGGTCGCCTCGAGCAGCAAACGACGCCCGCGCGCGTGCGCGGCGGCGAGCAGCTCGTCGTACACGCGCCGATCGGCGGCGACGGGGCGTTTGTTCGCGAGTACGACGTGCATGCCGGCGGCCAGGGCGCCCTTGAGCGTCTCGGTTGTGTCGGCCGCCGTGAGATCGACCAGGATCGGGTTGGCCAGGGCATGCCGCGCGATGAACGACACGGCGTCCCCAGCGCCCACGCGACGTCCCCCGGGCGCCTTGGCGAGCGGCGTGCGCCGGGCCTTGGCAGTGGCGAGGGTCGCAAGCCGGCGCGGCGACAGCCCGCGGGCCTCGAATACCACGCCGCTCCGGTCGATCACCGCGACGATGCGCAGCGTCAGTCCCTTACGCTTCACCTTCGCGATCATTGGCGCGAGCGCCCGGCCGATCTGTCCAAAGCCCAGCAGCACGACGTCGGTCCGCTCAGGCGGCGCCACGGCTCCGCCCCCGATCTTCGAGAGCTGGAAAGCCGCGTGGACCGCTCGCTGCGCGCGCGCCGTGTCGCGGCCGTCCAGCACGAGTGAGAGGTTGAGCTCCGACGAGCCCTGGGCCGTCGCGATCACGTTGATGCCTGCCTCGGCGAGAGCGGAGAACACCCGCGCGGCGATCCCCGGTGTGCCCGCCATGCCGAGTCCCACCACTACGAGCGTAGCGAGGCCGGTCCGGACCTCCACGCCGTCGATCTCCTGACGCGCGATCTCGCGCTCGAACGTCTCTTCCAGGCTCTTCCGCGCCCGTTTGGCGCTCTCCTCCGGAACGCTGAAGCAGATCGAGTGCTCGGACGACGCCTGACTGATGAGCGAGACCGAGATCTCTTCATGGTGCACGGCGGCGAACGTGCGTGCCGCGATACCGGGCACGCCGAGCATTCCGCTACCCGTCACCGTCAGCAGGGCTTGGCCCGGAATGGCCGAGAGCGCCTTGACCGGGTACTGCTCGAGGGTGCGGCGCCGCGAGATCTCGGTGCCGAGCGACGTCGGATCCGCGAAGGGTCGGATGCGGATCGCCACGGGCCGCTTGAGCACCGGGATGAGGGCGCGGGGATGCAGCACCCTCGCGCCGTAATACGCGAGCTCGGCAGCCTCGCGCACGTGCACCTGGGGCACGACCCGCGCGTCTGGGACAATGCGCGGGTCGGCCGTGAGGAGACCCGGCACGTCCTTCCAGAGCGAGACCTCTCGCGCCCCGAGCACGCGGGCGAGCAGCGTGGCGGTGAGATCCGAGCCGCCGCGCCCGAGCGTGGCCACCTGACCATCCGGCGTCGCGCCGAGAAACCCCGGGACGACGGGCACGGCGCCCCGCGCCAGCAGGGGCGGTAGGACGCGGCGCGCGGCCCGCTCCGTGCGGCGGAGGTCCGGTGATGCGTTGCCGAACGTGTCGTCGGTCTGAATCACCTCCGTCGCGTCCACGTAGGCGACCTCGCAGCCCGCGGCCTCGAGCGCCGCCGCGAACACGAGCGCCGACAGGCGCTCCCCGCGCGCGACGAGGTAGTCCACCGTCCGTGGCGTGAGCTCGCGAAGAACACCGAGCCCGCTACCCAGGGGCTTGAGCTCGTCGAGCGCCGCGTCGATGTGGCGGAGCAGCTCATCGAGGCGGCGGCCCCGGGAGGGGGGCACCAGCGCGCGCGCCGCTTTCGCGTGTAGCGTCCGCAGTGTCTCGGCCGCCGCGCGCACCTGTGTCGTCTCGCCCCGCGTCGCCCGCCGGGCCGCATCGAGCAGCGCGTCCGTCACTCCACCCATCGCTGAGACCACCACCACCTGAGGCGCGGGGCGGTGGGCGAGCACGATCTCCACCGCGCGTCGCACACCCGGAGCGTCGGCGAGGGACGCACCGCCGAACTTGTGGATGTGAGGGGCGCGGGGGGGTCGGGGGGGGACGGTTGCGCGTACCATGTGGACGTCAGTCGATTTGGAGCCCGCCGGCGGGGCGGGCGGTGACGAAGCTCTCCGCTGCAGTGCCGCGGGCGCTCCACGCGCGAACCATCGCGTCCCCGACCGCGCCGGCGTGCGGCCTCGGAGCCACCGCGACCACTGTCGGTCCCGACCCAGACAACGTCGCCCCGTAGGCTCCGGCGGCTACCGCAGCGGCCGTGACGTCCCCGTATCCGGGGACGAGCTGGA
>JACXTT010006772.1_pt1 | contig 16287 bp, 15 predicted proteins | sample 9270951 | NCBI WGS metagenome assembly JACXTT01 (sample SAMN15532306, study PRJNA645909) | rock metagenome | isolation source: weathered quartz diorite | place: Puerto Rico | collected 2017-06-21 | reverse complement strand
CATAGCGGCGTCTTTGGCTGGATCGAAACGGCCGCCGAAGTAATACACAGTGGCGACGCCGCCTGCGACAAATGGCTGAAAGACGGCGAGCGGCAGAAAGTATTTTTTAGCGTGGAAGACACCGTCCACGAGGCCGCGAACCGGTTTGCTACGCTTCACGGTGCCAGGAACCTGGGGAACGAAAAAGCGAGTGAGCTGAAGCTGCGGATTGCGCTTGGTGAATTGCGTGAAGGATTTGGCGGCTTGCTTGGGCGTCATGATGCCGACGTCGCCGAGTTTGCTGCGCCAGATGGAGTCGGGATAGTAGAAGGTGACGACGTCGTAGACGAAGTCGGCGCAATTGTCGGAGACCAGCTTGTAGGCCTGCTTGTTTTGTCCGGAATTGAACTTTGCGATGAAACGGTCGTCGTCTTCAGGCAGCGTGGGCAATTGGAATCCGTAGAGGGTGCGATCGAACGCGGAGCCGACGAGTTGATACCAGTCCTGTGTGTCGGGATGCGACGAAGGCGGATCGGGAGCGATATCCGGGAAATGCTGGCGGCGATATTGATTGCGTAAGAACCAGGCGAGCTTAGGATCGATGAAAAGGGGAATATTTTCCGGTTTATCGACCGCGTAAAGATAGGCGACGAGCGGAACAGCGGCCCAGTCGTAGCCAGCAAGGTGGTGATAGCGCGAAAGAACGACGCCAAATTCGCCGGGATTGCAGCGACGCAGGGTCGTGGGACTGTCAGCGCAGACGTTGGAAAGATAGACGGCGGAATGGCCCGTGCCGGCTAGAGAGCCGTCGAGACTGTAGGGTTCTTCGAGCAAAATGGCGACGTCGGCGCGCGCGGATGGAGCGCACACACCCAAAGCGAAGAGGAAGAGACACGCCAAGAATTTGAGATAGGCCCGCACGTATTCCAGTCCTTTTCCCTCACACTTATTTGAACCCGGAAAGAGGGGAAAAAGTTGCGCGGCGAAGTACAGGAATAAGTAAGAGAAACCTGTACGAATGGACAGGGTACATGGGCCCGGAAAAAATGAGCCCATGCGCCCGGTCGAAGAAGAATTGCCGCGCACGAACAAATTCAGAAGCGAATGTAAGGACCGAAGGCGACGCGCAAGTTGTGATGCGTGCCGCTGGCGAAATAGATTTCGTCGCCGACGTCGAGACGCAGACCCAACGGGCCAACATGGCCTTCAAGACCGCCGCCGGGATAGAGAACGCCGGTGAGATCATTCGACCGCAGATTTTCGATGGAACTTATGGCATTTCCGACAGTGGCGGGGCGGTTGTCGAGAAAGAAATGATTGAAGCCGCCTTTGAGCGTGAGGAAGGGATGGAAGCTGTGATGGCCGAGATCGAGTTTTGGACCGAAAAGGCCATGAAGCACGCGGATGTCGGAGCGAACTACCGTCGGCGGAAAGGTGGAGAAGCTCTCGTTGAAGACTTTGTTAAAGTCGTAGCTCATTTCGGCTTCGAGCATGACCGGCTTGTAAACCTGAAAGCCGAAGCGCGCACCGACGCCGGCGAAGTCGGTTTTTGTTTGAGAGAGGCGAAAATAGTCGGCGTAAATGCCGGCTTGGATATGGTCGTTCTGTGCGAACGAAACCGGCGCCAGGGCAACGATGCATAAAACGCACAAGAGAAGTTGCAAACCGCGCTTCATGGACAACTCCTTGGATGATATCGAAGAGAAAGCAAAAGGCTGGAGGTACTTCGGGGCTGGAAGGTTCGCTTTCTTTAGTTTGGATGCGGGCGCGGTGAGGCAAAGTTGTCCTGTAGATTCTGTAGATTTGTGCGGGGAAAGCCCGCGTTCGGAGAAGTTCGTAAGGGATTCGAATGGTTGGCGAAAGTTGGGTATTGACGAACCTGTTCCAAAGTACTAGGGTACTGCGTTGCCAGTTGGGGTGTTTCTGGTACGGTTCTGCTATTGCCTCTCCCAAAGGCAAAAGCCAGAATCGGGACTGTGCAGAGGGCATCGACTCTGCAGGGTAAGTCTCAGGTGGAATTTTCACCGGCATCCGCTGGTGAGTCACCAAGTCAGCGCAGCCCCGCTGGAGAAGTCTCTCCCGGAAGTTAAGTCAAATTTTTGGAGCGTAGAAGTCCCCATGTCGCTACTTCATTTTCGCTGTAAAGAGCGCCGGCGAACATTAAGAGTGAACCTGAGCGTGCCCTTGGCAGTGCACGGCGAATCGGATGATGGACAGAAGTTTTGCGTACAGACGCAATCTCATTCGGTGAGCCAGCACGGGGCGATGATGGAGTTGAACGAAGTCGTGCTCGTGGGGCAGGTGCTGCACCTGGTGAATGAAAACAGCAACCGCAAAGCGGATGCGCGGGTTGTTTCGGTGCACAGGAGACGGGACGGGAAGGTATACGTGGGAGTGGAGTTCCTGTCCGCGGAGATCAATTTTTGGCATATGACGTTTCCGATTCCGGGAGCGAAGCCGCTAAGGAAAATAGTGGGTCAGAAACAGGTGACGGCATAATTTAGAGAATTTTTTAGAGAGGATTTGAAGCCGGTTCGAGAAATCGAGCCGGCTTTTTATTTGTGGCGGCGGGATTTTAGAGAGTGCGTGGGAGATTTGCGTTTCGGTTTGGTGGCGGCGAGGCCGTCACGCGTTTTTTTCGGAAGTTTGGCGAGGACGAGGTCGTAGGAAAGGCGGAGGAGCGAGGCGAGTTCTTGCGGGGAAAGAGCGTCGGCGTTTTCGAGAGCAACCCACTTGGCGCGGGCGAGGTAGGGAGCGGGGATGATACTCGGGCGCTCGGTGAGTTCGGCGAAGGATTCGTCGGTGGCTTTGAAGGTGAGAAAAACGGAAGCGAGTTCGAGTGGAGTGATGGCGAACATCTTGCCGCCGATTTTGAAGACGAGGTCGTAGCCCCACTGAACCTGCTCGGTGGTGTGGGGGAAGCCGAGGCAAAGTTTTCGAATGGATTCGACTGAGTTTACGGCCATGGCGATTCACATGCGCGGATCAGTTTGCCGCGTAACGGCGGAAAAAGGAATCGGGCTTCCATTGGGGGTGAGCGGGAGCGTTTGCCGTGTCGAGGAGAAGTCGGCGAATGATTTCTTCGTAGAGCGCGGCGGCGGCGAGATCTTTCGGCTGATCGAGGTCGTCGGAAGGCGCGTGATAGCGATTCGTGAGCCAGTCCTTGAAGATTTTTTGTTCGGGCGAACCGGGGAGCGCGCCGACATCCATTTTGACGGCGGGAATGCCTTTGACGATGAAGCTGTATTGATCGCTGCGAATGAAACGATTGCGCAGCGGCTCCTGATCGGGGATGGCTTTGACGCCGAGCGATGCGGCGACGGATGCGGCGCGATCGCCGAGGCCGGATTCTTCGAGGCCTTTCACTTCGAGAAATTTCAGAGGAATTATGGGGAGGAACATATCTATGTTGATATCGGCGATCATGGATTTTGCGGGGACAGTGGGATGCGTAGCGAAGTAGCGCGAGCCGAGGAGGCCCTTTTCTTCGGCGGTGACGAACACAAAAAGAAGGGAGCGGCTGAGTTTTTCGGGATGAGCTTTGAGGCTAGCGGCGACGTCGAGGAGGACCGCGTCGCCGGAGGCGTCGTCCATGGCGCCGTTGTAGAGGCGATCGCCGTTCACGGGTTCGCCGATGCCGATGTGGTCAAGATGGGCGGAGAGGATGACAAATTCATTTTTGAGGACGGGGTCAGAGCCGGGGAGTTTGGCGACGAGGTTAGCGGATTCGACCTCGCTTGATTGTACGGCGACATGCGCTTTGACGGATGCGGCGAGGGGGAAGCGCGGAAGCGGTTTGCGGTCTTTGGCGAGAGCGGCGAGCTCGGCGAAGGTGTGGCCGCTGCCGGCGAAAAGTTTTTCGGCTTGGGCAGGATTGAAAAAGAGCGAGAGTTTGAGGCCCTCGGATTCGTTGAATTCGGCGCCGGCAAGATCCATGGAAGGATGAAGGCGATTGAGCGAGATGCGTGACCAGGGAATGTCCATGGAGGCGGGATTGGGAATGCCAATGATGCCGATAGCTCCGGCTGCGTGGAGAGGTTTCCAGCGCTCGGCGATAGTGCTGTAGTGAGAGGCAAGGGCGGTGGGGAAGTCCGAGGGCGAGCCTGAAATGAAGACGACGATTTTACCGGTGAGATTCTGGCCGGCAAGGTCGTCGAAATTTTTTTCAGGAATTTGCAGACCGTAGCCTACGAAGACGAGAGGCGCGGAGATTTCTTTTTCTCCTGTTTCGCTATGAGTTGAAAAAAGCATGTCGTCGCCGGGAGTAAGGGCTTCGGATTTGCCGTCGCGGACGAGCGCTGCGAAGGAGTCTTTTTCGGTCACCTGGCGCTGGACGAATTTGACGGGCTGATAGTAGCCGTCTGCGCCGGCGGGCTCGATGCCATTTTTCTTCAGCTGTTCGACGACGTAAGCCTGCGCGCGCTGGAGGCCAGGGCTGCCGGTTTCGCGGCCTTCCATGTTGTCATCAGCGAGGATTTTGACGTGGTCCCACCAGGATTTGCCGTCGAAGTGAGGCTGCGGCGGAGTTTGCGCGAAGCCGGAAGATGCGGACAGCGAAAGTGTGAACAGAGCGATCGAACGAATCATACGAGACATAGGAGGACGCCCTTTCCCAGTGAAATCATCTACAAAAAAAACTTCCAGCTAAATTTTCACTCCAACAAACTCTCTTCAGGGGCTGAAGCCCCTCCGACGCAATTTGCGCACGCGGGGGCTAAAGCCCCCGCCTCCTAAAGAAGGGCCGTTCGGTCGCCTTTCGGAGACTTCTTCAGCTTTGGAAGTGAGGCACACGGAAGCGCAGGTCACAGGCACTGCATTTATTTGCCGCGGGAAAATTCAATGAATTCGCGGCCCATGTAGAGGCGGTATTTGCCGGCTTCGGGGGTGGCGAGGATTTGGAAGGGGGTGGGGCGCTTGAGTTCGGCATCGCGTTGGGAAGCGACCTGAAAGAGATCGTTTGCGCCGAGGTCGAGCAGGATGAATTTGTTGCCTTCGAGGAAACCAAAGCCGTAGGCGCCGGGCTTGACGTTCTGACCGCCGATTTGGAGCGGGACTTCCGTGAGCAGATAGGCTTGATATTTTTGGCGGATGCCGGAGGAGTAGCCGGAATTGTCCACCATGCCCGCGAGCATGTAGAGGTCGTCGGCGAAATGGACGCCGCCGGTGTTGCGCATCTGAACGGGAGCGGACTGGCCGCGGAAGAATACGGTTTCAGGAAAAAGTTTGGGAGTGATGTCGCTGGCTTTGAGGATGACGTCTTTGCTGTCGGCAGGAGTGGACGGTGCAGGGAGGGCGCTCGCGAAAAGAGGCGCAGCGAGGAGGGTGGCGGCAGCAAAAAGCGAGGAAAGACGACGAAGCATGGGGTCTCCTTTGAGGCTCGAATGCTAGACCAAATTTCGGTGACTGTACAAGGGAAGCGTGGATCATGAAGCCTTTTCAACTGGATAGCCTTTTTCGATCCAGTCGACGGCGAAGCTGGTTGGGAGGATTAGGACACGAAGATGAGGTAGGCCCATTTGGTGAAGTGCGGAAAAGGCCGGGCGGAGATTCGGGCACCGGTCGAGCGGGCAGCAACCGCAATAGATGACGATATTCGAATCCTTGGGAAGCGTTTCGGCGAATTTTTTAAGATCGGCGAGGCCTTGATCGGTTGAGCCGGGCCCATGAAAAACGGAGCCGGGAATGTGCGCGCCCGCGTAGAGAGTGCGAACGCCAACGTAAATGATTTTCAGAGAGGAGCCGTGTTTCTGCTGAATTTCGTTGGCGAAATCGGCGGGGAGAATGGTTTGCGAGGAGTTCCAGGGATCGGAGGGAGAAGGAGCAGCGGAGTTCAAAGAAGCTGCGCTACTGGTCAAGAGCATGCCGAGAAGCGTGAGTAATGCAGATGGCCGGAGCGAGAGAGAGGTGTTTGCCATGCAGAAATGATAGAGGCGAGCAGGTGGAAGGGCAAATTAGCATGAGGGGAGGGAGCGAGGAGGCGGGAAGCTACTTTTTGTTTTGGGCGCGCTGCTTTTGAAGCTTGAAGGCCGAAGTGCGCAAGGTTTCCGGGACGTTTTTGTTCATGGTGAGTTTCTTAAGATCCACGGCGTTGATCATGGGGAGAAGATGGAGGGAGACGTCGAGGGGCACCTTGGGATTGTTGATGAGATTGCGGACGACGACGTAGTTCTTGCGAAAGACGCGATTGGCCGCAATGAGCCGGAGGATTTCGTCGGTGAGATTGGACATGGAAGCGAAAGCTTCGACTTCCTGATCGGTGAGGCGCGGGGATTGGAGGACCGCGCGCTGGACAACTTTGTTGGTGTCGCGGATGAGGGTGCGGCGGGCTTCCGACCCGCCTTTGACAGCAAATTGAACGCGCTGGGCTACCGTCATTTTCGCGATTCGTTGAAGGAGCGTTTGACGACGCTGGGCGTCAGGCTCGGCTTCGGCGGCGGCTTCGGCCAGCGTCGCTTCATCCATCGCGCCACCGTGCATTTCGTGAAGAATATTTTTTTGGTCCGCTGTGACAGAACTGGAATGTTCAAGAGCCGTGGCCAGAGCCAGGGAATCACTAATACGACTCAAATCTTCGAGCAACGCCTGGATTCCCACAGTGGAAAGATGCTGAACGACGGGCACGAGGAGGGGTGCCGGACAATTCTTGTTTTGGACGAGAGCTTCGCCGATGCCGGGCTTGTCGGAAAGGTTTTTGGATGCATAGGAAAACAGGGCGGGAACAACATTCGGACGCTTAAGTGCTTCCACGAAAACTTCTGGGGCGATAGAAAGCAGAGCGTCTTGCGCGCGCGAAGCGACCATTTCGTCGGAATCATGCGAAAGCACGGTCAGGACTTCAGCACGATCCACCGGATTCAGGTGTGCGCCGCTGGAGCATACAGCAAGCTTGCGCTCGCGAGTAGCGCGATTGTGCCGCAGATCCTCTAAAACTTCAGGGGAGAGAGACTCCACCGCATACCTGCCTTGGATTCTTAACAGTCAAGGCCATTCTACCGGATGAGTCGGGCGAGCCGAGGGACGCGATTATGTTGGGGTTCAACTGCAGCAACACTTGTGAAGGCACGCCTCCTCCCGGCGCCGTCGTCGGAAGCAATTGATAGCTCGATGTCTTCTTGTTGGACAGGCGATGTGCCTTAAGTTTCCGCCAGCCGTAGACGCCGCCAGCGATCAACCCGGCAAGCAAAAGAAGAATGGCGAGCACGATGGCAATAGGAATCCATTTGGGAGGAGAAGGAATGCGTTCTTCCGGCTTTGCGGGGGGAGGATTCGCGCTTTCGCCGCGCGCGAGATCGTATTCAGCGAGCAGACTCTCTTCGTTTAGACCGAGGTAGCGAGCGATGGTGCGGACGAAACCGCGGCCAAAGACGCCGCCGGGGAGCCTAGACCAATCTTCATTCTCCAGGGCTTCGAGAAACCGATGGCTGATGCGCGTCGCGGTGGAAACTTCATCGAGGGTCACTTCGCGGAGCTCGCGCTCGCGCTTCAGGCGTTCTCCAAACGTGCCTTTCGCCATGCAGTGAAAACCGTCCTCAAACAATCTTGCATTGCCAGGCTCGTTCGTTGAGGGCCAGGCAGCTTTGCCAGATGGGATCGAGCAGACAAAGAGTTTAACGCGATGCCGAAAGCAACGGGCATCAAGATTCCGAGTTTCCGCGCTGCATGAGGGAATACGGCGTGGGATCCCTGCGAGGCACTATAGGTGGGGAGAAGAAGGCTGTCAAACGGCGAGCGGGATTGCGGATACGAACGCGAAAAAGGCGACTTACCAGGAGTTGATCTAACGCCCTCCATCCGATCATTTGCGGTGACGATTCGCACGGAGAGCTTGACTCTTTTGAGTTACACCGCTAGCGTCAACACATTAGAGGAGATTCAGCGGAGTGGAAGCTTTCTCGAACAAAGTGGCGCTCGTGACCGGAGCGGCCTCGGGCATGGGGCTCGCTACGGCATGGGCATTCGCCGAGGCAGGCGCAGCCGTTGTTTTGGCGGACTACAGGCAAGACCAAGTTAACGCGGAAGCACAGAAGTTGACTGCCGCCGGTCACAAAGCAATGGCCCTCGGCTGCGACGTGAGCGACGATGCCCAAGTGGCTGTGATGGTCGACTCGACGGTTGGACGCTTCGGTCGACTGGACGCCGCCTTCAACAACGCGGGCGTTATGGCCCGTATCGCTCCAACCGCCGACAGCACGCGCGAGGAGTGGGACCGTGTTATTGGAATAAACTTGCGCGGCGTGTGGAGTTGCATGAAACACGAACTGCGACACATGATGCGTCAGGGAAGCGGCGCCATCGTGAACAACGCGTCGGTCGGAGCATTGACCGGCAACCCTGGTATCGGCTCCTACATCGCTTCTAAGCACGGAGTGGTCGGCCTGACGCGAACGGCTGCTCTGGAATACGTCAAGCACGGCATCCGCGTAAACGCTGTTAATCCCGGACTGATTGATACGCAGATCGCCCGCGATGTCGTCAGCGGAGACGAGCAGGCATACGCGGAGATAGCAAAAAATGTTCCTATGGGCCGCGCGGGTACTCCCGAGGAAATCGCGTCGGTAGTGCTGTGGCTCTGCAGTCCAGGCGCGAGCTATGTGGTGGGTCACGCCCTTACCGTAGACGGCGGAATGACGATCGCTCCCTGACCCAGGAGAGACGGGCCAATCGGTTGAATGCTCTCCTCCGAAAAACAATCCAGATCCACGCGGTAATCGGACAGGTTGCATTCGGGGCGGTCCCTTTTTCTCGTTCGTATCCGCAATCCCGTCAAACGGCGAGCAAAGCCCGCGGGCTGCTCTGGCGGCAATAGCAAGATAGGAACGCCTGTACCTCGGGCAAGTTGCACCATTCGAATATAGGAGCCATACTTGCGCAGATTCGGGTAAATTGCCCGATCCTATGACAGGGGAAGTGTGCCCAAGAGTGGTGCGCTTTAAGACGCCGGGAACTATGGACCGCCAAGTGGAGGAAACAAAGCAGTTTCCCGAAGTGGAGCGCCGGCGAAACCCCGGCCTGCCGGAGGACCGTCGCCAGGCGGGCGAAGTGGCTGTGTTCCAGGAGTTGGGGAAGGCGCTGACTTCGTCGCTACAGCTCGATCAAGTGTTGCGGACGATCATGGAAAAAATTGACGAGTTTTTGCGACCGGACAACTGGTCGCTGCTGCTACTGGATGAAGCGAAGCAGGAACTTTATTTCGAGCTTGCAGTAGGAAAGGCCTCCCAGGCGCTGAAAGATGTGCGCGTGAAGGTCGGGCAAGGAATTGCAGGCTGGGTGGCGCAACACGGCGAGACGGTGGTTGTGCCGGACACTTCGAAAGACACGCGATTCTTTTCGAAGGTGGATGAGAAAACGAAGACCGAGACGCAATCCATCGTGGCCGTGCCAGTAAGATTTCGTGACACATGCCTTGGCGTAATTGAGCTAATCAATTGTATTGGACCGGATGGATTCGATCAGCGCGATTTGAAATTGCTGGAAGCCCTTGCCGACTTTGCCGCTATCGCGCTCGAAAATGCTCGGCACGTGAAGCGGATTCATGAGCTGACGATTACAGACGATTGCACGTCGCTCTACAACGCGCGTCACATGGGATTTATTCTGGAGACGGAAATTTACCGATCGCAGCGGTACAATTACGAATTTTCATTGATTTTTATTGACCTGGATCATTTCAAGCAAGTGAACGATACGCAGGGGCACTTGATCGGGTCGCGGCTGCTTGCAGATATTGGAAATGCGCTGAAGCAACACTGCCGTTTGATTGATTTTGCGTTCCGGTATGGCGGAGACGAGTTTGTGCTGCTGCTGCCACAGACTTCAAAGGACAACGCACTCAACGTCGCGAGACGGTTGCATCATTTGATCCGGGAAACGACGTGGCTCACGGCGGAAGGGTTGGATATCCGCTTGACAGCGAGCATGGGCGTGGCCGCGTATCCCGTGGACTCGCGGACGAAAGAAGGATTGCTGCACCTCGCGGATGAAGCGATGTATCTGGTGAAAAACACGAATCGAGACAGCGTGGCTGCAGCGAATGTTGGAATCCTGCCGGAAATGCCCGCGGCTAGCGCCGAAAGCGCCGGATAGCAGAATCTATCACACGAATAGCTGAATCAATCTCAGATTGCTTTCTTCAGGGGCTAAAGCCAATTCTGTTCAGGCACTTACATCGGGGCTGAAGCCCCGACGTCCTGAAGAGAGACGCGCAAGATGCCTTGCAGATAGCTCTTTCCTACCTGTGAGGCGTAGCTATACAGTCCTCCGGAATTTTGCTTAACTGAAACTATGAAGAGAAGTGAAGCGGCGAAATATGCGCGATGGTCCGCTGCGGTGGCACTTTGCCTGGCCGGAGTGACGGCCGCGGTGTATCTGGGCCGAGGCTGGCAAAGGCTGATGGCGAAGAAGAACGCGCCGCCGCCGGCTCCTGCCTATGTGGACCGCCAGCTCAGCGGGATTTCGTTTTCGAAAGTGGAAGGGACCCAGACGATTTACACCGTGGAGGCTTCCCATTCGACGAATTTTAAGGGTGATGCCGCGAGCCTCCTGGAAGATGTGAAGATCACCGTGTTTGGGAGAGAACAGAATCGCAACGACATTTTGCACACGCAGACCTGCCGGTACACGAAAAAACCGGAAAATATTGACTGCAGCGGCCTGGTGCAAATGGATTTGATGAGCGCGGCCGATGCAAAACTGCTCAAGGAACATCCCGAAATGGGTGCGGCGCGGACCGTGCATGTGGAGACGAGAAGCGTTACGTTTGAACGAAATTCTGGAATTGCGAAAACGTCCGAGCCGATCATGTTTCGATTGCCCAATGGTACGGGAGAAGCGCGAGGCGTCGAATACCATTCGAACGAAGGGACGCTGCAGCTGCAACATGACGTACGATTCGAATTGACGCCCACACCTTCGAAAACGGCCAAGAATAAGCATCCAGAACATGTGCAGATTCGGGGTGCGCGGCTGGATTTCGATCGCAATGCGCACAAGATGCAGCTGACGGGGCCTGCGGAAGCCACGTCGCTGGGAAACCAATTGAAAGCAGGAAACATCGCCATGGAGCTCGACGAAAGTTTCCGCGCGCGCAAGCTTGTGGCGAATGCCGGCGGTGCGGGGATTCGGCCGGCGCTGCATTCGCAAGACCAAAAAGGCACGAGAGTGATGAATGCAGACACGATGACGGCGACGCTAAGTGCCGAAGGAAAGATTGCGAGCATCGCGGCGCAGGGAAGCGTTACAGGTTCCGCAGAAGAGTCCGATGAGAAAGAAGAAATGGCCTCAAATGAGGCGCAGTTGGATTTTTGGCCGACGACAGGACGCCCCAAAGAAATCACGCTGAAGGGCGCGGCGAAGGTTCATACGGAAAACAAGACAACCGGAGATGCGAGGGAACTACAGTCGGATGAGGTACGCATGAGTCTGTCGGGCGGGACGCTGCAGGAGAAATCACGACCACAAGTGGCGGAGACGCTTGCGCCTGGCACGCTCGTTTGGACAAGCGGTACGGGAAAGGCCGCAGGAACAGGCGAACAGACCAAATTGCAAGTGGATCGGTTTCAATTGGATTTCGGCGACTCGGGCAAGGCGAAGCTGCTGCAGGCGTCTGGGAATGTGCGTGTGGAACGAAGTGCACCTGAAAAAGGTACGCAGACGGCGACGGGGAAGAGCGGCGTTGCCCAGCTTGAGGCAAGCGGCGGATGGTCGCAGATGGAAATGCAAGGCGACGTGCGGTTGAAGGATGGAGATAGATCGGCACAGGCTGATAACGCGAAGTTTGTGAGGGCGGCGCAATCGGTTGTGCTTGCAGGTCACGCACAGGTTCGTGATGCGAGCACGGAAACGCACGCAGAGAAGATCACATTCTTGCAGAACACGGGAGAGATATACGCGGAAGGAAAAGTGCGCTCCACGGATTATGCGGGCAAGCAAGGGGCAGTGCAAATTGGGTCTGCCGCGACAAATATTGCGGCGGATACGCTGCAGGGCAATTCGAAAACCGGGCGCGCGTTGTACAAAGGGCATGCGCGGTTGTGGCAGGGTGAATCCACGATGGAAGCAGACGCAATTGAGTTGCAGCGCTCCGCGCGCGTCTTGAATGCAACTGAGAATGTGCGCGCCGTCTTTGTGCAAGCCCCGACGGCGGCCGCAGCAAGTCAAGCGTCGAAGAGAGCGCCGCAGCTTTGGTACATTTCTGCGGGCAGCTTGACCTATTGGGACAAAGAAAACCGCGCGCATCTGGAAAAGGAAGTCACACTTCAGTCCACGGATCAAAAAATTAGAAGTGCGTCCATGGAAATCTATTTCACGCGAGGGAATTCCACGAACGCGGGTGTGCCCGGAGCGCAGCAGATCAGTCGAGCAGTCGGGACTGGTGGCGTGACAGTCGAGCAAAGCAAGCGGCGAGCAACGGCGGACCGCGGCGAGTACACGGCAGCCGACGGAAAATTTGTCATGACCGGCGGAACGCCGACAATTTTTGACGCGTCCGAAGGGACAACCACAGGCCGTCAATTGACCTTCTATTTAGCAGATGCTACGATCATCGTCGACTCTGAAAACGGTTCGCGCACGTTGACGAAGCACCGGGTCGAGAAATAACTGGACCGCGCGTGCGGTCTTTTTTGGCGAGGTATGCTCAAGCTCCAAGCCCTTGAACTGAGCAAGTCTTACCGCGGTCGCAAAGTCGTTGACAACGTTGAGTTGGAAATCGGGCAAGGTGAAGTCGTTGGGCTCTTAGGGCCCAACGGGGCCGGAAAGACCACCACATTCTATATTCTTGTGGGTCTTGCGCGGCCCGATTCCGGCAAGGTGCTGCTCAACGGCGACGAAATCACCGACCTGCCGATGTATCTCAGGGCGCGAAGCGGGATCAGCTATCTGCCGCAGGAACCTTCGGTCTTTCGCCAGCTGACCAGCGAAGAAAATCTTCTGGCCGTCCTGGAAACCCTTCCTCTCACTCCAGAGCAGCAGCGCGACCGTTTGGAGGAATTGCTCGTGCAGATGGGACTCGAGACCGTGAGAACCAGCAAAGCATACATGCTTTCCGGCGGCGAGCGGCGCCGGCTGGAAATTGCGCGGTCGCTGACATTGCAGCCGTCGTTTGTTTTGCTGGACGAACCGTTCTCGGGCATTGATCCGCTGACGGTGAAGGACCTGCAGGAGATCATCCGTGACCTAGCGAATTCCGGCATCGGGGTTCTCATCACGGACCATAATGTTCGAGAGACCTTGACCGTAACCGACCGCGCGTACATCCTGAGAGGTGGGAAAATCTTTCGGAAGGGCCGTCCAGAGGATTTGAGCAACGACTCGGAAGTGCGACGCGTCTACCTTGGTGACCACTTCCGGTTGAATTAGAGGCGCAACAGAGAAAGACTGCTAACGACCATGGCCTGGCAGGGACTAAAACTTAACCTAAAGGTGACGCAGAAGCAGATTCTGACGCCCGGCCTGGTACAAATGGTCAGCGTGCTCGCGCTGAACCGTCTGGAACTGCGTGAGATGATCAATCAGGAGATGATTGAGAATCCGGTTCTGGAAGAACAAAGCGAAGAGCCCACCGCAACGGATAACTACAGCGACGAAAATTTCATTCGAAACGAGACGGAAAAAGTTCCGGAGAAGCCGGAGTCGAATCCGTTTGATGAATTCGACGTGGGGACTTTTTTTAATCAGTATCTGGACACAGGTGGCGACGGCGGACAATCGCAGGAGCGCGAAGTTATCGAGCGGCCGTCGTTTGAAAAGTTTCTTTCTTCGCCAGCGGGGTTGACCGAACATCTGACGTGGCAACTGAGCGTAACGATTTGCACAGACACAGTTCGCGAACTCGTAGAGAGCATCATCGGCAACTTGGATGAGAACGGTTATTTGACAGCGTCACCGGAAGAACTGATCCAGAACGGAAAGTATTCGCAGGATGATTTGGATGATGCGCTTGCTGTGGTGCAGGATTTCGACCCGATTGGAGTGGGCGCACGGGATTTGCGAGAGTGCCTGCTTCTACAGTTGAAGGCATTTGATCCACAGAACACGCTCGCACAGCAGATTGTTTCCGAGCATTTGAAGCAAGTGCAGGCTAACCAACTGAAGGAAGTTGCGCGTGCGCTGAATCGCCCGATTGAAGTGGTGAAGCGCGCATTGGATGTTATTAAGAAACTCGATCCGCGGCCGGGCCTGCGGTACAACAAAACAGAGCCGAGGCTCGTTGAGCCGGATGTTTATTTCCGCAAGGTGGACGGCGTGTGGCAGGTCTTCCTGAATGAAGACGATATGCCGCAATTGCGGCTGAGCCCGACGTACAAGCGCTTGCTAGCACGCGATGCGGCCGACCGCGACGTTCGAAACTATGTGAAAGAGCGGTTTACCGCGGCGATTCAGCTTTTGAAGAACATCGAGCAGCGCAAGCACACGATCTTGCGCGTTTGCCAGAGCATCATCGCGCGGCAGGGCGATTTTCTGGACCACGGGCCTGACGCATTGAAGCCGATGATGATCAAGGAAGTGGCGGAAGAAGTGGGCGTGCATCCTTCGACGGTAAGCCGCGCAGTCGCGAGCAAGTACGCGCACACTTCGCAAGGCGTGCTCGAATTGAGGTCGTTCTTCAGTGAAGCAGTGAACGGGCCTGAGGGCGGCGGGATGTCGCTGCTCACGCTAAAGCGGCTCGTGAAGAAAATGATTGATGAAGAAGATGCAACCAAGCCGCTGACCGACGACCAGATTGCGAAGAAACTGGAAGATGCAGGCATCCGCGTGACGCGGCGGACGGTTGCGAAATATCGCGAAGATATGCGTATCCCCAGCACGCATCAGCGGCGGGTAAAGAGTTGAGCAATTGCCTGCCGTGAAGCCGCGCGCCACACGCGAATCACGCCAACTGGTCATTCTGACCGGACTTTCCGGCTCGGGGAAAAGTACGGTTCTGCGCGCATTCGAAGACATGGGTTTTTATTGCGTGGACAATCTTCCCGTTGAGTTGATTCCGATTTTTGCGGAGCTACACGCTGCCGGAGAGGCAGATTTTGCGCGGGCGGCGCTGCTGGTGGATGCGCGCGAGGGCTCGCAACTTGAAAAACTGCCGCCGCTGCTGAAGCATCTGCGCAAGGATCATCCGATCACTTTGGTTTACATCGAAGCGGGAGACGACGCGCTGCTGCGACGGTACAGCGAAACGCGGCGGCCCCATCCACTTGGCAAGGCTCAGTCCGTGAGGGAAAGCTTGCGCTATGAACGCAAAATCATGGAACCGATTCGCAAGCTCGCCGACGTGACGATAGACACGACGCAATTCAATGTCCACGAATTGCGGCACTTCATCACGGAACGGTTCAAGAGTCCGGACCAGCGGCCGCTGTTGGTTTCGCTGGTGAGCTTTGGTTACAAGTACGGACTGCCCAGCGACAGCGATCTCGTCTTTGACGTTCGCTTTTTACCCAATCCACATTTTGTTCCACGCTTGCGTGCGTACACGGGAAAGGACGCCAAGGTGCGTCGTTTCATTCTTTCGTATCCGCAATCAGGGCAATTTTTGAAACGGATCGAGGACCTGCTCAAGTATTTGATCCCGCATTACATTCGCGAAGGAAAAAGCTACCTGACGATTTCGTTTGGTTGCACAGGGGGCAAACACCGTTCCGTAATGCTCGCCGAAGCGTTGCAAAAAACAGTTAAGAAACTCGGCTACTCCACGAAAGTCAATCATCGCGATATCGATAAGTAAACGAGGCGAACGGCCGTCCCGCAAACTTGACACACTGCATTGCGGGCGAATAGCGTAACAAGTGCTCAGTCCGGGGGATTTTGGAGCGTGGCCTCTTTTTTTTCACCACAATTGAAGCGGCTTCTCGGCTACGTGCGGCCGTATTGGGTCGGAATGGCAGTTGGGGTTCTCGCCCTTGCGATCATGGCGGCAGGAGAATTCGCTGTCACACTGATGATCATTCCCATCTTCGGCCGCGTCCTTAATCCAGCGAGCGTAGATTCCGACGTAAAGCTAGAGCTTCCACTGTTGCATCGAGCGCTCTACGTTAATCACCTCTTCCCGCCCAAAATACACAACGTCTGGACCGTTGTGGCAATCTCACTGCTCATACTCTACGCGATCAAGTCAGCTAGCGAATTTATCGGAATTTCGCTCATCCAATACATCGGAAATCGCGCGATTACCGACCTTCGCGACGAGGTCTATAGGAAGATCATTCGCCAGCCTATGTAATTTTTTCAGCAACAGCCCGCGGGAAGGCTTTTTTACGATGTCAATACCGACCTTGGCCGCCGGCGGCTTACCAATCCGAGGTATATGACCACATT
>JACXTT010006771.1_pt1 | contig 16287 bp, 17 predicted proteins | sample 9270951 | NCBI WGS metagenome assembly JACXTT01 (sample SAMN15532306, study PRJNA645909) | rock metagenome | isolation source: weathered quartz diorite | place: Puerto Rico | collected 2017-06-21 | reverse complement strand
GGTTTCGCGCCAGCCACTTGATTTTCAACAAAGCTGAGAATGTCCTGCTTTGTCACTCGGCCACCGATTCCGGTGCCTTCGATCCCCGAAATATCGATGCCGTGCTCTTCGGCGATCTTCCGAACCAGCGGCGACGAACGAGTGCGGCGCAGCTCCTCTTTTGAGGTAGCCTCAGCTTCGGACCGAGCAGCGGGCGGAGCAGCAACCGCAGGCGGAGTCGGCGGAGCCGCGGGGGACGTGATCTGCGTTGGAGGGGGTTCAGTCTGCGCTTGCACGGGCTCTACCTTTGTCGAAGCCGCTGCTTCTTTTGGGCCAGCCGCAGGGGCCGGCTTGGCTCCGGCGCCATTGATCACCGCCACAACGGTGTTGACGGGAACGGTTTCGCCTTCTTGCACCATTATTTCGGAAAGCACCCCCGAGCTTGGTGCGGGTATCTCGGCGTCGACTTTGTCAGTCGAGATTTCAAACAGGGGTTCATCACGTTTGACGGCATCTCCGACGTGTTTGAGCCACTTGACGATTGTCCCTTCCGCTATGGACTCACCCATCTGCGGCATCTTCACTTCTTCGCTCATAGTTCTCCAATCTGATTGGTCCGTAGTCCGACGTCAGTGGCCCGTAGCAAGTCCGGAGCATTACGCCCCCACTACGGACTACTGGTCGCGGACTACGGACTATTCAATATGCTGCCAGGGCACGAGCTGCCTTCAGCACGTCGTCCACTTGCGGCAGGAAGAACTGTTCCAGCGGCGGCGCGTAAGGTACCGGCGTGTCGATCGAAGTAACTCGCACGACCGGACCGTCCAGGTACTCGAACGCGTTTTCATTGATCACCGCCGTCAGCTCGCCCGCCATTCCGCCTGTGCGCGTTGCCTCGTGCAGTATGATGACCTTGCTCGTTTTCTTCACGGATTCCAAGACTGCCTCGCGATCAAACGGTAGAAGGGTTCTCAAGTCGATGACCTCGGCGTCGACGCCCTGGTCCTTCAGTTTGTCTGCCGCGTCGAGCGCAGTGTAAACCATCGCGCCGTAGGTGATGATAGAGAGGTCGCGGCCTTCGCGACGTATTGCCCCCTTGCCGATCGGCACGATGTAGTCGTCCGATGGCACCTCTTGTTTGATCTTCGGATTGCGATACAGGAACTTGTGCTCGAAGAACAGCACCGGATCCTCGTCGCGAATCGCCGCCTTGATCAAGCCCTTTGCATCGTAAGGTGTCGATGGCTCGACCATCTTGAGGCCAGGAGTGTTAAGAAAGAACGACTCGACGTTTTGGGAATGAAACGGCCCGCCGTGCACGCCTCCCCCACAGGGCCCTCGCACGACCATCGGAATGCCGATGCCCTGACGATAGCGGCTGGTAGCCGCATAGTTTGTCAGAATATCGAAGCAGCAAGATATGAAATCGATGAACTGCATCTCGGCCACCGGCCGCATTCCCATCATCGCCGCGCCGCAAGCGGCTCCCACTATAGCCGACTCCGAGATCGGGGTGTCGATTACCCGCTCTTCGCCGAAGCGACCAGCAAAGCCCTCGGTAACCTTAAATGCGCCGCCGTAGACGCCAATATCCTCGCCGAGAAGAAAGACTCGCTCGTCGCGCTCCATCTCCTCCCAGAGCCCCTGACGTACTGCTTCAAGCAAAGTTATCGATGCCATAATGACTCGTGAATCGTGAATCGTGATGCGTGAGACGTGACCGGTACTGCGTGATGCGTACTGAGTGAAAGGGCACCTCTAAGTAGGTCACCACTTACACGCATCCCGTGTCACTAATCCTGTATCACGCATCACCTCTCACCGATACTCTCCCTTTCATTCCTCGCTTCCGACGCCGATCGCTCTCGGCTTAACGTCGTCGGCGTACACGCCGCCCAGCGCATCCCCAGGCACCGGCGATGGCTGGTCCTCCGCCCAGGCCAAATCCTCGTCCAGCAGGGATCCAACTCGCGTCTTGACCTGGTCGATGTCGGCACCACTTGCCACCTTGTTTTCCTTCAGCCACTTTTCCAGGTGGACGATGGGATCGCGCTTCTGCCATTGATCAAGCACTTCCTTTGGCACATAAGATTGATTGTCGTGGGCCGCGTGACCCCGCATTCAGAAGGTCTTCGCTTCGATGAAAGTCGGCCCGCCCCCGTCACGCGCTCTATCGACCGCCCTACGCGCCGAGCGATAAACCGCCAGCGCGTCGTTGCCATCGACGATCTCGCTTGGCATACCATAGGCCTTAACGCGATCGGCAAGATTCAGGATCCTCATCTGCTTGGTGGTAGGAGTTGTGTATGCGTACGAGTTGTTCTCGCCAACGATCACCAGGGGCAGATTCTGGACGGCCGCGAAGTTTGCTGCTTCGTGGAATGCGCCGGTGCTTGTGCCGCCGTCCCCAATATAGACCATCCCGGCGGATCTCTTTTTCTGCATTCGCTTCGCCAGCATGACTCCGTTCATCACCGCTACCAGAGTTCCCAGCGGGCTGATAGTTCCGATGAACCCACGCTTGAGATCGGTGATATGAATGTTCTGGTCGCGGCCACGCGAGAGCGATGTCGCACGCCACAAATAGCTCGCAAACACTTCGCGAGGAAACGCACCCATGACCAGTAACGCCCCCAGATCTCGCGTCAGCGGCGAGAGCATGTCGCCCTCTTTTGCGTCGAGCGCGTAGGCGGAGCCGACCGCGGTCGCCTCCTGGCCCAGGCTCCGAAAAAGCCCGCCCACGATCTTGCCCTGCTTGTAAAGGTTGTCCAAACGATCTTCAAGCGAGCGAGTCAGTCGCATGAAGAAGAGCAGTTCGAGTTGTTGGCGCTTGTCGAGTTCCATCAATCTTCGTTCAGGGGTTCTTGGGTTCAGAGTTCAGGGTTTCTGATTCCAGAACCCGAAACCACGAACCCGGAACCGTTTAAACGTGAATTACCATCCCGTGCGCGTCTTCGAATGCTTCGTGTATGCTTTCCGACACGGTTGGGTGTGCGTGCATCGTATTGATCAACTCTTCTACAGTCGACTCCATCTGCAACGCGACGCACCCTTCGACGATCAACTCGGTCGCGTGCGGGCCGATCAGGTGCAAACCCAACACCTCATCATAGCGCGCGTCGCTGACAACTTTGACCAGGCCTTCGGTCGCTCCCAGTATTTGCGACTTTGCCACTACCGGCGTGGGAAAGCGACCAACCTTGACGTCGTAGCCTCGCTCGCGAGCCCGGGCTTCGGTCAGACCAACGCTTGCGACTTCAGGCTGGCAGTAGGTGCAACCCGGCACGTGGTCATAGTTGATTGGCCGCGGGTTCTTTCCTGCGATCGTTTCCACCGCGAGAATACCTTCGGCCGATGCCACGTGTGCGAGCCACGGCGTCGGAATCACATCGCCTATCGCGTACACGTTCGGTTCCGCCGTTCGCATATGATCGTCGATCTTGATATAGCCCTTCTCCAGTTCGACGCGAGTATTCTCAAGCCCGAGTCCGTCCGTAAAAGCGCGTCGTCCGACCGCCACCAGAAACTTCTCCGCCACTAGCTCGCGGTCCAGGCCGTCGATCTCGGCGAGCACTCGCACCCCTCCGCTCTCTCTCGCCGCCGATTTGAAGTTGGCGCTGGTGAACGCCTTGATACGCTGCTTTTTGAACGACTTTGCGAGCTCGGCGCTGATTTCTTCGTCCTCGATCGGCAGCAGCCGCGGCAGGAGTTCGAGGATCGTTACGTCAGTATCGAAACGAGCAAACATCGAGGCGAACTCCACGCCCACCGCTCCGGCACCTAACACGATCAGAGACTTGGGGATCTCTTTGAGCTCGAGAATCTCGTCGCTCGTGATTATTTGTTCGCCGTCAATTGGAAGAGTCGGGAATGACCGCGGCACTGAACCCGTCGCAATGATGATGTTCTTAGTTTGGAGCGTCTGCGTCGATCCGTCTGCCCCGGTGACCGAGATGCGGCCTGGACCGTCGATGTGCGCACCTCCCTTGAAGACCTGAACCTTGTTTTTGCGCATCAGAAACTCGACGCCCTTGGCGAGCTTCAGCACTACTTTGCCCTTGCGCTTTTGCGCCTGAGCAAAGTCCAAACTAACCGGTCCCGCGACGATCCCGTGTTCTTTTGCGTTTTTGAATTCGTCGAGCAGATCGGCAGTGTGTAGCAGCGACTTGGTTGGAATGCACCCGCGCAACAGGCAAGTGCCGCCGAGGTTCTTGTCCTTTTCTATGATTGCAGTTCTTAAGCCTAACTGCCCCGCTCGAATGGCGGCGACGTAGCCGCCCGGTCCCGCCCCAATAACTGTTACATCAAACACATCGTTGGTTGAACTCAATTGATCCGGCTCCTTAATGAACACCCGCTCAATCCAGCGAGATTTTCACATCATCTCCCTCAACCCGTACGTCAAACGCCTCGACCCTGGCCATCGAATCAATCGGTGACACGCCGCTCGCAAGGCTGTAAATCCAACCGTGCCAGGGACATTGGACGGTCAAGTTGTTCCGATCGACGAAGCCTTCGCCTAACGGTCCTCCCCGGTGCATACAAGTGTTGTCCAGCGCGAAGAATTCGCCGTTTACGTTGAACAAGGCGATCGTGCGGCCGCCGACTTCCACGACGGCTGCCCGTCCGGCAGGGAGATCGGATATGGTTGTTACTTTGATGAACTCAGGCATTGCAACTCCCTGTGATGACTGGCCCTAGCCTCGATGGTCAATACACTGTTGTATCGAGGACCGAGCATCTTAGCAACCCGCCACACGTGGTATCAAGTTGTATTGCCTGGCGGTCTCGCGTGAAACAGTAGTTGTCAAATGATCGTTTAGTGCATGAAAGCGGTTTGGCATCGCGTCGATAATGGTAGGAAGGCCGAAATCAATAGTTCAGGCAAGGCGCAGCAGGAGGAATGGTAGCAATGGCAGCGACCCCGGGAAAGAATATCGCGCCGGAGAGTCTGAGGCTGATGCTTTTAGCTTATGGAATGGACCACTCCTACCGAGTGGTAAGCCTCGAAGAAATTGCGCACTCCCTACCCCACGTAAGAAAAGATGAAGTTCGACAAGCGCTCGAGCATCTCGCCCACGAAGGACTGGTCACCAGGTTCTCTGGCCGCTACTGCTTCAACAAGACGATTCCCGCAGATCTGCGACAGAATATCGAACAGTTCATCACCCCCAGCGGTACCGTGCGGCAGATATCGAACTGACTATTTGAGCTTCTTCAGGATCCAATTGACTTCGTCGAGTCCGATCTCAACGGGTTTGCTTGGACACGGCAAATGTGAACCTCTGCTTTACGGATTCACCGCACAACCGAATGATTTTCAGCATCTCACCACGGTGGACTTTATCGCCAACTATGGCCGTTTGTCCACGACAAGCCGATGATCGAGATTCGCTACTCTCCAGCCGGTTGCGAAGACCATCCGATCAATCCGCTCCATCTTCTCGAAGTCAATTTTTTCAACCACGTCGCTGGTCCTGTGGTAGTCCCTATGCACGCCGGTGAAATAAAAAATGACCGGGATGCCATGCTTCGCGTAGTTGTAATGGTCAGAGCGATAGTAAAACCGCTCGGGGTTCTTCTCGTCGTTGTAGGTGTAATCGAATTTCAGTCGCGATGTGGCGAGGTTGGTCTCCTCGTTGAGCTTGTTCAACTCGGTTGAGAGCTTGTCAGCGCCGATGATGTAGATCGAGTCCTTATCGGTAAGGCGAGCATCGCGCGGATCATCGTCCCCCGGGGGCCGACTGCGCCCGACCATATCGATGTTGAAGTCAGCCACCAGCTTTTGAAGCGGCACTACGGGTTCGTAGTCGGTGTTGTATTCCGAACCGAACAGACCCAGCTCTTCACCTGTGTGAAAGACTATGAGAATTGATCGCTTCGGGCGTGGTCCCACTGAAAACGCCTGCGCGATCTCGAGTACTGAGACGGTCCCCGAACCGTCGTCGTCCGCGCCATGATAGACCTCTCCCTTATCGGTGGTCTTCAAGTGATCGTAATGCGCGCTGAAGACAACATACTCCTCTTTCAATCGTTGGTCGGCGCCGTCGAGTATGCCCACGACGTTCTGAGCAGGAGGCGCCTCTTTAACCTCCACTCGAAGCTTGATCTCAGCGCTCGTCGCAAGCTCCGACGGCTTGATCTTATTCGCCGGCGCTACCAGGTCAGAGCTGTCCTTACCTATCGTCCTGGCGATCGCTTTTATCAGCTCAGGGCCGGCGGTGATTTCCGGGAGGGTCTTCCCTGAAACCGTTTTCCTCGGCGGCAACCCGAGCTGCTGGCCGATCAAAAAAACTTTGAGCTGGTCCCAGCTGAGCAAAGTTTGCGCGTCGGGGATCCTAATCACCGCAGTCGACCCGTGCGCGAGCGCTGCCGATTCTCCTTGTTCGACATCGCTCAGTCTGACATTGCTGATTGAGTCAGGCATCCCGGTCGCCATCACCACTATGTTGCCCTTAACTTTCAGACCGGCGTAGTCATCGTAGTTGTTCTTGGGAGAGGAAACGCCATACCCGACAAAAACAAGACCCCCGCCGATGTTCATATCGGTCGGGACGTCGGCCAGAAACGCATCTGCATAGTTGAACTCGCGTTTTGTGCCCCCGATGTTGAGAGTCACATGACTAGACTGCCGATCCACCTCGCGATAACTGAGCGGCACTCGTTGAAAGTAGGAGCCGTCGCGTGCCCCGCCGCGATAACCATAGGCTTCAAGCTGGGAAGCGAGATACCGTGCCGCCACGCGATTCGAGGGGCTCAGGGTGTATCGTCCCCCGAGTTCGTCGGAGGCAAGAAAACTCAAATGCTTTTTCAAATCGCGTGCGGTTATGCTCGACGTCGACTCGGCGGTCGGAAGCGGTAGATTAGCGGCGAGCGCCGCGGATGCAAGCATAAGCGCCGCAACCATTAGCAGTGCAATTGCCCGCTTAGCGGAATGACTATCCTTCATGAAACTCCTTGCGTGTCGCAGACTTTCGTTTGTTTTTTTTTCACCCCTGGTATGAGTCAGACGAGCTCGGACTAAAGTCTGCGCTATTTGGTAACGTTTCCTCGACCCGGACCTACCACGACAGTGGTCAGGCTTTGCGGATCGATGTACTGGCGAGTAACCCGAGCGACGTCGTCGACGCTCGCGGCGCGAATCAACTCGGGGTATCTCTCGAGGTAGTCGAACCCGAGCCCGTAGAGTTCAGCTTCGAGGAGAAACTCGGCAATCTGCGAATTTCTCTGAAAATGAAATACAAAGCTTCCGGTCAGATACCGCTTGGCGACCTCTAACTCTTCTTCGTTAACCCCTTCCGCGACTATGCGCTCGATCTCCCCTCGCAAACCTGAAATAGCGCGCTCCAGGTTCTCAGGCGCGGTTCCGATATAGGCGATGAACCTGCCGGGATCAAGCCCGGCGCTGGACGTAAGGTTGCTGAATGTGCTGTAAGCAAGTCCCTGCTCGTCGCGAAGTATTCGAGGAATGCGCGAGGTGAAGCCGGGACTCGATCCAAGTATCGTGTCCATCACCAACAGGAGATAATAGTCGGGATTTTTGCGTTCGACTCCGAGGTGCCCGATGATGACGTTTACTTGTTCCTTTGACGCCGCGACGAATTTCTTGATCGGGGATGTCTGGCGATGAGCACGGGGCACCTGCGGTGTTTTGAACCCTGTAGCGGGTGGCCATTCGCCAAATGTTGCCTCCACCATGCCCTTTACTTCGTTCTTGTCGATGTCACCTGCTATCGCAAGCATCGTATTTTGGGGCACGTAGAAGCGGCGATAGAACTCCTCGACATTCGCCCGTCTAAGAGTCTTCACCGTATCTTCGTACCCTATCGGGGGGCGATGCTGCGGAGAGCCTTTGAACACGATCTCATTGAACACGTCCGAGGCCTGTGTACGCGGCACGTCGAGCCGCGCTTTGATTTGAGCCCCTCGTCGATCGATGTGTTCGCTGACCTTGGCTTCCTGAAAAGTAGCATTCATCAGCAGATCTGATATCACTTCCAGGCCTAGAAGGACATCTTTCGAAAGCAGCCTGATTACTGCGCCGCTCGATTGATAATCGCCAAAAGTGCCAAGCTGGCCTCCGGCGGCTTCGATGGTTTCGGCAATCTGCTGTGATGTCCGATTTGTCGTTCCTGCGTCGAGAAGCGCGCCGGTCAGTGACGCGAGTCCCGCCTTCTCATCAGCCTCGAACCGCGATCCGGCGCCGACGATCGCGTTGATTGAAACAGAGGGAATCGTGGGATTAGCAGATAGTAACAGGACCAGCCCGTTGGGTAACTCGACGCGCTCGACGTCGAGCGTCGGTCGGGAGAGGCGTTTTTGACTATGCTGCACGGTCACGCTCCTTCCCGCCTGCCGTTCCGTCGTCAATCAAGTAGCCAACCGTCCGGTTGTCATCAGTAAAGTACTTTTGTGCGGCTGCTGCGATATGTTCAATCGTCACCGCCTCCACGCGTTCTAGCAGCGTCTCCAGATAGTGATAGCCGCGCGAGTCCTCGGACAAATGCTCGTCGAAGGCGATGGTCTCGTACTGGCCGAGCAACATTGCCTGTTGCAACGGTTCCTCGCTCCCGAGCACCAGAGAAGCCTCTATCTGACGTTTAGCTTTATCAATCTCGGCGCTTGAGAGATCACCGCGCTTCAGCCGCTCGATTTCCTGTAAGAATGCATGCTCGACATCGGCGAGCTTGTACCCGGGCTTCAACTCGGTCTGAAAGTAAAAGAGAGTCGGATCAATGTGATCGTGATAGCTTACGTCTGCCTTTGTGACCGATTGGTCTCGCTCGACGAGCCGCTGATAGAGCCGTGACGACTTGCCGGTTGAAAGGACCGACTCAGCAACCTTTAGAGCGTAAGAGTCCGGGTGTGCAACCTCCGGGACGTGATAGCCTATCAGCAGTCGCTCGACGGGCGTTTGCTTCTTTACTATGAGGCGCTTCTCGCCGCGCTGGGGTGGTTCTACAATGTTAAGAGGCGCGATAAGCGGCCCGGGCGGGATCCGCCCAAACAACTCTTGAACTCCTTGGAGCACGTCCGCGGCGTCGAAGTCCCCGGCGATCACCAGAGTCGCATTTCGAGGGTGATACCACTTGTCATAATAAGCCTTCATGTCGGCTCCGGAAGCGGCTTCCAGGTCCTCGAGCCATCCGACCGTGGGCCAGCGATACGGATGCTGGCGAAATGCCGTGGCCCAGACTTCGTTCTCGAGCTTCTCCCAGGGTCCGTCGAGTCCTATGCGCAACTCTTCCTCGACCACCTGCTTTTCCGGCGTGAATTCTTCGTCCGCGAAGGTGGTATTGCGCATGCGGCTTGCTTCGACCTCCAGGGCCGCCTCCCACCGATCCGAGGCGAACATGAAGTAGTAGGCGGTGAAGTCGAGCCACGTGAACGCGTTGTTCGCCCCGCCGTTAAGGTGCGTGATCAGATCGATTTCGCCCTTCTTATAGCGGTCCGTCCCTTTGAACAGCATGTGTTCCAGGAAATGGGACTTCCCGGTCTGTCCCAACTCCTCGTTGCGGGAGCCGACGCGATACCACACCATCGTCGCCACGACGGGCTTTTCGTGCATCTCCTTCGTAACAACGGTTAGACCATTTGGAAGAACCATCCTTTGAACGTTGTGAGTGATGAATGACTTTTGTGGGATTTGCGTTCCTGATTCTGCGTCCGCGGTAGAAGTGAGCATAGTCATAACTGCTTTTATGAGAACGATCCTATAACTTCGTCAACTGGAGTCGCGAACGAAAATACTAGAGTGCGGAAAGAAGCGATGTCAAACGAGCTCAATTTGGAACGATCCAAATATGCAACTAATTTGGGCGACAACTGCGGGATGGCGCCCCACTCTCAGAAGCGATCGTCTGCAGAGAGGAGGGGAAACCTTACGGCAGCAGGCGACGAAAAGACCGGAGAAGTTCTCGGGGGACTTGATTTCTGGCTTTTCGCTGTAGATACTTGAGCGTGCTGTACGGCATACTAACCCCATTACTCTTAGCATCAATTGGATTGAAGTAGATTTGAACTCTCAGGCATTTATGGGCTCCGCGTGCTGCGGCTTTTTTTCTTCGCAATCGCGCGGGATGATAATCGAATAGGAAAACTGCCGCTGAACCGTCGCGGCTCACAGGAGAAAGATGACCAAGGCAGAACTTGTTGAGGAAGTGGCTCGGGCGGCTGAGCTGAACAAGCGCGATGCCGAAGTAATAGTAGAGACCGTCTTCGGCTCGATAATCGGTGCGCTGCACAAGGGTGAGAAGGTTGAGCTGCGCGGCTTCGGGAGTTTTCGTACTCGCGAGCGAGGCCCGCGCCGCGGCCGCAACCCCAAGACCGGCGAACCGGTGGATGTGCCAGCCAAGCGTGTCCCCTACTTTAAGCCCGGCAAGGAGCTGAAAGAGTACTTCACTGAGAGCCCGGCAGGCGCCGAAAGTGTCGTTGTTACACCCGGATCGCCGGACGCAGGGTCGGGCGCCGCGGAAAGCGCCGTCTCAGAAACCGGCGGCGGAGTAAGCGGATCACCATCGCAGTCTACGCGCGAAGGATCGGGAGGCGACGGTTCACCGAGCGGCTCGACCTTCTGATACGACTCTATTGGTAGTTAGTCGTCAGTTGATAACTAACCTCTTAAGGGTGAGCCGCTCCCAGTCACTTGTGATCGCCATCAGCGGTTTACCAGACATTCCCACCGATGGAAAAGAAAAGAAGTGAGTCGCCTAACGGAAAACAGCGACGATCTGGAGCCGATCGTCGTTCGAGCACGCGGCGACAATCGGAACGAAAATCAGGCAAAGCCGCCCTTACCACTCGCGTTGGTGAACGTCGCCAGACGAGTCGCCGATCAAAGGACCGAAAGACTGGATAAAAACCCCAACCGGAAGTTTACTGCCTCAACACGGTGGTGTATCGCCCCGGATGTCAAAGTGTCCGATCCGGCGACAACCGGCTTCGCCCAAAACGCGACCATCAACGGTGACACCAGGCTAAGTCCCCGCTTCCCAAGTGTTCATGTATTCGATCATTTCGGCGGTAAGCTTGTCGATCTTGATTCCCATCGCCGCAAGCTTAAGGGAGGCGATTTCGTTGTCAACCTCTTCGGGCAACAGGTGCAAGCCGGGAGTGAGCTTGCCCTCGTTCTTAACCAGATACTCGCACGACAGCGCCTGATTGGCGAAGCTCATGTCCATCACCGACGCCGGATGCCCCTCGGCGGCAGCGAGATTTATCAAGCGGCCTTCCCCGAGCACCATCACCCGATTCCCCGATCCCTTCAGCTTGTATTGTTCGACGAACGGTCTCAGTTGCTCCTTCTCCTCGCTTAACTCGGCTAGTGCGACCAGATTCAGCTCGACGTCGAAGTGGCCCGAGTTCGCAACAAGCGCCCCGTCGTGCATTCTCGCGAAGTGTTGGCCGTCGATCACATGCCGGTTGCCGGTCACAGTGATAAAGATGTCGCCTAGCGGAGCAGCTTCCTCCATAGTCATAACCCGCATTCCATCCATCACCGCTTCGATGGCGCGAATGGGATTGATCTCACACACGATGACGTTTGCGCCCATGCCGCGACCACGCATCGCCACGCCTTTTCCGAACCAGCCGAAGCCCACAACGATGATCGTGCGGCCGGCAAGCATGATGTTAGTCGCGCGAATCACGCCGTCCAGCGTCGACTGGCCTGTGCCGTAGCGGTTGTCGAAGAAGTGTTTGGTTTGGGCGTCGTTCACCGCGATCGTCGGCCACGTAATGCGCCCACTCTTTTCGAGCGCCCGCAGACGAACCAGGCCGGTCGTGGTTTCTTCGGTTGTTCCAATGATCTTGCTGATCAGCTCCGGACGTTCCTTGACCATCGTGGCGACGACATCAGACCCGTCGTCTATGATCAAATCGGGCTCGTGGTCGAGCGCCATTCGTACGTGACGGTTGTAAGTCTCGGGACTCTCACCCTTGATCGCAAAAACCGGAATTCCGTATTCGACCACAAGCGCAGCCGCGACGTCGTCCTGGGTCGACAGAGGATTCGAGGCAATCAAGACCGCGTCGACTCCAGCCGCTTTCAAAGCGCGAGCCAGATTCGCTGTCTCGGTGGTAATGTGACAACAGGCGACCATCCTTTTTCCTGCAAGTGGGCGTTCGCGCTCGAAGCGTTCCCTGATCAGGCGCAGAACGGGCATCTCGCGTTCTGCCCATTCGATGCGCGTTCGTCCCGCCTTTGCCAGGGCCAGATCTTTGACGTCGCTGTTCGGCATTTGAGTGCTAGTTGTCATCAACAGTCTCCACTAAAAGTTGTCAGTGGCCAGTGGTCAGTTGTCGCCGGCAAGCACGCAACTCACCACGCAACAAATGACCACTGGCCACGGTTAACCAACAAATGTCTATAGTCCGGCGGCGCGACGAAGCGCGTCAGCCTTGTCGGTGCGCTCCCAGGTGAACTCGGGTTCGTTGCGGCCGAAGTGGCCATACGCCGCGGTCTTTCTGAATATCGGTCTACGAAGATTCAAGCTTTCGATGATCCCGGCCGGCGTGAGCTTGAAGTGTTCACGCACCAGACCGGACAGCCTCTCCTCATCGATCTGGCTCGTGCCTCTGGTATCGACCAAAACCGAGACAGGATCGGCGATACCGATCGCATAGGCCAGTTGGACCTCGCAACGATCCGCGAGCCCGGCGGCGACGATATTCTTCGCAATGTACCTGGCCATGTAGGAAGCCGAGCGGTCGACCTTCGTCGGGTCTTTCCCCGAGAAGGCCCCGCCGCCGTGTGCTCCGGCTCCGCCATAGGTGTCGACGATGATTTTGCGCCCGGTGAGTCCGGTGTCCCCTTGCGGTCCGCCGATCACAAAGCGACCGGTCGGATTGATATGGAAGTCGGTGCCGGCATCCATCATCTCGCCGGGCACCACTGATCGAATCACGTGATTGATCACGTCTTCATGGATCTTATCGTTGGCCACCGCTTCTGAGTGCTGGGTCGAAATAACGACTGTGTTGACTCGAACAGGTTTGTGACCTGAATACTCGACGGTTACCTGAGATTTCCCGTCAGGCCTCAGATAGTCAAGCAACCCTTCCTTGCGCACATCCGAGAGACGGCGGGTCAGCTTGTGGGCGAGCATGATCGGCATCGGCATGAGCTCAGGGGTCTCATTACACGCATATCCAAACATCATCCCCTGATCGCCGGCGCCGCCGTGGTCGACACCCATTGCAATGTCCTGCGACTGGGTATCGATCGCGGTGATGACACCGCAAGTGTCGCAATCGAAGCCGTATTTCGCTCGGGTGTAGCCGATCTCGCGAATCGTCTCGCGTACAATCTTTGGAATGTCGACCCAAACCGAAGTAGTGATCTCGCCGGCTACAACTACCAATCCGGTCGTCAACAGCGTCTCGCAAGCCACCCGACCGTCAGGATCGTCTCGCAGCACGGCATCGAGTACGCCGTCGGAAACCTGATCCGCAATCTTGTCAGGATGCCCCTCGGTGACAGACTCCGACGTAAACAAGCGCTTGTTACTGGTGCCCACTAATAATAGCCTCCTATCGCTATTTGCCTATGGCAGGTTCTACGGTGGCGAACGCCGCGCCCGCGTTAAACGCCAGAATCTAGCAGACGACATGATGAGTGTCAAGGAATGCGCCGACAGGAATGCGCCGAGTAGTTGCAACAGGAATGAGCCGAGTAGTGTCAGGGGGTGACTAAAAGCGGGACTGTAACTTCAAGAGGTGTGCAGCGGCTCGGCAGTGGACTTCTTGCCCTCCGTGAGAGGGTCATATTGCGTTTATCTGCCAAGAGAAGCGTTTTCGACCTCCGCTAGGAGGGCCATGTCAGTCTTCGAGTTGTGGGCCGGAAGATCATAGTTGCCGTCAGCTTGTACTCGGAACGCCAGACTGAACCCCAAACTGATGACAACTGCCGGCCAACCGCCAATGAATTCAGCCGGCGGGCGTCGAGGATAGCTGACTCAAAATTGCAAATTCAATTTCAGTGGGCGTATCATCCGATCCGGCGTAGTAGCGCTTTCAGAATGAAGGAGAAGACGCGCAGACAATAGCGGCAATAGTAGCGCCGCCAATGTTCAGTCTCCGCATCATCTAGCGTATTCGGAGCTAGTCATGCCCGGCTCAATCGTATTCGCGGGAATTGCACCTCACCCACCGCTCTTAGTTCCCGAAGTCGGTGGACGCCGCATCGAACAAGTAGCCGCTTCGCAGCGCGCGCTGCGAGAGTTCTCTCGGCGACTCATTGCCAATAACCCGACGACCGTGTTTGTAATCTCGCCGCACTCGCCACTCGACCCTCGTGCGTTCACCGCGCGATCGAGCCAGGTTCTAGCTGGGGACTTCGGTGAGTTTTATGCCCCGGCGGTACGACTGTCGTTTCTGAATGATCTCGAGATGGTTGACGCGATCAAACGAGAGACCGCTAGCGAAGGCGTCGAGTTTCGCTTGCTCGATCGCGACTACCCGCTGGATCACGGTGCTCTGGTGCCGCTGTACTATCTTCATGAAGCCGGCTGGAGCGGGCCGATAGTGGTCATCGGCTTCACGCTTCAGTCGAACGAAGAACACCTTGCCTTCGGCCGGGCAATTGCCAGGGCTGCCGGTGCACTCGATCGGAGAGTGGCCCTGGTTGCAAGCGGAGACCTGAGTCACCGCCTGGTTGTTGGCGGACCATATGAGTACGAACCGACAGCTCGCATATTTGACGAGCAGATCGTCGCTGCGATAGCCCGCGGAGACTCGAGCAGTGTGATCAACATCGATCCTGATCTGAGGAACCGGGCGGGTGAGTGTGGCTATCGATCGATCATCATAGCATTGGGTACCATTGGCGAGGATTGCCTACATCAAGTGCTCAGCTACGAGGGGCCTTTCGGTGTTGGGTACATGGTCGCAGTTCTTGCCGATGAAGAGTTCGGTCGGAGTGCGGGCTACGAATAAGGTGGCGGGTGATCGGTGCCGGCGGCCGGTGACCGGTGGTCACCTGAGCGTTGAAGACCTCATGTTGCGTCCACCGAATGACATATTGCCGCACGATCTGGCCAGGCTGTCAGTCGAGACCTTCATTGGCAGGCTAATCCTGATCGAACCACCTGTCGAGCCTGAAGGCGTGCTGGCAGAACGAGCCGGGGCCTTCGTTACGCTGAGATCCCTGGACGGCCAACTGCGAGGCTGCATTGGCACGATCGAAGCAGTCCAGGTAAACGTGGCGGAGGAGATCATCCAAAACGCCATAAGCGCTGCCACGCGAGACCCCAGGTTCCCCACGGTATCCAGAGATGAATTGCCCGACTTGAGATATGGCGTGGACGTGCTCTCGCTTCCTGAGCCGGCGCGCGGTCCGGAAGACCTTGACCCCACAAACTATGGCGTCAGCGTTGAAACATTGGACGGACGCCACCGAGGGCTCCTCCTACCTCAAATTGAAGGAATCGAATCCGTGGAACAGCAGTGGCTCGCTGTGCATTCGAAGGCCGGGATCAAACTCGGCACTCCGGTTCGAGTGGAGCGATTCACCGTGACGCGCTTCGGAAAGGATTGACCCGGCGCTTCCGGCGTTCTGAGTTCAACATTCAGGTCCTCGATTCGCAAGCTTGACACTGGTTCGAGGGCTCCGCTATCCTATTCGTCTTTTGATTAAGAAGATTTGTCAGCAGTAGTGAGGAGAGACTTAACGCATGGCTAATCACAAATCAGCGGAGAAGCGAACACGGCAGGCAGACCGACGTAATGAAGCGAACCGCCGCAATCGGAGCCGGCTCCGCACCGAGATAAAGAAACTTCGCGCCGCGATCGAGGCGGGCAATCGGGACGAAGCAAAGACGCTACTGGGCGCAACCGTATCGCTGATCGATAAGTCAACTCAGAAGGGGATCCTTCACCAGAACGCCGCAGCCAGACATAAATCGCGGCTGACCTCCAGCGTCAACGCGATGTCGGCGTAACCGAGTTCTCACTCGACCTCATCTTCGGCCGAATCGAACGCGTACCATCTCGAGTCTCATATGTTGAACCAATTTGAACTCTTCCGTTGAGATTCAGGTGGGCAGCGTTCATGTTATCCAGTCCATACAAATGTCGTCTCATTTCCCAAAGTATCGTGGTTGAGGCTCGACCGGCGGACGCTATTGTCGTTTGATGGGCGGCAAAGTGAGCTCAGCTATTAGGTACTCCATCTGAAGCCGTGGCGTTCCCTCGGAATTCTTTATTTCATTATCGACTTCGGCAATCCGGCGAAGGCCGTGCCCCATCCTTACTCCCGACGCGCGACGCAAACGAGTAAAGAAATGCTGGCTCACTTGGCGATATCGTTTT
>JACXTT010006769.1_pt1 | contig 16292 bp, 26 predicted proteins | sample 9270951 | NCBI WGS metagenome assembly JACXTT01 (sample SAMN15532306, study PRJNA645909) | rock metagenome | isolation source: weathered quartz diorite | place: Puerto Rico | collected 2017-06-21 | reverse complement strand
CTTCGTGAACACGCCCGGTACGGTGAAGGTGGCGCCGACGAGCTGCCCTTTCTCGAAGGTCAACTTCCCCCACGACCAGCGCATGCCGAGCACGTTCTCTCGACGCCACAGTCGGAGATACGCCCAGCGAGCAGCATCGGCGACCGCGGGATGCTGGTCGTCGAGCCCCGCGACCAGTTCCTTGAACTCGCCGGGCTCAAGGAATCCCGTCCTCACGTTCTTCGATTCGTCGAGGAGCGAGATATGGGGCATGTCGACGACGCGGCGATGCTGCATGCCCAACCGATACATGCGCCGGAGTGCTTGCAGGACACGGTTAATGGTCGCGGGTGCGCAGCCGGCATCGAGCTGCGCCGTCTTGTAGGCACTGACCTGCGCGATGGTGACACTGGACGCGAGCGCCTTCTCGCCCTTCGTTCCCCCGAACGCGCCGACGACGGTGTTGGCGAGCCTATCCGCAAGCGACGTGGTGCCGCGCTTCTGGGCCGTCTTGTTGCCCCTCTCACGCGCGACGTCGAGATAGAGCGCCCGCAAGTCGCCCAGGGTCGTGTGGGCCAAGTCGGGGGGCGGCGCCACCTTGGCATGCAGCGTGCGAAGCCGTTTCGTCGTCAGCCGCCGCGCTTCGTCCTCGTTCTTCGCGTCCGTCCGTTCCTCGTATTGTTTCCCACCGAATCGGAATTTGATGTACCAGACCTTGCCGCGCAGGCGCGGCTTCGACCCCGTACCGTATTCTCGGCGTTCCATGTGGTCCTCCCTTTCTACGTCTGCCGCTTCGCGTTCCACTTCTCGAAGCCGGTGACGTCGACCACCACGCGCCGCCCCTTCCGCTGGATGAAGGGCAAGGTGTCCGCGTTCTTGTAGAAGTAGTCGGAGGAGAGCCCGGACTGTTGCGCCGCCCAATCCACGGTCTGCTTCGTCGTGACCGGCGTGGGTTCGAGCAGTCGGGCGACCAGCGCGGCTTGCACGGCAGCAAGTTGAGCCAGGAAGGCAGGAATTTGCGCGCGGGGAACGGTTTCGGTGTCGACTTCGCCGAGCTTCACAGCGGCGCCCCAAGTATCCGTGGTCCTCCTCGACCGTGAGCCGCTGACTACACGCTGCGCCGTGCGACACGGCTTCTGGTTGATACACGTCGCGCAGGACGAACGTCGACCCGTTTAGCGAGCTGGTCCGCGCGTCGCAAGTGCGGCCGTAGCCCTCTAAGTGAGTGATAGTCTTGACTGCTTGAAGCGGATGCACCCGTGTAGCCGGATGCACGGGTGAAGCTATTGTCGCCGACGATGCCCCGGGGCCGGATACCATGTCCAGGTCGTCGCGCCGGATTTCGTGCTCTCGACGCCCAACGTCGCCTTGGCGAGCCAGAGCGATTGCCGGCTGTGCCCGGCCGCTTTCGCACGCGCCACGATGTCGGCCGCGGGAGTGGGCTTCGTCAGGTTCGCGCGGAGCCAAGACGTCGCGGCGGTCACCTTCGGCGACTCCTTCGGCGCGGCTGCGGGTCCCAGCTCCTTCGCGAGCTGGTGTAGCTCCCGGGCAATCGCTTCGAGCCGGGCACGCACGGGTCGCTTCGGACGGGGCATGGCTGGCCGCCATAGCGTATCCGGGACGTGGTTCAACTTGCCCGTCATACATTCCAATCGTTCACTATACGATTGACATGGTGAACGCCAGGACCGATTGGTGGTGCCGCCTTTGGGGCAACCCGACGGCGGGACCCCAATCTGGCCATCGTGAATCGTCAGCGCCGGACCCAGGTTGCGGCTTCGTAGGCGGCGAAGATGTGAACGACCCAGCCGAGAAACCCGAGCGTGACGACCCAGACGGCCGCCGCGATGACGACCCAGAGGAACGCCATTCCGATGCGGCCCTGGCAGAGCTGGCCGAGCCCGGGGATGAAGAACGAGAGAACCGCGGCGACGACGTTGCCAGCCGACCCAGGCATGCGCCGACCATGTAGTGCAGATGGCTGGCAACCTTCCAGGGCTCGGCGCTCCGTGGCTCATCCACCCATCCACGCATCCTGCTCGGTGGAGGGGCTTCGAATGCGGCGATGGCTGGTGGTCCTGGTGATGGCGGCGGGGCTGGTGCTCGCGTGGTCGACGGCGGCGTGATGACGGGGCAGAACCGGAGGTGATAGAGTGCCGGGCATGCGCGCGAGTGGCGTCATCGCGGTGCTGCTTCTCGGGCTCTTTACGTTCCCGCGCGAGGGCTGGGCTCCTGCCCCGCAAGGGCTACTCATCCGCTGTCGAGACGGCTCCCCCACAGCCTGGCTCCGCTACCTTCCCTATGGCTACTTCAAGCATCCGAAGTTCCATCCCAAGCCCGAAATGGTCGTCGGTGATACGGACGACGCATGCAACGGAATCTGTACTATCGTGCTCTGCTCCGGATCCGCGGTTACTCCGTGTGTTCCAGGCACAGTGCCCGGCGCCCAAGAGTTCGTGTCGCATGTCCCCGTGGGGACGAAGCAGAATGTGCCCCCGTTTGGGGGCCTTTCGAATTTCTTTGTGCGCTGCAAACGGGGACGGCGGGCGGTGTGTAGGCGATTGGGGAAGGCGTCGCCCCAACAGCCGCTGGAGAGATAGCCGGCGTCAAGAAGGGGCACGCTGCGGCGTCGGGTTGCGGCTCGGCGTCGGTACGTCGGCTGTGGTAGAAGGCTGCCTGTGCGCCTCTGGATTGCCTTCGCCGTCGTCGGTTTCCTGGTTGGCGCGCGCGCCGAGGGGCGCAATGTAGGGGGCTATCCCAGGCGTCTGGTCTGGAGTGGGACCATCATGATGAACGGGTCTGCGTCGGGCGCGTTTGTGGCGCGCACGTATCTTCGCTACGGCCGCGACATCGGCCCGGAATATGATGGGTATTTTGGGTGCCGTGGTCCCGGGTGCGTCGCCCGACGTGGCCATGTCTACGTCAACCCGCTGTCGCCGACGACGGTGAACGATTTCTTCTTCAGCTACCGGAAGGGCAAGAAGCGGTACTATTGCCCATACGTGAACGATGCCCCACCGCCCGACTTCGCAGTGAACGGGCCGGTGTCCTGTTTCTTCCTCAACACGGAACCCCAGCCTGTCGTCGCGACCGGGACGCTGGCCCTCTCGGTGCGTCGGTCGAAACCGACCCGGAATGCTCAAAGTTCTCTCCGAGACCGCTCGTGCCCACCCTCACACTGCTCGTCGCGCTCGCGTTCGGAAGTAGCCTTCCTCCGGACAGGATAGTCGAAGCCGATGCCTGACCCCGCCGTACGCTGACACCCCATGGACCTGGCGCGCGGCACGCTCGACCACGCGAAGTGGCACTACCAGGACCGCATGAATCCGTCCGCCGAAGGCTTCGTCCTGCTCGCAGTCCTGGTCGCGGTGATGCTCGGCGGACTCTGGTTCGCCCGTCGCCGACGGAATCGGCGGCATCCGATACGCCGCCGCCAGCCGAACGAAGATTGAGGGTGGCGGCGGTGCTCGCGTGGTCGACGAACCGCGCTTCGCGCCCGACTTGAAGCCACTCTAGGGTCGTTTCGGCTCCAAACCTTTGCCGCGAGTAGTTGTATCAATAGGGGCGGTCCTTTTCTCATCGAGGCAATCCACCCGCTCCCGTCCACGGAGAAAGTCTGCCGTGGGCAGTGGAGGCCAGACGTGGACAAGCAAAAGCGGCTTGTGGCTGTGCTTCGAGTTCTTGCCCTAGCGGCAGAGTTCGCGGCCAGTCTACTCGACTGGTGATGCCGCGCAGGCATCAGCACCAACGGTGGCGTCCGAGCAACGACGCTCGGACGCCACTCTGCGGAAATCGGAAGATTCTTGCATGTATGGACTTCCTCGGCGCGGCTCAATCGGTCCGTGGACCCTAGTTGGACTGAATCGGGCAGCATCGGGAGATACTTCGCTCCCGCCCAACGACGGCCACGACCACGGGGAAGGGGGTCGGCGGAATAGGGGATGGGGTCCGCTTCTGCTCAGTTGATGTCGACCACGCTGGGCTCGGGAACGTGATGTGATGCCCGACCCGTTCTTTCTTCCCGAGTCCGGATTCCTGCTTCTTAAGAAGCCATCCCGACACGGCGAAGCCGTGCGCACGCGAAGCGGGCGTTTTACGTCCTTGGTGTTTTCGATTTTACGGACTTTCCTGATTTGCGAGCCAAGGCGTCACCACTTCCAATGTCCATAAGGGTTTTTCCCTCGCCTGCCTAAGAAAGAGGCGTCACCATTTCGCGAAAGAGGCGTCACTAAAGCGCGAAAGAGGCGTCACCCGGTGACGCCTTGGCTCAACAAACGTTGCCGAGCCAAGGGGGTACCCGTAGGCGAACCCCCTTGAATCGACGTTGCCTTCCCGTGCGACAGAGCGTCACCCCACACGCGCTCCGCAGTTCCTTGACGACGGCCTGCCAGCGCGTCGCCGGCCACCCGTGCTCGCGCTCGGCGCGTTCCCAGGCGGCTTGCAGCTCGGCGCTCGACGTCCTGGCGGTGCGCTCGAAGTCGAACACTTTGCCGAGCCGGTCGCAGAGCGTCGCCATGTCGCCTTCGGGGAGCGCGTAGTCCGTTGATGCCGTGTTGAAGGCGTAGACGCCCCCGCGCCGACCCTCTGGCTCGCTCACCACCAGGAGCAGCTTCCGCCCCACCGCAACGTCGATGCACGCGCGTAGGCGGCGGCGGTGCATGCCCAGCGCCGTCGCCCACAGGTCCCGGACGATGAAGAAGTTCTCGAAGCCGTCGTTCATCGCATAACACACCGAGAGAAACCTAATGAACGCGTCGTCGGCCGTGTATTCCCCGACCCGGAGTCGAAAACCGCCCCGCACCAGCCGAAGGGCGCCTTCCAGGTCCGGCGTGTCCCAACTTTTCGCCCAGAGCGCTTCGAATTCAATCGCGCTCGTGTCGAGTCTCTGCCGCCGCGCCCAGTCGACGAGCACGGTCAAGATGGAATTTGCGTCCCCGTCGAACAGCTCGGGGGCGCCGGGCACGCGCTTCGCGGCCCTGGTGGCGAACAGCGGCCACTTCCACTCATCGACGGCGGGCTTCGGGACCGCGTCGACGACGCGCCGGACTTCATCGAGGACCGCATCGCGTTCGGCGTCGGCCACGGCGAGCCCCTGGTGAATCACTGCGAGGATGGTCGCATCATCGGCGTGTTCGGCGAACAGCCGCGCGATTTCCGTCAGCCCATGGCGGGCCAAAAACGCTCGGCGCAATTCCAGCTCGTCGGGGTCGATATCCGGTGTCGGGACGGACTCGATGTCGTCGAAGATTTCCCGTGTCAGCCGGCTGGCGTGCTCGGCGAACAGCGCGGCGAACTGCGGGTCGACCACGGGGAGCTTGCGGACGACGCGGAGCGGTGGTCGGCGCTCGGGAGCTTGAGTGAAGTTGTCAGCGGGGGCGACGTTCGGTAGATTCATCGGAGTCAGCATCCTTTGGCGTGGCGCCGCTCGTCGCCCCTTCCAGGTTGTAGAGCGGCGCCACGGGGTCTTTCTTACGTCGTCGCCGTCTCGCTGCCGCCGAGCTGGGTCTTGAGCCATAGCTCGACGGCTTCGCGAATCAGCTTCGAGCGCGGGCGGTCGCGCGCGGCGGCCAGCGCGTCGAGCATGTCCATCTGCCGACTCGTGAGCGACACTCCCGTAGGGACGATGGTGTCCCCGTTCACTTCCTTGTGCCTTCGACTTCCAGTTGCCATACAAGTATTGTAGCTGGGTGGTTGGATGAAGTCAAGGCGCTCGACCCCGTTTCGCCCTGACCGACGGTCAGCGCCTGCGTTCGCTGTTTCTTCGCTTCTGCTATCGAGGCTGGACGGTGACCATGAAGGCGGGCAAGCAGCGCGTGCTCGTCGTGCTCGCCATCGCACCGATTGTGCGACCTGTGGATGCCGTGCGCGCGGCGATGGCGGTGCGACGGGTCGATTGATATGGCGGCGGTATGACGTTCGACGACAAGCTCGGTGTGTTTCGGTCGCGCCTGGACCACCTTGAGACGATTCAGCGGCTACTGACCGACGGTGCGAAGTTGCAATTCGCGACCGAAATGAAGCTGGCCACCGCCTCGAAGCTCTTGGCCGCGTATCGCGCCACGATGCCCGACACACTCTCTGAGAAGGCAGAGACCGCGCTCGACAAAATGGTGGACGACCTAAACCGGATGCTGCGCGCGCATGGCAAAATCGCGCGCACCCTCTTACATATGGTGAAGCACATGCCAACGCCTGAGCTGTCGAAGCCGGAGCTGGCGTTCCGGGATGCGTCTGACCGGGCTGTCGACCGCCGACTCACCAGGTTCCGAGAGAAGACCGTGTTAATACACGGACAGGTAGGGGCGTACATCCGCGATGTCGAGCGGTGCTGCGCCCGGGTCGAGCGATTCGTGAAAGTCCATCGCTGACACGCGGCAACTTGACCGGCGGCCTGGCTTTCTGGGATGCATGGACCCCATGTGTGACTCCGGCTGGTGGCGCTATATCGACTGGGCAACACTCGTCGCCGCCTTCGCGGCATGTGTCGCGGCCTACGTGGGGTGGGATACACACAAACAAGCTCGGACTACCTTACGGGTCTCTGCTCTGTTACAGCTCGACGAGCGGTGGGGGTCGGATACCATGGCGCGACACCGCATGGCCGCAGCTCGGGCGATGTTTCCGGGTCCCGCGAGCTACGCCGTGGCGATGTCAGCCTTCCCGCTTGATGTCGACCAAGTGCTGGACTTCCTCGAAAGCGTCGGCTCGCTTGTGTTCCGCGATATCCTCACGCTCGACCTGGCCTACGACTTCTTTCATTATGACATGGACCACTTCTGCACTGCCGCCGCGCCGTACATCGCTGCTCAGGCCAAGCATCCTCGCGCCTGGGAACATCTTCGGCGTTTGGGGCCGCAACTACGAGAATACGGCCATGAAGAGGCGCCAACGCCAGAGGAGCTTAAAGCCTTCCTGGCCTCTGAGGCGCGATTTAGTTGACCCCTGGCATCCCTTCGATGACCGTCAGGAACATGAAGTCGTTCGCGTCCATCGCCCACTGCGATGCGGCGTTCGAGGACCCTGGAAATACCTGCATCTGCACTTCCCCGGAGTACCGCCCGGGCGCGAGTGAGCACACGGAGTCCCAATGGTATTGCATATGCTGGCTCGTTAGATAGCCAACAGGCAGCAAATTGCTGTCGCCAATCGTGACCGTGTCCGTCTGCGTGCCGCCGGTCACCGCCACGCGCGCGCCGAAGTTCTGCGTCCCAACTAGTAGCCCGTTCCCCTTCGCGGCTTCTTCCGCAGCCAGTCCACAGCAGCGAGCAGGATGAGGACGCCGAACGCGAACCAGACGCCCGCGACCAGCAAGCCCTGCGTCTGCGACGTGTACGCGGGGAAGTCGGCGCTACCTGATTGGAAAATCAAGGGCAAGGACTCGCCACGTAGCGCGCCAACAGCAAGGGTATAGGCGTAGCGGAACGCGACCATGCTGATGAGCACGCCGAAGCCCGCGAGGAACGGCCGCCGTTGGGGCACGCTGGAATCCTTAGCTCTGGTTGGGCGCCGACCGCCGCAGATGGCGAAGCGCGGCGTACATGAGCATCACGCCGACCACGAAGAACAGCACTGCGCCGACGATGCCCTGGGCGCCCTCGCGACCGTCTCACGGATACAGTGAGAGGGCGGCGGCACTGCCCAACGCAACCTTCCGACGGGTCACCGGTGTCTTAAGAATATCATAGAAATGGACCCCGCGCGTCTTGAGCCACCCAAAGTCTGGGTCCTGCGCGACGTGGTCGCCGCCAGAGAGGGTGGGAAGCCATCCCTGTACGTTGGCTTCGTACGCCAGGAGCCAATGTTCCTCGCGAAGGTCCGCAGCCGTCATCCGCGCAGCCCATCTCCCCGCGTTTAGCCCGCCTGGAAACAGCCCTCGCTTGTCCGCATCGAGGGCGAGCAGGGCAACGACCGAGTCATCCATCTCAGCCAATGCTGCCGCAGCGGCGCTTGAGATGTTGAGGCTGAGAGCGAGTGCTGCCCAGAGAGCCCACGCCACCTCGCTGCCATGTCCTAGCGGTGCGTGTTGTTCGATTTGCAAGTTCAGGACATCTTCAATTTGAGTACGCCCAGCCGTACCCGCGATACATCCGGCGGCGGACGCCGCCACAATCGTGTCGACGACCTCTCGGATGACGCCGGGCTCGACCATGACGCTATGGAGGAGAAGTGCTTGAACGATTGGCCAATTGGCGGTCGCCACCTTGAGGTTCGCCACGCGTCCCACTGCGTACAAGAGGATTTGCTGGTCCCTGAACTGTGCGGCGAGGCTGAACGCCAAACCAAAGTAGCGTAAGATGCGGGCGCGCTGTTGTAAGGGCGTCACCCCGAATACGAATTGGCTCAGCGGTTCAGCCCACGGGGCGGTCATATCCGAAGGTAGCTCCGCAATCGCGCTTTTGAGTGGATTCAACGCAAGCTCGAAGTCGCCGAGCGCCGACTGTAGTGCGGTCAGCGCGGCTTCTGCTTCGGAATACCGCGCGAAGACCAACTCGTAGTCATCCATGTAGCGGAACCCACTGACGGGCTGGCCAAGGCGTTGATGAAATGCCGCATCTACGGCGGCAAGAATAACCTCGGCGACTACTAGCGACGTGTCCGGACCAATGGGGATGCCCATGGTCTGTTTCTGTTGTGCGTTCCGAAGGCATTTGTCGAGGTCATTCGCGAGTCCGCCCGTGGTCTGCATTTTTGCGACCGCCTTCGTCATCAGCGCCCACGGGATGGAATGGGTATAGATGGACGGATAGAACCGTGAAACATCTGTTCGCAGGAGATAACGTCCGGGCGCCCGCGTCAGCGCTCGCAACTGGGGCAGGAGCGAGAAGGCGTACCGTCGCTCAACGGCTCTCAACCCCGTCGTGGTGACCCTGGGCACGGAGGCGGATAGCCCTCCAGCGCCGTAGGGCTGCCACGCTGCTTTGGCTGTAAAACTCTGAAGTGCCTGCCACTGAGTTGATACAAGGTCGCAGAGATTGAAGTGCGCGATGGGGTTCGGGATGGATAGCGGTCGCCGCAGTGTCCCGTGACGGGCGAGGTTGTGGGGTGACAGCCGGCTTGCTTGGGTGCCCGCCGTGAAGCTGCCTGGCATCGCGGCACGATTGGCAACGACAGCCTGTGCGAAGTGCCTCGTGGTAAACGGGGGCGGGAGTTCGCGTGGGAAGTAGCCGCGTGAGAGCAGGTCGGCAAGCGCAGCCATGGGCTCTCAGTTGGACACAATGGGTAGTGCGGTTGAGCCTGACGATGGCTCATGCTGGCGTACGTGCCGCACGTTCACTGCGAGGACGGCTGGCAGCCCTGGCAGAACACGGGGTCGGGTTCGTAGGGTGACCCGTGCATGGACGTCCTACAGTCGGCGCACTGGACGACGGGATGGTCCAGGCCCGCGGTCGTCACCTTCACCCAGTCGCGGGCGGCAATCGCATCGGCGACGCGCCAGAGTGCGAGCCGGTGCTCGATGTCACCCGCCGGGAAGTCGGTCGAGAATCCCGGCGTGACGTAGACTTGAACGCGCCGGCCGGTCCGCATGTCCAGGGCGAAGCCGTCGGGCATGTCCGCCAGCGACTGCTCGCTGACGTACTCGACTGCCGCGACGTCGGCGACGCCATCCAGGTAGTGAGAGAAGGCGTCGAGCTGTTCTGGGCTCGCTCGTCGGGGAGTGAGCATGGCGCAGTCCTCTTCGGTTCAGGGCTTTATCGACGACGTGCTTTTGTCGGGAGCACCCGGACTGCCGGGCGGCTCGATATGCACGGTCGCTATGAATGCAATAGCCACTGCGGTTATGAGCACGATGGCTCCCACTTGATGCGCCCACGACCATGCTGTTTGGAGCGAAGAGAAGCGGCTCACAGCCTTGGTGCGCTTCGCTTCCGCCAGCGCTTTCAGGTTCTTCATCCTTTCCCCGACGATGGTATCGACGGTCGGGGACCACTTTCTCAGCAGCAAATTCTCCGCCTCTTGCGCTATGACTTTGTTCTTCTCGTTGGCGTCATGGATGTACCAGAGGTAGCTCGCCACGAGGCGCGCCATCACTGCGAGCACCAGAATCAGTGCCGCCCGGAGCGCCCAGACATCCGACAGCGCTACGCGAACATCGCCACGCAGTAGGCCAGCGACAACCGATAGATTGAGCGCCAGTACGGCGAACAGGAAGCGCGTCTCATACCGACGCCGCTCGTCCATAAGGCCCCGATGGAGCGTGGACACGTACTTGAGGACGTCGAGTTCTTCCGATGACGCGTCTGTCATTGGTGTCCCCCTGATAGGGTCGTTGACCTACGGCGCCATGTAGCCTGCACCAACATGCAGCGTCAAGCTGTCTATGGTGCCATGCGACCTGCCGATTGCGGGCCGTGCTCGCCCCAGGTAGAAGGCGCTTATGGCCGACAAGGAGCCCTGGATTCAGTTGGCGACGCGCATCCCAAACCGCCTGCGTCGCGAGATGAAGCTGCATGTCGTCACCGCCGAGACCACGATGCTGGCGTTCATCGTCGAAGCCATCGAGGAGAAGCTGGCGCGCGAGGCCGGGAAGGCGAAGCGGCGCGCGTAGCGGGGCGAGAGTTCTGCGTGCGCTGGTCGGCATGGCTTCTCGGCCAAGTGATGCGTCTGCTTCCGCAAGGAAGTGGGATGCCGGGCCTCAACGACTTGGGAAACATCAAGGAGATTTTGGAGGCGGAGGCCGGCTTCGCCGAGCAGACGCCACCCATCCTGGCGCCGTTCGCCCCGCAGCTCCTGCAAGCTGTGAACGACGCGATGGGGATGTATGTCACCTTCGGTCGTATCATCGGGCAATACTCGCCCATGGCTGGCTACAGCGACGAGGTGGCGGCATACGCGAAGGAGCTGGGGGCGAAGGACGACGTCGAGCTACACGCCCTTCGTGACGTCCGCCCGGGTGATTCGCCGGAGCGCGAAGTTCTGTTGCAACGGGTCGACAAGGTCATGCTTCTGGCCGAGGCGCACATGGTACGTGGCATCGCTTTCACGCAGATTGCGCGCGCCTTCGCCTGGTCGGCGGCAGACCTGATGCGGATGCGGTTGACGACGGCTCTTGGTCTTCAACGGCAGGTTGTGGAAGGGCTCGCCTTGCTCTGTCTCATGCGTGACGACCCATGGGTGGCTATCGAATGGCGGTCGGTGTTGACCGACCAGCAAGGACGGAGGTTCTTCGATAAGTACCAGCGCTCGGTGAGCCGAGAGCTGACGAAGCTTGGCCTGCGGGCCATCTACGACACGGCTTCGGGGCATTCGCTGCACCTACGGTTCGCCGGAGCCGCGGCCGGGTTGCAGTTCAGGTCGCGAGAAGACGGTTCCGGTCGAAGACAGTCCAGCACCATGATGCTCTTTCAAGAGCTGCGGCCTGACACGGCGTTCGGGTTCATCGTCAACGTCGTGCGCATCCTCGATACGCAAGCGACAGTGTTCTCGCAGCTGACGACGGCGTTTCCGACGGCGACAGAGGACGTCTGGATGTACTCGCGCGTGCCGACGTTCCGGAAGACAGTCGCGGCCTTGTGGAAGCGGTTCAAGACCGCGTTTCCTGACGACGTCGCCCGAATCGAGGCCATGAGGACGCTGGGACTGTAAAGCCGCGACCGGTGGTGCGCGTCGTTACACCCTGGCGCTGGGCGCGACATCGCGCCATTCCCTGCTTTCCGTTCACCGTTCCAGCGCCATCATCGCGTCGGCGAAGCGCAAGAACTGCTTCGCAGCCTGTCGCAGCGGTTCTGCTTGGCCAGCCGCACCGCATGGACCAGCGCGTCCTTCGTAGTCCGCACGTCGACACGGGCTTCGGCGACAACTTCGTCAGGCATTGGCCTTCGACCATCCCGCGATGCGGCGGCGACTTCGGCGGCGGTCGTCACGCGGACGCCTTTCCGGTGGGGAGCAGGTTGTCGGCGATATCGGCGCACGCGTCGAGCTGGTGCGCTTGGCTCAGCAGCTCGCGCGCGAGGACGGGGTACGAGTACGCGCGGAGCAGTTTCTCGTGCCGGCGCACCTTCGCGGCGAGGAAGCGTAGGTCGTTCCGGCATTCTTCGAGCAGGGGCACGCCTGCGGCGTAGCCCGTTGACGTCGGAGCGGGCCGATAGGAGGGGGCGAACGTCGGCTCAGCGATGACGCGGTGGTCGGTGTCGTCGGGCATGGTCATTCCGTCACGAAGCCTGCGCGCGCGCCTGGACGCAGAAGCTCATGGTCGCCGTCGTCTGGGTCGACACCGAGATGCGGAAGTACGGTGTCACCGGATGCCAGACGACGCCCCAGCCCGGTCCGGCGCCCGACCAGACTGACGTGAAAAACTGCGCCGACGCGTCTGGGCTCGCCAGTGCCGCGAACACACCGCCCGAGTTCAACGCCCATTGCGGGATGACCGAGAGCGCCGCGTGGCTCGGGACGAAGATGACCCAGGGCTTGTCGGCGCGCTCGAAGTAGAATTGGCTACTGACCGTCGAGGCGGGCGGGATGACGGCGTAGATGGGGCCGGTCATCGCTTGTCCTTGGCCCAGAGCCGCGTGAGGTCGTCGGGCACGACGACGCGAACGTAGCTCAGCTCGCTGAACGGAATTGCCGGGTCGTCACTCTCGCCGAAGATGCGCGCCAGGCTCCGCAGCGAGCGCTTCTCCTGCCACTGATTGGGGAAGCGTTCCCCAGCACGAATTGAGAACTTCGGGGTCTCGACCGTCTTAGTCGCGAAGTAGACGGGGAAGCGGTCGTCGGCGTCTAGGGTGTAGGGCTTCGCCATTATCGGTTCCGGTACATCGGGGGGACGAGATTCGGGTTCCGCTTGAGCGTCAACTCGATGGCTCGGGCGCGGTGCGCGCGGTTGCCCGGGTCGCCGCCGATGTCGACGAGCGCTTCCGTGAACGCCGCTTGAAACGCGTTCGCGCTCGCGTCCGCTTCGGCACACTGGACGACTTCTGCCTGTGACCGCTTGTACTGCGACTCGCAGAGCGCGCGATTCTCGCGGAACAAGACGGCCGCCGCCTTCGGTCGGTCGCGGGGGAATTCGAGCTTGTCCCGGCGCCGGATGATTTGCAGGCCTTCTTCGATGGACGTCGCGTGCGCAACGTGGCCAGCGCCGACGGCATCGAACGTGAGCGCGAGCGCCCGTTCGTTCTCCCCACGGCGCGCGGGGTTGAGATGGTACGTCTTGCAGACTTCCATGAACTTCTTCACGCACGCACCGTCGCCGAGCGCGTCCGCCAGCGTGGTGACCGTCGCCGTCGACAGCTCCGCGGTGGGACAGACTTCGCTCAACTTCACGAGCAGGTCGTGCTCGACATCGCTCGCGAGCACGGAGCCGTACTCGTGCGCGGGCCGCTGGAAGCCCTTCGTGCGATACGCCTGGCCCCCGCCGCTGCCGCCCGTGTTCGTCGGCTGGATGCGCAGCGCGGGGTCATTGACTCCCGCGTTTACCGATGGGTTGTTCACGATGGCATCGCGCATCGTCGCGTCGAGCTTCGCGGCCCAGTCTTTTCGAACCCGCAAAACGGATTCCAAGGCCGCCCGGCGCGCGGTGGTATCGAGTCGGTCCTGCCCGCTCTGTTCCAACAGCGACTCGACGGCCGCGAGCGCGGCAAAGGCATCGCTGTTGCCCTGGATGCTGTCTGCGACGGTGGCATCGAAGCCGCTCAGGTCGGTGCGTCCCCCGTACATGTGGACGACGGTCGCCTTCGCTTCGAGACGGGCGCGCTCAAGCTTCAACTGCACGTTACGGGCCTGTTCTTCGGCCAGCTCGGCGTGGAGTCGCGCCGCCGTCGCGTCCACGCACTTGTGGCACACACACCGCCCGTCGACGAATTCGGTTTCGTCGATAATGTGTTGGTCAGCGAAGCTGTTTTTGCCGCCCGCGCCGCGGACCTGTTTGAGTGCGAGTTTCTTTGCCATCGGGGGTTACTTTGCGCGCCTCGTCTTGCGGACGGGCTTGCGCGCCTTGACGGCCTTCGCCGTCGGCGCCTTCTTCTTCGACCTCTTTGTGCTCATGATGATGGGTCCTTCTGCCGACCGCAGTCGGCGGGGTCGGTCGGTTCTCATGCTCGGTGGCTCAAGCCACGCAGCGCGCGGGACATCGTCGACTCAGAGACGCGGAACCGCCGGGCGAGTTCGCGCGTCGTCATGGCACCGGATGCCCGCAGTGCCCGCGCCTCGCGAACTTGCTCGGGACGCAATCGCGTGCGGCGCTTCGCCGGCTTCGCCACCCAGCGTTCGGGCGCCCAGTGGATGACGCAGGTTGGGCCACCGAGACAGCGGCGCTTCAACCGCGTCTGAGGCGGGAGCTTCCCGTGAACGTGTTCGTACAACCAAACATGTGCGAGCCTGGGTCCGCCATCGCGAAAGAGTCCATACGCCCCGGCCGTGTGCCGCTTGCCCCGCCAGAGGATGCAGAGACCCATCGGGTCATGCGTCTCATTGGCCGAGTCGTCGGCCTGGGACCAGAAGCGGGATTCTACGGGCGTCATCGGGAATCATTCCGCGTGGAAACCGATGGCGCGTCAAGCAAGCTTGCGTGCCTATGTGCCGTAGCGCCGACCCATCCCGCCCATGAACCCGGGAAGGGGGAAGCCCTTGAGGGTGCGCTCGTCCCGCAGGCGCCGAGCGGCCTCCTGCGCATACGTCTCGCCGTTCTCACCGCGAATGTGGGGAAACTCTGCGGGCAAGCCGTCGCGGAGGTTCCGGGCGACGATGTAGGCGTCCTGGCTCGCCATCGTCAGGCTGGCCGCCCCGGCAATGCAGACCGCCCGGTCGTCGTGTTCGCGTGGTGGCGCCTGAATCATCGTGTTCCCGGCCGGCGTCACCTTGCGCTCAAGGCGGCAGATTTCGGTGTTCGCCACCTTGTCGTCGACGAGCCGGATTCGTTCCGAGTTGAGTAGCGGGAGCAGTGCGCCAAACAGCACGCGCGCCGGGTGCTCGCTCTGCTTGTACGCTACGCCGTGGCGCTGGAAGCTCTCCGGCGCGAATAGTCCGCTGAACCTGTCGCCCACGACTTCCCCGATGCCGTACTCGCGTAGGACGTCGCAGAAGCCCGCGACAACGGACTCCGGGGAGAACGGCGGCTTGCGAGCCACCACCTTGTCGACAATGACGCTGCCCTTCTCGTGGTGCGCGACGCAGAGCGCGGCGGCATCACTGCCCGAGCCCCCGGCCATGTCGCAGAACGCGTAGTACCCGACGTCCTCAAGGCGCGGCCGTTCGGCGCAGCCGACGTCCGTACAGGCCGCGACGACTTCGGGGTTCACGTACGAGTCAAGATGCGTCGCCCACTCGGCCAGGTACTCGCAGCGGGCATCGTCGCTGGTCGCGGGGTCGTCGAGCTGGCGCTGGATTTCGTTGACGTCCAGTGCCGGATTCATAGTGGTGCTCGCCGCGCGCCACGACAAGACGGGGTCGTGGTCGACGCCGTGATGCTGCGAAAACGCGTCGTATTGAATCCCGCGGCGCAACCTGGGGCTTGAGATGCCGACCAGCAACCCCTTCGTCGTCAACAGCGCCGGCCGCAACGCTGCCAGCACTTCGCGGTCGGGGTTGGCGCTGCCTTCCTGGTGCCACGCCAGCGTTTCGTCGCAAATCGCCGCACAGGCTGTCATGCCGCGCAGAAGTCGCCAACTGCAAGTCCGAACTTCGATGACGACGTTGCCCAACTGGACGCTCGACGCCGTCCGCCGTCGCACCATCTTCGAGAGTAGCGGCGAGCCGTCGACGATACCGCGCACGTAGTTGAGGACTTCCCGCGCCTGTACGCGGTCGGCGGCAATCAACGGAACGACACCGAGTTGTCCCCGTGCCAGGGGGTACTCGCGGAAGGCGCTCAAGAACACGGCCAGCGCAGCGCAGGCGAAGGACTTGCCCCCACTTAGCGCCGGCCGACAGTGAACCACGCCTCGCTTGCGCGAAAGGTCGGGGCTACCGTGCGGCCGGTACACTCCTGAAACAGTTCAAGGTCGGGAATGGGCAAGCCGAACGTCGCCGCCAGGGCGCATCGCCACGGGGCGAAGGACTCGCCGTCGAGGCCCAGCACGTCGGCGACGTCGAGGATGGAAAGCTCGCGGCGCTTCATCCCGCTTCCTTGTCGGCGAGGCGGCGGGCGACGAAGGACTCAAAGGACTCGACTGGGGCAGGGCGCCGTTGCAGGCCGAGCGTGCAGAGGGTTCGCTCAAGCTGGCCTGCGAGCTTCGACCGGTCCTGCACGACCTGCCAGGTCCGGTGGTGCCGCTTGTTGATGGGGCTCGGCAGGGAGAGCAGGTAGGCGTCGACGGCGTCGAGGATAGCCCACGACCGGATGGCCAGGTCGACGAGAGCGAGCTGGGACGTCGAGCAGGCCT
>JACXTT010006768.1_pt1 | contig 16292 bp, 16 predicted proteins | sample 9270951 | NCBI WGS metagenome assembly JACXTT01 (sample SAMN15532306, study PRJNA645909) | rock metagenome | isolation source: weathered quartz diorite | place: Puerto Rico | collected 2017-06-21 | reverse complement strand
GGCGATGACGTCCGCCTGCGTATGGTGGTGCAAGCAACGCGTCTGCGGATCGAGATTCAGTCCACGGACCTTTGAAGTATATGCACGTGCGACGCGGCGGAGGACCGCTTTCTTTCTTCTTGAGGTGGACATTCGATCAGAGGGTACCACTTCTGTGATTCACAATGGATAGCGGGTAGGACAAGCTTTCGAATTGAGTGGTGCACCCGCATACGTGGAAACGGCGCAGCTGGCGGCGGCACGACTGAAGTCGTGCCCGTACCGGCGACAGCGGCGGAGAGCGTCAAAATCGACATCCCCACCCTTGCATGACCCATAACCCGCTAGGGATGGGGCACCCACCAAAAAATTGAGGGCGCAACCGCCGTTAGGCTGCTGCGCCCTCTAAACTGAGCCGTAAAGTTTCTGACCTTGCCGATCCCATCCGGCGGCGGGCCTGCCGTTAGGCTTGCCACACCCTCCAAACGGAACCGAAAAGGCTTCGAGCTTCGCCGTTCAATTTCACGACGCAACCGCCGTTAAGCTTGTTGCGCCTTGCAAACTGAGCCGTAAAGTTCTAAAGCTTTCGGTTCAATCTGGAGCGGAAGATAAATCTTTCCATTTGCGTCGTCAATCAAATTCGGAGCGAACCGCTGTGCAAATCTGTGGACGGGTGTGCAAAATTCCCGCGCGCGTGGCCGACGCTCGATCCGCTGGAACGATTCTGGGTTTACACTCGTGACGAATGCTGCAGGGGGTGCACGGCAATGGCACGGATTGGCGGGGCTGACCCAAGTCGGCAAGGGCTATTTCAAGGTCTATTCACGCGAATTGTTTATTCGTTGACGAGACGCAAGGTGGGGCGCGTGGTACTGCCCGTAAGGATCGCCGCGCATCACGCCAAGCTTCTTTGGGGCTATGGCCAGATGGAACAATCGCTTTTCTCCAGTCACCTGGTGGACGTCGCTCTGAAGGACCTGGCGCAATTGCGCGTGGCCACGCTCGTCGGGTGTCCGTTTTGAATTGACATTGGCTCTGCGGTCAGCAGAACTAGTGGGGCCTCGACCGAAAAGATCAAAGCGTTGCCCAACTACGGAAACAGCCCGTTGTTTTCGGAGACGGAGAGGCTGGTGCTGGAGTATGCCGACTCCATGACGCAAACTCCGGTGGAGGTTAAGGACACACTGTTTGCGAAGCTGCGGGAGAAGTTCACCGACGCGCAGTTGGTGGAACTCACGGCGACGCTGGCCTGGGAAAACTACCGAGCTCGGTTTGATCATGCATTTGCCGTGGAAGCGGAGGGCTTCACGGAGGGCAGCTACTGCGCGTTGCCCGCTCGCGCGGCCCATCACGCTTGAGTGCACGGAAATCAGTGTGGGTGCGGCGGCGGGGATGGTAGTTCAAGTACGCTGTTTGGGAAGGGAGATGCAGCAGGAAGAGGTCAATTACGCTTGGTTGCGACGATCGTGAAGCTGATCTTCAATTTGTCCTTCACTTTGACGGAGCCGCCGCCGACCTTTAGGGGCGTGATGCCGTAGTCGGTTTGCAAGATCGAAACTTCTCCTTGTGCCCGCAATTCGCCCGCCGCCGCGGGGACGCGCAGAGGAAAGCTAACCAGCTTTTCCACTCCGTGAAGGTTCAGTTTGCCGCCAAGCGTCAACTCCCAGCCGTCCGCAGTTTTTTTTACGGCAGACACGCGCGTGGACGTGAATACGATTTCAGGAAATTTTGCGACATCGAGGACTCTCTCTCCAGTCATCGTCGCCTGAACGTCTTTGCGGTCTTTTTCGGACTCGCCAGGGTCTACGGCCGTGAGCGAATTCGCGGAAACCTTCAAATGTACGGTGGAGTCTTCCATGTTCTGGGGATCAAATTGAACCTGGCCAGAAATTCCCTTCGCGACGATCAGGTGATCGTGGCCGAATATCTTGAATGCGCCCTCTTTGTAGACGTCAATTTGCAGCTTGCTCTTTGCGCCGTTGATCGAATAGGCCCCCTTTTCTTGCCCCATCGTCGCGAACGCCGCTAGTGCTAGAGCGAGGTAGCCCACGATGTGCCGTCTCATCGGTGCTCGCCTGCATCGTCGTCGCGATATTTGGCTCTTGGCACTCTGATTTGCTTTTGGCACGTGGAGCCCCCCCTGTGTCAGGCGAATTCGGGCGCGCCGGCCCTGCACATTCGCGGATATAGATTACATCGGTGTGCTTTAGATTGGCCATCGGCGGTGAACTGTTCAGGCTTCATATCGCGTATGGGCATCGCAAACGCGAGAAAAACGATCAATTCGAGATGACTAGTTGATGGTGCGGTGGAGGACGGCGGCGATTTGGCGCATTTCGTCGGCAAGGACGGCGAATTCTTCGGGGAGGATGGACTGCATGCCGTCGGAGAGGGCTTTGTCTGGCTCGTGATGGACTTCGATGAGCAGGCCATCGGCACCGACAGCGACGGCAGCGCGGGAGAGCGGGAGGACTTTGTGGCGCTTGCCGGTGCCGTGGCTGGGATCGACGAGGATGGGCAGGTGGCTGCGCTTCTTGACGGCGGGGACCACGGCGAGATCGAGGGTGTTGCGCGAAAAATCGGAGAAGGTGCGGACGCCGCGCTCACAGAGCATGACGTTGTAGTTGCCCTCCGACATGATGTATTCGGCGGCCATGAGAAATTCATCGAGCGTGGCGGACATGCCGCGCTTAAGGAGAACAGGCTTTTTGGCGCGGCCGGCGCGCTTGAGGAGAGAGAAATTCTGCATGTTGCGCGCGCCGATCTGGATGACGTCGGCGTATTCCTCGACGAGGTCGAGGGTTTCGTTGTCGATCGCTTCCGTGACGATGCCGAAGCCGTACGTGGCGCGGACCTTCGAAAGAATCTTTAGTCCCGTTTCACCAAGACCCTGAAAACTGTATGGGGAAGTGCGCGGCTTGTAAGCGCCGCCGCGAAAGAGCCGCGCGCCGGATCTTTTGACGCGCTCGGCAATGGCGAGGCATTGCTCTTCGGTTTCGACGGCGCAGGGGCCGGCGATGAGGGCGATGTGCAGGCCGCCGACGATGACGTCACCGGAGGGCGTAGGGATTCGAAGAATGGTGTCTTCTTCCTTCGTGTCGCGGCTGACGAGCTTGTAAGGCTTACTGACGGGGATGCACTCGACAACGCCGGGAAGGGATTCGAGGACGCCGAGGTCGATGGCGCCCTTATTGCCGGTGATGCCGATGGCGGTACGGAGGGAGCCCGGCATCGGGTGAGCCTTCAAGCCGAGGCGTTCGATGCGCTCGCAAACGGCGCGGATCTGCTCCTCGGTGGCGTGCGACTGCATGACAACGAGCATGGACGGCTCCCCCGGCGAGATGAAGGAGAATTGAGTTTACGGCAAGCTGGCGGCGGGCAGCAAATGGATGCATGCCGAAGAGAATTTGGCGCGTGTGATAGAATGGTTGGTTTAAGACGGAGAAGAAATTCTTATTAGGCATGCCTGAACAGCCCATCGTCCAACCGACAGAATTCGATCCCGAAGACGAATACCGCCCCGAACCTGAGCCTGAACCGCAGCCGCCATCGTGGATGGATGGGAGCGTGCGGATCGGCATTCATACGTCCATCGCGGGCAGCTATTTGAATGCACTGGAAGCAGCGCGGAAGCTGGGCTGCAATGCGCTGCAGATTTTCTCGGCTAGCCCGCGGATGTGGCAGGGAGGCTCGGCGCGTATTGCCGAGGTGGACGCGCTGGCATTTCGCGCGCGCCGGGAAGAACTGCGGCTGGGGCCGCTGGTGGTTCATGCGAATTACTTGATCAATCTGGCGTCGGCGGAGCGGATGCTGCAGACACGGTCGATCCAGGCGTTCCACGACGAGATTGTGCGGGCGCTTGCACTCGGGGCGGATTTTCTAGTGGTGCATCCGGGGACGCGAGGAGAGGCGACGGCGGGACAGGCGATTTCCACGGCCGTGGAGTCGGTGAAGCAGGCATCGAAGCGAGCGCCGATCGGCGAGCTCCGGATTTTGATTGAAAACTCGGCAGGGATGGGGACTGCGGTCGGGTCGCGGCTCGAAGAGGTTGGTGAAATTCTGGCGGGCCTTCGCGGATTGCCGGTGGAAGCATGCCTCGATACGGCGCACCTGTTTGCGGCGGGCTACGACATCAAGAGCGAGGTAGGGCTGGCTTCGACGATCGGGCAGATCGAAAGCACGATTGGGCTTGAAAATGTGCCGGTAATTCACGCGAATGATTCGAAGATCCCGCTGGGCGGGCACGTGGACCGGCACGAGCATATTGGAAAAGGGAAGATCGGGGCGGATGCGTTTGCGCGGATTCTGCGGCACCCACGGTTCGGTTCGGCGGCTCCCGAGGGATTAGCGGGTCGGGCGTTTGTGGCGGAGACGCCGATTGATGATCCGGGAGATGACCGGCGAAACGTGGCGATGCTTTGGGAGTTGGCGGGATTGAAAGAGCAGGCGCCAGCGTCAGAGAAGGGTTTCTCGATGCTGACGGCGGCGCTGAAGAAGAAAATTACCGTCCGCAGAAAGACAGAAAAAGAGAGAAAAAATAACACAGAGACGCAGAGGACACGGAGTCTCGCAGAAAAGACGCGTCCAAAAAAAGGCGCGGCGAGGAAAAGCAAGGCAAAGAAAAAGAAGAAGAGGGGATAGGGCGGAGTGGCGGAACAGAATACAACGGGGAACCCACAGCAAAGCGCACACGGTGGCGCCCAAGGCGCGGGGCCGGGATACGATCCGCAGAAGATTGAAGCCAAGTGGCAGAAGCGCTGGACGGACGCAGGCGTATTCGAATCGGAAGTCGATCCCTCGAAACCGAAATATTACGTCCTGGAAATGCTGCCGTACCCGAGCGGAACGCTGCACATGGGCCACATGCGCAACTACGCGATCGGGGATGTGGTGGCGCGCGTGAAGCGCATGCGCGGATTCGACGTGCTGCATCCGATGGGCTGGGATGCGTTTGGGCTGCCGGCGGAAAACGCGGCGATCAAGAACAACACGCATCCGCGGACGTGGACCAATAAAAACATAGCGGAATTTCAGCGCGTGCTGCGGCGCTTTGGGTTCAGCTACGACTGGCGGCGGGAAATTTCGACGTGCGAGCCGGAATACTACCGGTGGAACCAGTGGTTTTTTCTGCGCATGCTGGAGCGCGGGCTGGCGTACCGGAAAAAGAGCCGGGTGAACTGGTGCCCGAAATGCTGCACGGTGCTAGCGAACGAACAGGTGATAAATGGCGGTTACTGCTGGAGACACGAAGATACGCTGGTGGAATCGCGGGAGATCGAGCAGTGGTTTTTGAAGACGACCGCGTATGCGGAGCAATTGCTGGATGACCTGAAGCAACTGGAAGGCGGATGGCCGGAACGGGTCATCCTGATGCAGCGGAATTGGATTGGGAAGTCGCAGGGCGCGAAGGTGAAGTTTGCGGTGGCGGAGGTTGCGGGCACAGAACCGATTGAAGTTTTTACGACGCGCATCGACACCATTTACGGCGCGACGGCGGTGATTCTTGCGCCGGGGCACCCGTTGGTTTCGAGGCTGCTCGACGGATCGCCCGTGCGCGGGGAAGCTGAACCAAAGCTCGCGAAAATGCGACAGACTTCAGTGAAAACCGAAGATCTGGCGACGATGGAGAAAGGAGGATTTTTCACCGGGCGGCATGCCGTGAACCCGTTCAGCGGTGAGAAGATTCCCATCTGGGTCGGAAATTTTGTGCTGATGGAGTACGGGACAGGCGCGATTATGGCGGTCCCGGCGCACGATGAGCGCGACCTGGAGTTCTGCAGGAAATATGGGTTGCCAGTGCGCGTGGTGGTGGAGCGAAAAGAGGTCGAAGGTTCAAAGTCGAAAGTTGAAAAGGGGAACGATATCCCGGCGGCCACCGACAAAGGCAAACAAGATCTCGAAGTGCCATTTACAGAGTATGGGATTAGCGTAAATTCCGGGCCGTACAGTGGGATGGAGAGCGAGACGGTGGTCGCGAAGATGACGGCGTTGGCGGAACAGAAGGGATTCGGACGCGCAGAGACGATTTTCCGGCTGAAGGACTGGGGGATTTCGCGGCAGCGGTATTGGGGCACACCAATTCCGGTGGTGTATTGCGCGAAAGATGGGATCGTGGCGGTTCCCGACAGCGAACTGCCGGTGATTCTTCCTAAAGATGTGAAGCTAACCGGAGAGGGCGGATCACCGCTAGCAGCGACACCAGAGTTTGTGAATACGACTTGCCCGAAATGCGGCGGGCCGGCGCGTCGCGAGACGGACACGATGGATACGTTTGTGGATTCGTCCTGGTACTTCTACCGCTACTGCGATCCGCACAACGACAAAGCACCGTACGATTCGGCGAAGGCCGCGTACTGGTTTCCGATCGACCAATACATCGGCGGAATCACGCACGCCATTCTGCACCTGCTGTATTCGCGCTTCTGGTGCAAGGTGATGCGCGACCTGGGGCTGGTCACACACAGTGAACCGGCGGCGCGGCTCTTTACGCAAGGCATGGTGCAAAAGGGCGGCGTGGCGATGTCCAAGTCGAGGGGAAATGTGGTCGACGCGGAGGAGATGGCGCAGAAGTATGGGGCGGATACCGGGCGGCTCTATACACTTTTTGCTGCGCCGCCCGAGAAGGATTTGGAGTGGAGCGAGGAGAGCATTGAAGGCTCGTGGCGGTTTCTGAATCGCGTGTACCGGCTGGTGGATCGGCATGCGAGCTCACTCCGCACCGCGGGGGATTGGAATTTTGATCCCAAAGGGATGACGGAAAGCGAGCGAGAGTTAGTACGCTCTACCTATAAGACAATGCGGCGGGTGACGCAGGATTTTGAGACGCGGTGGCATTTCAATTCTGCGATTGCACAGATTATGGAGTTGACGAACGAGATTTACGCGCTTGAACCGTTGGAGAAAAACCTTCGTCCAGAGATCCTCAAGGAAATCTTACAGCTACTGACTCTGCTGTTAGCCCCGATGACGCCGCATCTTTCTGAGGAGTTGTGGGAAATGTTGGGTCACGACAATGGGCTATGGAATGCGAAGTGGCCCGACCTGATACAAGCCCAGATTGAACTGGCAAAGGATAAAGAGGTCGAAATTCCGGTACAGGTGAATGGGCGCTTGCGCGGCAAAGTGAAGGTCGCAATCGGGACAGGGGAAGAAGAGGTCTTTAGACTGACGCAGGCGGATTCGGCAATTGCACACCACCTCGCCGGAAGACGCATTGTGAAGAGGATTTTCCTGCAGGACAGACTTTTGAATCTCGTCGTGGCGTGAGGAGGATGGCATGATGGAGAGCGCGGCGAAGCGAGCGGCGGAGCCGTTGCAAGAGCAGGGAGGCAGGATGAAGGCGGAACTGGGCGGCGTGGTGGTTCTGGACTTCGGCGGGCAGTATACGCAACTGATTGCGCGCCGCATCCGCGAACAACAGGTGTTTTCGGCCGTTTTGCCATGCTCAACGTCGATCGAGGAGATTCGAAAGCTGGAGCCGGCGGGAATTGTTTTGTCCGGTGGGCCGAGTTCGGTTTATGACGCGGAAGCTCCGAAGTGCGATCCGAAGGTGCTAGCGCAGGGGATACCAGTCCTGGGGATTTGCTATGGGATGCAGTGGATCACGCATACGCTGGGCGGCAAAGTGGAGAAAGCGGAGAGGCGCGAGTATGGGCGGGCGCAACTGAACCTTGAGGATTCGACGAAAGGGGATGTCGGATCGGAACTCTTCACAGGGATTCCCGCATCGCTGCGGGTGTGGAATAGCCACGGTGATCACGTGCGGGCGCTCCCCGAGGGATTCCGCACGATCGCGCGCACGGAAAATGCGATTGCGGCGGTGGAAGATGCAAAGCGCAATATTCATGCGGTGGAGTTCCATCCCGAAGTAAACCACACGGAGCACGGGACCGAGTTGTTGAGGAATTTTCTCTTCCAGGTATGCAAGGCGGAGCCGAAGTGGAGCGGGGCGGCGTTCATTGAAGAAACCACGGCGACGATTCGCGAGAAGGTGGGGAACCAGCGGGCCATCTGCGCCCTGAGCGGCGGCGTGGACTCGACGGTGGCGGCGGTGTTGGTGCACCGTGCGATGGGGGACCGGCTGACAAATATTTTCGTGAACACCGGGATGCTGCGGAAGAACGAGTTTGCGAATACTCTCGAGATGCTGCGTGACCGCTTGAAACTCCGCGTCATCGGGGTCGATGCATCGGACCGATTCCTGGACAAACTCAAAGGTGTGACCGATCCGGAGCAAAAGCGCAAGATTATCGGAGGAGAGTTCATCACGGTGTTTGCGGAAGAGGCGCAAAAGCTACAGGGAGGCGGGGCTCACGACGAAATAGGGTATCTGGTCCAGGGAACGCTGTACCCGGATGTGATTGAATCGGTTTCGGTTAAGGGTCCATCGGCGACGATCAAATCGCACCACAATGTCGGCGGGCTGCCGGAGAAGATGCCCTTCGCGCTGATTGAACCCTTGCGCGACTTATTTAAGGACGAAGTGCGTAGGATTGGGAGAGAGTTGGGGTTGCCCGGCGAGATATTGGCGAAACATCCGTTTCCGGGGCCAGGACTGGCAGTACGGCTCCTTGGCGAGATCACCCGTCCCCACCTGGTTACTCTGCAGGATGCCGATGCGATCGTGGTGGAGGAGATTCGGCGGGCAGACCTGTATGAGAAAGTCTGGCAAGCATTTGCGGTACTGCTGCCGGTGCGAAGCGTGGGAGTGATGGGGGACGGGCGGACCTACGGGCTGACGGTGGCGGTGCGAGTGGTGGAATCCGATGACGCCATGACGGCGGACTGGGTGAGACTGCCGGAGGAAGTACTAGAACGGATCTCGACGCGGATTGTGAACGAGGTGAGGGGTGTGACGCGGGTGGTTTACGATATCAGCTCCAAACCACCCAGCACCATTGAATGGGAATAGTTTTCGCGGGCCTCCAACGGCGAAACGCAGGTGGCAATTGAGGGAAAAGATTGTGTAAGACCGCGGCTCAAAAAAACATTAGCCGCGAAACGGGATTGCACGGCCTAGCCTAAAAGGCCAATCGGTTCGAACAGCAGTGCGTGAATCCGAAGAATTGCGATTGCGAAATTATCTACTGGCCATCTTCTGAGCCATGTAGAGAATCAACTTGCGATCCCCTTCTTCCACTTTACTCAACAAGCGACGAAGCTTGTTGAGAAAGCGTGCATCTTTGCCCATGCTGCCCCAAGCGATGTCATCCGACGACTTGCGCTTGGGGAGATTCGGCAATACGGGCGGCTCTTCGCCGTCGTAAAAGAGTTGATAGAGTGGGCACTCGAGAGCGCGTGCCAGCTTCTCCAGTGTTTCGATGGCCGGAACAGTGTGTCCATTTTCGACACGGGAAATATAGCAACGAAGCAAGCCGGTGCGCTTTTCGATGTCGCCCTGGGAGAGTTTCTTTTCTTCGCGGAGTGCGCGAAGGCGGTCGCCAATAATCATGGCGGCATTATTCCATGTCGGTAAGATAGACTGCAAGTAAAAAGTTTAAAGCCGGGAAGTGAAACAGATGGTGCGGGTTCTGGCAACCCGGGGATAATAGCCGTAACCAAACGTCCATGGCACGCGTCCCAAAAGTAGCGCCCCTTAGCCCGCCCGCAATGGCGGGGGCACAGAAGGGGCACGTTTTCAAGCCGGCCGGAAGCGCGGAGGACCGGGAACTGGTCCGGCGGGCGCAGGGCGAGGACAAGGAGGCGTTTGAAGAACTGGTACGGCGCCACCAGCACCGGGTGTTTGCCGTGGCAGGCGGGATCCTGCGAAGACGCGAAGACGTGGAAGACATCGCGCAGCAGGTTTTCGTAAAGGCGTATTTTTCACTGAGGCGGTTTGACCAGCGGGCGGCGTTCAGCACTTGGCTGTATAAGATCACGGTGAATGAGTGCTGGGACCTTCTGAGGAAAAAGAAGGTGCGGCCCCTGGTTTATGAAGCGGATCTGAGCGAGGAACAGGCGCGAATGATCGAGGCTTCCGAGGAAAAAGGAAGCAGGGCGCCGGACATCAGCGAAAGGCTGGAAGCGCGGCAGCGCGTGGAGCGATTGCTGGAAGAATTGGATGAACGAGACCGGATGATGCTGATTCTCAAGGAAGTGGAAGGGTTTTCGATTGAAGAGATTGCGGAGGTGTTGGAATTGAATTCCAACACCGTAAAGGTGAGGCTTTTCCGCGCCCGACGGCGGGTGGTATTACTGGCAAAGAAGCGCGGGGATTGAGCGGCAAGGAGGCAGCATGCAGAACCTGTTGAATCGAAGAAGAGACGAATGCGAACGGCTGCAGGACTTGCTGGAGAGTTCGGCGGCGGATGTGCTTGTCGGAAGTATCGAGGAACTCGTAGAGAGTTTGCCGGCGGAGGGGCGCTTGCACTTCGCGGATTGCAGAAGCTGCCGAGAAGCGCTGCAGGATCTGCGGACGACGCGAGAAATGTTGTTGGGTGCCGTCGCACCCGCGGAGGATGGAGGGCCATGGTTCGCGAAGCGAGTACTGTCTGCGATTGCAGCGCGCGAACGGGAGCTTGCTTTCCCCCTGAGCGCCTGGAGCTTGGTGCCGCGATTTGCTTCACGGCTGGCATGGGGCACAGCCATCGTGCTTCTGGCTGGCAGCACTTGGCTGTATCAAAGGTCCACGCCAAGTACGATCCGGCAGCCGGTTGCGGCGTCTTCGGCGGAATATCTGTTTGAAGCGCCCGCACCGCCGATGAATCAGGATGATGTGCTCATCAGCATGGCGGACAGAAACCAATGAGCGAAGCATCGGTAACTCGAAAGGCGGCCCTTTGGGTTGGCGCTGTTTTCCTGCTGGGAGCGGCGCTGGGCGGGATGCTGGGATACGTGTTCGCGCACCACACGACGATGGCCGCGCCGGCACAAATGACCGAGACGGAAAAGAGGGCGCACAAAGTGCAGCGGCTGACGCAAGAATTGAACTTAGCGCCGGATCAGCAGAAACAGATTGAGGCGATTATCGCCAGCGTGCAGGCGCAATACAAAGCGGTTCGGCAGTCCACGGAGCCGCAGATCAACGAAGCGCGGCAGAGGGGGCGCGAACAGATTCGCGCGGTTCTTACGCCGGAGCAGAAACCGAAGTTTGAAGAGTTTTTGAAACGCCTGGATGATGAGAGAAAAAGGAACGAGCAGTAGCTTGCGAAGGCGCTGAACTCCGATCAGACTTTCACGATCAGCTTTCCAATATTTCCACCGGTGAAGAGCATGTTGATGGCGTCGGGAGCCTTCTCAAGGCCTTCGACGATGGTTTCGCGGTCCTTCAGTTTCCCGAACATCTTCCACTGACCGAGCTGCGTGGCGGCTTCCATAAAGCGAGAAGCAAAGTCGATGACGATGAAGCCTTGAACGCGGAGGCGTTTCACGAGGACGGTCCCGAAACTTTCGAGGCCGGGGGCTCCCTTGGTGTAGCCGGAGATGAGGCCGCAGAGCACCACGCGGCCGAAGAGATTCATGCGGTCTAGAACAGCGTGCATGATATCGCCGCCGACGTTTTCAAAGTTGATGTCGATTCCGTCGAGCGTCGCGGTGGCGAGTTTTTCTTTCCAGTCGGATTGCTTGTAGTTGATGGCCGCGTCAAAGCCGAGATCCTTGGTGAGCCAGCTGCACTTTTCGTCGCTGCCGGCGATGCCAACGACGCGGCAGCCTTGAATTTTTCCGATTTGTCCGGCGATGCTTCCGGTGGCGCCGGCGGCGGCAGAAACAACCAGCGTCTCGCCTTTCTTGGCTTGCGCGATTTCCATTCCGAAAAAAGCGGTGAGCCCGTTGATGCCGAGAACTCCGAGAAAGACCGTATCTGAAACGAAGGGGATTTTGGGGACTTTCTGGAACTGACGTTTTACCGAGTCGTTGATGATTACGTATTCTTGAAGGCCTGTAAGGCCCGTGACGCGATCACCTTTCTTGTAGTCCGGATGGCGTGATCCGATGATTTCCGCGAAACCGAATGCGCGCATGACATCGCCAATGGCGACGGCGGGAAGGTACGTGTCCGCGACCATCCAAACTCGCATGGTCGGATCCATGGAGAGATATTTGACCTTGGCGAAGGCCTGGCCGTCTTTCAGCTCGGGCAGAGGGGATTCCTTAAGTTGCAGGTCGCCGGGAGCGAGAAGGCCCTTTGGGCGCGATTGCAGACAGAGTTGACGATTCGTCAGGGACATTCAGCACTCCAGACAAAATTCGGAACCGGCCGCGCATCTCCTGGAAAGCGGCGCATCGTCGTAGTTCGGCCGGCCTAGAAGGGAATGTCTTCGTCGGAGATTTCGGGTCCGCCGCTGGGCGGGCTGCTGGCACCACCGTAGGAGTCCTCAGCGGGCGCAGCATGGCTTTCGAAGTCGTCGCCGCCAGAGCGAGCGCCAGCGCCGCCGCCGGCGCTAGCTGCCGCTGCGCCTTCGGCGCGGCCGCCGAGCATGCGGAAGTTGTTGGCGACAATTTCGAAGCTGGTGCGCTTCTGGCCTTCCTTGTCCTGCCATTCGCGGGACTGGATGCGGCCTTCGATGAAAATGAGCGAGCCCTTCTTCAGATATTGCTGCGCGATCTCCGCTTGCTTGCCCCATACGACGATTTTGTGCCATTCGGTTCGCTTCTGGCGTTCGCCGTTTCTGTCTTTGTAAGTTTCGTCGGTGGCAACGGAGAAATTGGCGACGGCCTGGCCACCGCCGGTGTAGCGCGTTTCGGGATCGCGGCCGAGTCGGCCGACGAGAATGACTTTGTTAACGGACATGGAAATTCCCCCTGCGAGGGCGAAGATAACATGCGAGAGAGGAAAAGGGAAATAAGAGGGAGATCAGTGATCGGATAACAGAGATCGATAACAAATAGCAGCAGGTTAGGTGGACTACAAGTCGCCCGCGGTGAGAGCAAGAATTGACAATTGAAGTGCGGCATCCTAACGTTTGGCTACTTTTCGACAAATGGAGAATTCTCCCGTGGACAGAATGAAGAACATTTGGTTGATGGCGCTTGCCTGCGCTTTCGTATTGGGATTTGCCGCAAGGAACCGCGCTTGGCCGCAATCAGCGAACGTGACGGCGGAAACACCCATCGGTTTGTTCGAAGGCCACGGAGACGTTGGCGATGTGCTTCACGCCGGGTCCGTGGAATACGATGCAGCAAAGAGGGGCTACACGATCTCCGGCAGCGGCGAGAACATGTGGTTTGCGAGGGACGGATTCCAATTTGCGTGGAAGAGAGTTTCGGGCGATGTGACGCTGACGGCAGATATCTCGTTTGTTGGCAAGGGGGTGAACGAGCATCGGAAGGCAGTGCTGATGGTGCGGCAGGGCTTGGACGCCGATTCCGCATACGTGGACTTGGCGCTGCATGGGAGCGGGCTGACTTCGCTGCAGTATCGCGAGGAGAAGGGCGCGGCCACGCACGAGATCCAGGCGAACGTATCTGCTCCCAAGCGGCTGCGCATTGAGAAGCGCGGTGCGTATTTCAGTATGTCGCTGGCGGGCGCGGATGGCGATTTTCACCTGGCGGGCGGGTCCACACGAATCATGCTGAAGGAGCCGTTCTATGTGGGGATCGGTGTCTGCAGCCACGATAAGGGTGTCGTGGAAAAAGCGGTGTTCTCGAACGTGGAGTTGAAAACGGCGGCGCCCACGGCCCCTGCTGCGTCCACACTGTACAGCGCGCTCGAGATTATTACCGTGGCTTCCACAGACCGGCGCGCGGTTTATATTGCTCCGGAGCGGTTGGAAGCTCCCAATTGGATGCCGGACGGCAAGAATCTTCTGTTCAATCGGAACGGGCGCATGGAGAAAATTGCCGTGATGGGCGGGACTCCACAGATCATTGAGACTGGCTTCGCCGTGCGTTGCAACAATGACCACGGAATTTCGCCGGATGGCACGCAGCTGGTCATCAGCGACCAATCGCAGGAGGAGCATCGCTCGCTGGTTTACATCGTGCCCATCGGCGGGGGGACACCCCGGCGCATCACACAGAAGGCTCCGTCGTATTGGCATGGGTGGTCGCCGGACGGAAAGACGCTGGCCTTCGTAGGTCAGAGGAACGATGAGTTCGATATCTACACCATTCCGACGGCAGGCGGTGAAGAGACGCGGCTGACGACGGCCAAAGGTCTCGACGATGGCCCGGAATATTCGCCGGACGGGAAATATATTTATTTCAACTCCGAGCGCACTGGGCATATGCAGATTTGGCGGATGCGGACCGACGGAAGCGAGCAGGAGCAGGTAACGTTCGACGACTTCAACAACTGGTTTCCGCACATTTCACCCGATGGGCAGCGGATGGTTTTTCTGACGTATGACGCAAGCGTAACCGGCCATCCGGAAAACAAAGACGTGATGCTGCGGTTGATGTCGCTAAAGGATAACAAGATCAGCGCGCTGGCAAAATTGTTTGGCGGGCAGGGAACAATCAATGTGCCTTCCTGGTCGCCGGACGGACGGCAGTTTGCGTTTGTTAGCTATCAACTGGTTGCCGATTAGAGATAACCCTCCTGGAGGCAGACCGCGTCACGGCAATATATAACGAAGGCCGGCATAAACCATGCTCAGGTGAGCGTTTTTCGGTGCTGGCGGTGTGACCGACCACGGACTTCGCACCAGGTAGGAGTATTGCGTGATCACCTGGACCTTTCCGTAGTTGGGGTTTGACCACAGCGTGGGAATCGCTCCGAAGGTAGCTTCCTGGACCGCACGGTTGGAACTGTTCGCAGAGCCGGGGAAACCAAAGCCGACGCAACTGAATCCGCCGACTCCGGCGCAAGAACTTCCTGCATTCGGCAGGAATCCATAGTTGCGCGCGAAGTAGGCACCTCCGTAGTAGGAGTACAACATGTATCGCGGCGTGACCTGCCACTCCAGACCAGCTATGCCGGAACCAGAGTGCACCGCGGACACATTTCCATCCGGCTTTACAATCGCGTCGGGTCCTAAGCCGAAAATGTACCGCCCGCCTCCATCGCTATAAAACGAGCTGGCAACGAAGGTAAGATTCTTAATCAGCTGAAGATTAAGGTTGATGGAGCCCCCATTACCGATGACGGCATCCGTGCGGCTCGGCGTAGCGAGGGTGTTCAGCACGCGGAAGCTTCGCAGCAAGCCAGCCACTTCGATATGAAACGGATGTTGCCCGAATTGTGTGTCGTAGGAGGTTTTCACGATAACGTCGGGGTGAAGGTTGGGAACAGAGGTGTTGGTCGTGGCGCTGGCGGCATTTGTCGCGCTGCTGCCGTTGTCAAATTGGGCGAGGTACGTGGTCGAAGGAAAAATCACCGACGCGGGCGCGAATTGCTGCGGATTTTCCAAGGACACGGCGACGGCCCATTTCTGAGTGTGGTGATAGGTGACGCGGAACTGCGGCTGACGCGCCCACGTGAGGCCCACATGAAAGTTCGGGTCCTCAACAAGCGTAAAAAACAGGTCTGAAGTCAATGGCGAGAGCCCCACGCGGTTAGGAGTCAGCAGCGACCACTCCTGCCCACCAAGAACGTCCCATTTATCGTGCTTTATCTGTGCCCAGAAGAGGCGCAAGCGCAGCGAGTTGCTATTTGCAGTGATATAAGCATTTGCCGGCTGGTAGCCGAGAAAGTCGGTTTCGACGTAGCCTGTCAGGGATGTGGTATCGGTCACCGGAGCATCCACTTTCAAACTCAGCCGCGAGTACTGCGCCGAGAAGTGGAATTCGCTCAAACGGCCCTGTGTCGTATTGCTGTACGGGATAGATACGAAGGAAGTCGCGATTCCGCTTCCGAGGTTCGCGCTGCGGGTAATCGACGTGAAATCCACGAAGCCGCCGGGCGTGAACTTTGCCTTTCCGATTTCAAAATATAGAGGGGATGGTTTCTTTTCCTGATCCCCGTTGTTCCTTTGGCGAGCCGCATGCAGCGCGGAAGAGGCGGCGGACTCCGTCGGCGTCGCGGGCTGCACTGCGGGTGTCGCGGAGGTTGCTGCGTCTGTCGAAGCCGATTTGCCGGCCGCTACTTCTCCTTCCACGTCCGCCAATCGCTGCTGCAGTCCGTGGAGTTGCTCGGCCTGTTCCTGCACAAGCTGCCTCAGATGTTTCAGTTCCAACTCAAGCGCTGGGTTTGGGGCCCCTGGTGTTCCGGACTTGGCCGTCTCACTCGGTTTTTTTTCAGGTGAAGGAGTGCTTTTCTCGTTTGACCGCTCGTTTCTGTCATCCTCTCCGGCGGCAGCCCAAGCAGGATTGCAGGCAAAGAGGCTAACACCAATAAGACAAGAAATGATTCCTCGCATTTGGTCCTCCCCGGTCCGTGAGGTTTGTGGGCATGTCACGTTCCGGCCGCTTTCGTCCTGAGCCCCCAAACCATT
>JACXTT010006767.1_pt1 | contig 16293 bp, 12 predicted proteins | sample 9270951 | NCBI WGS metagenome assembly JACXTT01 (sample SAMN15532306, study PRJNA645909) | rock metagenome | isolation source: weathered quartz diorite | place: Puerto Rico | collected 2017-06-21 | reverse complement strand
ACGAGCACGCCGCCGGCGAACGCCGCGATCGCCAGCGCCACCAGCGGGCCCAGCACCACCAGCGCGCCGAGCCACAGCCGCTGCCCCGGGGTCATCGCCTCGATCGCGCGCTGGGTGGCGGCCGGGTCGTCGCCGGGCACGTAACGGCCGTAGGTGCGCCGCGCGAGCAGGCCGGCGAGCATCGACAGCGGCAGCCACGCGAGCACGATCGCCACCGCGCCGATCGCCGACCAGTGCCACGGCGGGCGTTCTTCGCCTTCGTCCTTGGGCTGCAGCACGGGCAGCCTGCGCTTGTCGGCCATGGCTACTTCCGCCAGAAGCTCTGGGCCTCGCGCTGCAGCCGTTCGAGGCGGCGCTGCTCCTGGATCAGCGCAGCATAGCCCCGCGGAACGCGCGCGTCGCGGCTCAAGGCGTAGAGCACGCGCAGCGCGGCTTCGGCGTCGTCGGTGGCGCGGTGCGCCCGTTCGAGCGCCACGCCCAGGCGCTCGGCGACGGCCCCGAGCGCGCGGCTCTCGCCCTGGCCCTTGAACATCTCGCGCGCGAACACCAGCGGATCGAGCCAGTCGACGTCCTCGCGGACCGCCGGCGGGCGCGTGGCCATCGGCGTGCCGGCGCGCTCGAGCTCGGCGAGCACGAAGGCGCGATCGAACTGCGCGTTGTACGCCGCCGCCAGCGCGCCTTCGAAGCAGCGCAGCACCTCGGGCAGCACCGCGGCGAGCGGCGGCTTGTCGGCGACGTCGGCGTCGCCGATGCCGTGCACCTCGCTCGACTCCTTGGAGATCGGCACGCCCGGGTTCACCAGCCAGCTGGTGCGCTCGAACACCTCGCCGCCGCGGCCGATGACGATGGCGATCTCGACGATGCGGTCGACCTTCGGATCGGTTCCAGTCGTCTCGGTGTCGACGAAGGCGATGGGGTAGTCGTGCCACGCGCCGTCGGCCTCGAACTCGCTCGCGACGCCCACCGCGCGGATGCGGATGAGGTGCGCGATGCCCGGGTAATGCTTGCCCGTCGGGAAACAGCCGCAGGTCTCGACGATGCGCATGGCTCAGCGCGGGCCGGAGCCCTTGGGCGCGGGCGCCTTGGCGGAAGACGACGCCGCCGCCGCTGCCGACGACGCCGGCGCGGGATCCTTGCCGGACAGCTCGATCTCCAGCTGGATCCAGCGCTCGAGCTCGACGTCGGGCTCGCTGCCGAGCTTGGTCAGATCGCAGTGCCGGCCGTTGATGTAGATCGTCGGGGTCGAGTCGACGCCGAGGTCGTCGCCCTGCTTGGTCTCGTCGGCGATGCGCTGCTTGGCCGCCTCGGAGGCCATGTCCTTGGCGAACACCGCCATGTCGAGGTGCAGGCCGCGCGCGTACTCGGACAGCTGCGGCTCGGAGAGGCGCTCCTGGTTGGGGAACAGCACGTGGTGCATCTCCCAGAACTTGTGCTGCTGCAGCGCCGCGTAGCCCGCCTGCGCGGCGATCCTGGCGTTGGGGTGCGCCGACAGCGGGAAGTTCTTGAACACGAAGCGGATGTTGCCCTTGAACTTCGAGTAGGCCTCTTCCAGCATCGGATAGGCCGCGCCGCACGCCGGGCACTCGAAGTCGGCGAACTCGATCAGCGTGACCGGCGCGTCGCTCGGGCCGCGCACCGGCGAGTCGCCGATGACGATGGCGTGGACCTTGTCGGCGTTGAAGCGGTCCTCCAGCACCGAGAGGATGTCCTCCTTCGGCACCGCCGCGTGCACCAGCCGGGCGATGAGCAGGATCGCCGGCTTGCAGGCGCGGCAGGCGCGCTTCTCGGCCACGCACTGCCGGAGCGACACCGCCACGTCCTTGCACGGCGCCATCGTCTCGCCGACGAGCTCGCTCCACTGCTCCCGCTCGCGCGCGCTCGCGAGGATGGTGGTGTCGACGCCGTCGAGCGCGGCCGCGGAGGCGCTCGCGCTCGGGGCCGCCGGCGCCGCGCTCTTTCGCGGCGGCGGATGGGGCTTGGGCGACGGCTCGTCGCAGCCCCACGCGGTCGCGACCAGCGCAACGAGCGCCGCCAGCCGGAGTGTGCGCGAAACGCCCATGATCATCTGCGATATGGGCGAATGCCCTACGCGGACCTACCGCCACGGTCGGGCATCGTCAAGGGCCGCGCGAGCGCGATCCCGAGCTCGTCGGCCCGCCCGAGCACGGCCAGCAGGATGTCGTGTTTTTCGCGCGCCTCCTGCAGCTCCGGATCGCCGACGAAGAAGAAGGTGGTGGCCACCTCGAGCGCGGTCACCGTCACGCTCGTGAGGAAGACCTCGCACTTGTCGCGGCGCGCGCGGGGATTGGCCTCGATCAGCTCGCGGATCGCCCGGCACAGCGCCTCGATCTTGTCGGGCGGCGTGCCGTGCGCGAGCGACAGGGTGAACTGGCAGCGGCGGTACTGGCGCTTGCCGTAGTTGTCGATCTTCGCGTCGGCGAGCTTGGCGTTGGGGATCACCACCACCGAGTTGTAGAAGGTGCGCAGGCGCGTGGAGCGGAAGCCGACCTCCTCGACGATGCCGTCGACGCCGTCGACGTTGATCCAGTCGCCGATCTTGAACGGGTTGTCGACGAAGATGCTGAGGCTGCCGAACAGGTTCGCGAGCGTGTCCTTGGCCGCCAGGCCGATCGCCAGCGTGCCGATGCCGAGCGTGGCGAACAGCGCCGTCACGTCGATGCTGAGGTTCTGCAGCATCGCCACCACGCCGATGAGGAACACGCCCGCCTTGATCGCCTTGCGCAGGATCGGCGCGAGGTAGTCGTCGAGGCGCGACTCGCTGCGCTCCACCCCTTCGCTGAGGCGCGCGGCGAGCACGTCGGCGCCGCGGTAGGCGGCCCACACCAGCGCGAAGGTGACGAGCAGGCGCACGAGCGTGTGGAGCGCCGCCGACACGCCGACGGGCAGGCGCAGCTCGGGGTAGAGCATGCGCAAGCACGCCGCGGTGAGGACCATCGCCACCGGCCCGGCCACCGCGTCGACCACCTTGCGGCGCCAGCCGTCGCCGTCCTTGGCGAGCTTCTTCACGCGCGCGACGAGCAGGGCGTGGAGCAGCTTGCTGGCGAACACGCCGAGCGCGAGCAGCACCGCCAGCGCCGCGTACTGCCACAGCGCGATGCCGGCGACGGTGAGCTTGGCCGGGGCGGGCATGGCCTCGAGCGCCTTGTCGAGCCAGCCGAGCCGCTCCTCGTAGCGCTGATCGATCCAGTCGAGCGAGGCGCGCGTCCACTGCCAGCTGCCGTCGCGGCGCTCGAGCGACACGCGCGGAAAGCTCGCGTGCGGCACGAAGCGCGCGTTCTTGTCGTCGTCGAGGTACTCGGGATCGTCGGAGATCTTGTCGGGATCGACGACCGCGCCCTCGGCGTCGAACACCATCTTCAGCCGGCGGGCGGTCTCCTCGAGCTGCTCCTGCGAGCGGCCGCCGGGCTCGAGGCACTTGGCCGCGTTGGTGAGGCTCTGCTCGACGCCCTGCTGCCACACGAACACCGAGTCGACGGCGTTGCGCGGCGACTTGCAGGTGGGCACGCCCTTGGCGAGCGCCGGCCGCGTCAGGCAGACGGCTGCGAGGGCGAGGATCCAAACCGCGCGGCGCACGCATCGGCTTTAACCCGAACGCCCGGCGGAGACGAGCTTCCGGTTTGACAGGAGCCCTACGCGGCTTATTGTCGAAGGGGATGAGCGAGGCGGCACCGCGCGTTTTCAGCATCGAGGAAGCGAACGCGCTGGTGCCTGAGCTGTCGCGGCGCGTCGGCCGCCAGCTCGAGCTGTCGGAGCAGATCCAGAAGCTCGTCGGCGAGCTGCGCGGCCAGGCCCCCGGCGAGACGGAGAGCAACCCCGAGGTCGTCGACATCACCGTGCACTCGGGCGACGGCGCCGACGTCCGGCGCATCAAGCGCGACGTCGCCAAGCTCATCCGCCGCTACCGCCAGGGCTGGCGCGAGGTCGAGGAGCTCGGCGCGGTGATCAAGGACACCCGCACCGGTCTGGTCGATTTCTACGGCCGCGTCGACGACCGGCTGGTGTGGCTGTGCTGGCGCTTCGGCGAGGCGGGCATCGATTTCTACCACGAGCTCGACCAGGGCTTCGCCGGCCGCAAGCCGCTCGCCGACGTGCGCAAGCGGATGTTGAACTAGCGGCTCATTCCATCTCGTTCGAGATGAAGAGCTGGCTCTTGTGGAGCTCGCCGTTCTTGATCGTGCCGGTGACGGTGAACAGGCTGGTGACGCCGTCGGCGTCGAGATCGCCTTCGGCCGAGGCTTCGAAGCCGTTGGGACCCGGGTCGGGGCCGCCGCGCGCGGGGCCCTTGTAGGGGCCGCCGACGCTGTAGCCGTATTGGTAGTAGTGCGGCTGGGTCAGCGAGAAGCGCAGGCACTTCCAGCCGGTGGTCGCGTCGGCGCTGTCGAAGTCCTCGCCGATCGACGTGCGCGGCTGGTACTTCTTGCCGTGCGGGACGGTCGCGGGCACGGGGATCGCGCTCTTGCACAGCGCGTGCGGCGCGCTGGCATCGTCGGTTTCGCGCTCGTAAGCGAAGACCGCGGCGCGGGCGATCGCGCCGACGCCCTGTTTCGCCTCGCTCGTCTTCGAGCTGGCGAGGTAGCGGCGCACGCCGTAGACGCCGAGCGCGCCGAACACCCCGAGGGTGAACGGCGCGTTGACACCGGCAAGCCGATAGCGCCAGCTCGCGCCTTTCGAGTCGAGATCGAGCGCCAGCGTGGCGGTGAAGCGGTTGTCGCCCGTGAGCGGAAGCTCCGAGAACGCCACGCCGGCCTGCTTCTCGGCCTCGGCGAGCTTCGCGTTGAACTCGGGCTGAGTCTTGAGCCACGCGAGCACGCGATCGGCCGCGCGCGCGAGATCGAACCACAAGAGCACACGCGGGTTGCCACCGGTCGAAGATACTGCCACGCGTTCCGCCTTGTCGCCGTCGAGCGCGTCTTTGCCCTTTTCGGCACTCTCGAGCACGCGATCAGCCAGGCCCCCCGCAGCGATCGCGATGGTGCCGCCAAACATCCTCACAGCGATCTTCGGCGCGCCCGGCGCCTTGGGCGTGGCATCGAAGCCATCGCCCTGCTCCGTCACGTCGGCGAAGGCCTTCGCCTTGTCCCGCACCGCGTGAAGCAGCTTCTTGGCCGCGTCCTTGTCGTGTACGTCGATGAGCACCGCGAGCGCCAACTGGGCGATGTAGGAGGTCGGCTCCTTCTTCACGTCGATTTCGATGTCCTTCGCGGCGACGAGGCCGATCGCGAGTTCGTCACCGGGCACGTTGAAGAGTTCGTCGGCAGTCATGCCGAGCTGCTGCGCGACCTCGTCGACCCCCTTGTCGAACTCCTGGCCGCTCTTCTCTTCAAGCGCGGAGAGCTGCTTGACGAGACGATCTTTCAGCTCCTTGCCATGCTTGTCGGTCTTGGTGGACAACGCGAGGTACTCGAACGTCTCTTTCGGCAGCTTCGCGGGCAGCTTGAGCTTCGCCGGGGGAGGCAACGCGTCGTCGGCGCTGATCTTGTCGCCCTTGAGCTCGCCCGCGATCGCCAGCACCACGCCTGCGTCGCTGTTCATCAAAGTCACTGCGATGGGCGACACGTCCTTGAGGTAGCCGTCGAAGAATTTCTTGTCACCGATGCTCTTGCCGGGCTCGGTCAGCTTGCCGACGTCGATGTAACCCATCGCCAGCGCGCCCTTCTCGAACTCGACCTTCTTCCACGGCTCGCTGGCGGCGAGCGCGTCCTTGCCGTCGTTCACCACGCCGCCGATCCGCTCGATGTACGCGGCGCTGCCGACGACCAGGAGCTTCTTCTTGGCGAACCACACCAGCGCGTCGCGCTCGCCGTCGACGTGCATCTCGGCCAGCGCCAGCTTCAAGGCGCCCGTCTGAGTGCCGAGATCCGCGCCGCTCGGGGAGGCGCCTTTCTTCAGCTCGTAGCGCTTGCCGCCGGCGAGCTCGCCCTTGGCGCTGAAGCGCTCGCTCTTGAGCAGCTCCTCGATCGGGCCGGTCTTGCCGAAGGCGATCAGCGCCGCGGCCTCCGAGCCCTTGCTCGGGTCGCCCATGGCGAAGGCGATCGACTCGAGCGAGGCGACGACGTCGCTGATGGTGTCGGCCTTCGCGCCGAAGGCGTCCTTGCCCGCCTCGCGGACCTGCTCGTCGACCTTCTTCGGCTCGACCTTGCTGGCCTTCACGAGATCGCTCTTGAAGTACGCCTCGAGCGCCGCAGGGATGCTCGGCACCTCGAGGTAGATGGTGGCGTCGGCGGGCACGCTGGCGGCGAGCTTCGCGCCGGGTTTGGCGAACAAGAAGAAGTACGCCGCGGCGCCGCCGCCGATCGACAGCAGCGCGACGACCAGGCCGATGACCAGGCCGGCCCGGCTCTTCTTGGGCGCGACGGGCGGCAGGCCCGGCGGCGCCGCGGCGGCCGGCGGATAGCCCGGCTGGGCCTCGCCGATCATCGTCGGCGCGGTGGCGAGCGCCGCCTGGCCGAGCGCCTCGGCGAACGGCGGGTGCGACTCGAGCGGGCCCCAAAAGCCGCCCGGCGGACACGCCGTGCCCCCGCGCAGCTGACCCGAGCGGATCATCTGGACGACCTGTTGCTCTTCGAACGGCCCCTCGGGCGCCTGCCCGCGATTGATGTACCACCCCATGGCGGCCGCGAGCGTAGAGCGGCTACTCGGGAAAGCGCAACACCGAGTGGTAGACGCCCGCGTCGAGCTCGGACTCGAGCTTGAGGCCGCTTTCGGCCAGGACGCCGAGCATGGCGCGGTTGTGCGCCAGCACGTCGGCGGTGAAGCCGGCGATGCCGCGGGCGCGGGCGAGCTCGGCGATGCGGCGCATCAGCAACGTTCCGACGCCGCGCCCCTGCCACTCGTCGCGCACCACGAAGGCGACCTCGGCGAGGTTGGTCGCGGGATCGAGGTCGTAGCGGGTCAGGCCGATGATCTCCTCGCAGCCGTCCGCCTCGACCGCGGCGACGAGCGCGGCGTTGGCGGTGTAGTCGAGGTCGACGAGCTCGAGCATCTCCTCGTGCGGGTGCTCGCGGTGGTGGCTCATGAACCGCTGGTAGCTGCTGTCGTCGCTCAGGCGGTAGAACAGCTCCTGCAGCGCCTCCTCGTCGGAGATGCGCACCGGCCGCACCAGCACGCGCTCGCCGGCCGGCAGGGTGTCGTGGCGCGCCTCCTCCCACGGGTAGCTCGCGCGCGCGTGGATCTGGTCGGGCAGGACGTAACGGCGCTGCTTCGCCGCGGCGAGCAGCTCGGCGCGGAAGTCCGGGTGCGCCACGTCGATGAGCGCCAGCGCGCGCTCGCGGATGTTCTTGCCCCACAGATCGGCCACGCCGTGCTCGGTGACGACGTAGTGCACGTCGCCGCGGCTGGTGACGACGCCCGCCCCCGCCTCGAACGCCGCCTGGATGCGGCTCACCTTGCCGTCCTTGGCGGTCGACGGCAGCGCGATGATCGGTTTGCCGCCGCGCGCCCGCGCCGCGCCGCGGATGAAGTCGACCTGCCCGCCGATGCCCGAGAAGAAGCGGCCCATCAGCGTGTCGGCCGCGACCTGGCCGGTGAGATCGACCGCCAGCGCCGAGTTGATCGCCACCATGTCGTCGTTGCGGGCGATGGTGAACGGATCGTTGGTGAAGCTCGACGGGCGCATCTCGACCGCGGGGTTGTCGTGCACCCAGCGGTAGAGCTCGCGCGAGCCCATCACGAACGACGTGACGATTTTCCCGGGCAGGAGCGTCTTCTTGCGGCCGGTGACCACGCCCGCCTGCGCCAGCTTCATCACGCCGTCGGAGAACATCTCGGTGTGGATGCCGAGGTCGTGGCGGTCGGCGAGCGCGGCGAGCACCGCGTCGGGGATGCGGCCGATGCCGGTCTGCAGCGTCGCGCCGTCGGGGATGAGCGAGGCGACGTGGCGGCCGATGGCGCGATCGACCTCGTCGAGCGGCTCGGGCGCGCGCTCCGGCAGCGGGTAGTCGGCGCGCACCAGCTTGGCGACGCGATCGACGTGGATGAACGAGTCGCCGTGCGTGCGCGGCATCTGCGGGTTGATCTCGGCGATGAGCAGATCGGCGGCGTCGACGGCGGCGCGCACCACGTCGACCGACACGCCGAGGCTCATGTAACCGTGCTCGTCGGGCGGGCTCACCTGCACCAGCGCGACGTCGATGCGGATGCGCCGCGAGCGCATGAGCCGCGGGATCTCCGACAGGAACACCGGCATGAAATCGGCGCGGCCCTCGGCGACGGCCTCGCGCACGTTGGGGCCGATGAAGAACGCGGTGTGGCGGAAGCGGCGCTCGAGCCCGCGCGCCACGTACGGCGCCGGGCCGAGCGTGAGCAGGTGGACGATCTCGTTGTCGGACAGGTGCGCGCCGTGGCTCACCAGCGCCTCGACCAGCGTGACCGGCTCGGCCGCGCCCGAGCCGACGAAGATGCGCCGGCCGCGCGCGACCGCGGCGACCGCCTCGGCGGGGGTGGCGATCTTGTGGGCGTAGCGCTCGGCCTCCATGGCGGGCAAAGGTAGTTCGACAACGCGCGAGCGGGATCGTAAAAGCAGCGTCGCATGCGCGATCCCCGCGCCGAATACGCCCATCCGCCGCGCTTGCCCGAAGGCGAGGTCGACCTCGGCTCGTTCCTCGGCGGGAGCGGGCCGCTCGAGCTGGAGATCGGCCCGGGGCGCGGGATGTTCCTCGTCGAGCGCGCGGCCGCGGCTCCGGAGGCGCGCCTCTTGGGGCTGGAGATCCGGCGGAAATGGGCGTGCATCGTCGACGGCCGGCTGGCCGAAAAGGGGCTCGGCGCCCGCGCGCGCGTGGTGTGCGAGGACGCGAAGCTCGCCCTGCCGCGGCTCGGGCCGAGCGGCGCGGTGGCGCGCGCGTTCGTGCATTTCCCCGATCCGTGGTGGAAGAAGCGCCACCACAAGCGCATGGTCATCGGCCCGGAGCTCGTGGCGCAGATCGCGCGACTCTTGTGCCGCGGCGGCGAGCTGTTCGTGCAGACCGACGTGCCCGATCGCGCCGAGCGGATCGCCGCGATGTGCTCGCATCCCGATCTCGAGCCGGCCGGCGACGAGCCGGGCAGCGCGCTCGTGGCCGACAACCCCTACGGCGCGAAGAGCAACCGCGAGAAGCGCGCGGACGCCGACGGCCTGCCGGTGACGCGGCTCCGCTGGCGGCGGCGATGAAGTGGCTGCGGCACTACGCGATCGCCCTCGCCGTCTCGTCGGCGGTGGCGATCGTGTGCCTGCGGCGCGTCCTCGAGCGCGCGGGCGAGCCGGCGCTGCCGCTCGACGATTCGTTCATCCACCTGCAGTTCGCGGCGGAGCTCGCCAAAGGGCACTGGTTCCACTATGCGCCGGGGGCCGGCTATTCGTCGGGCGCGACCAGCTTCTTGTGGCCGGCGGCGTTCGTGCCGTTCTTCTGGCTGGGCTTGCGCGGGCTCGAGCTCGTGTGGGTCGCCTGGGCCTTCGGCGCGCTGCTCCACGCGGCGGTGGCGTACGAGACGTGGCGGCTCGGCCGGGGCCTCTTCGGCGACATGGGCGCGCTCGCCGCGGGGGCGATGTGCGTCGCCTTCGGGGCCTTCGCGTGGTTCGCCTTCAGCGGCATGGAGACGATGGCGCTCGCCTGGCTGCTCGTGCGTGGCGCGCGGGTGGCGGCGGAGCACTACGAACGCTGCGCCGGGTCCCCCCACCCCCACCCTCCCCTGCAAGCGGGGGAGGGAGCTCCGAGCGTGCAGCTCATGGTGTTGGCTCTGGCGGCGCCGCTGGTGAGGCCGGAGGGGGCGCTGGTCTCGTTCATCGCGATGCTCACCGCGGCGGCGCTGCTCGTGCGCGCCCGCCCGCGGGGGAGGGTTCGGGCGGGGGCACTCGCCGCGGTGCTGGTGCCGTGCGTCGGGCCGCTGCTCATTCCCCTGTCGCACTGGCTCTTCACCGGACACGCGGCCTCGTCCACGGCGATGGTGAAGCACCTCGCGTTCGATCCCTACCTCGACGCCCGCGGCGTGTTCGACGAGTCCCTCGCCAACGCCAAGCTCCTCGTCACCGACCTGCTCGACGGCGGAGCCTGGACCGTCGAGTTCGTCCCCGAGGGCTTCGCCTTCTTCCTCGCCGCGGGCCTCGGCGCGCTCGTGCTGGTCGGGCGCCGCAAGCGCGTGGCGTGGCGCGCGCTGCTCGTCCTCTTGCTCGTCGCCGGCACGCTCGGCCCGGCGACCTACGCGACGATGCTGTGGAACCGCGTGCGCTACATCTGGCCGTTCGCGCCCGGCTGGTTCCTCGCGGTCACCGCGCTGTTCGTCGAGCTCGGCCACCGCCTCGGCCGGCGCGCCAAGATGGGCGCGATCGCCGCGCCGGCGCTCGCCTGGGGCCTGGTCGCGATGCTGGCGATGAAGCTCGACTGGGCGACCGCCGATCTCGCGACCTCGGCGCGCGCCATCGCGCTGCAGCAGGTGTGGCTCGGCAAATGGGCGGCCGAGAACCTCCCCGCCGACGCCGTCATCGGCGTCAACGACACCGGCGCGATCGCCTACCTGTCGGGCCGCCGCACCTTCGACGTGGTCGGCCTCACCACCGAGGGCGAGGCGCCCTACTGGGCCGCCGGGCCGGGCTCGCGCTTCGAGCACTGGGAGCGCCTCCACCGGCGCGGCGGGCTCCTGCCGAGCTACCTGTTCGTCTACCGCCAATGGATGGCGATGCCCGCGGTGTACGGCGACTACCTCACCGAGGCGACCGTCGTCGATCAGAGCATCCTCGGCGGCCGCACCATGACCGCGATGGTCGCCGACTACGACCTCCTCGGCTCGGGCGAGCTACCGTTCAGCCGCCCGGGCACGCCGCTCGGCAGCCTCGACGTCTCCGATCTCGAATCGGAGCGCGAGCACGGCTACCAAGTCGGCGACGCCCGCAGCCACTGGAACGTCGCGACGCTCGGCGAGTCCGACGACGGCCGGCCCATCGCCGACGGCGGCCGCATCGAGCGCGCCGACGACCGCTTCTACCTCGGCGAGCACCGCCCGCTGCAGCTCGTCCTGCGCGTCATCGCCCCAGCCCCGCTCGAGGTATGGACCGACGCCATCCGCGCCGGCGAGACCAAACCGCTCGCCGCCACCGCCAGCTGGCAAGAGGTCGCCATCGATCTGCCGAACGGCGCCGACTGGATCACCGTCCGCTGCAGCGAGCCCAAACGCTTCACCAGCTACCACTACTGGTGGTTCGCCAAGCCTTGATCAACTCACCGGCACGCCGAGGAACTCGGCGATCTCGGCGGCGCGGGCGCGCAGCCACGGGACCTCGCTCGAAAACGAGGTGCGGGTGTAGTCGTGGAGCAGGCGGATCGGCGGGCCGTCGACGTCGAGGTCGAGGTAGGCGTGGCGCGCGCCGACTTGCACGATGACCGCGCGGGCGCAGGGCTCGCTCCGGCGCTGCGTGCCGAACAACGTGCGGGCGACGTGGTCGACCGGGCCGCCTCGGCGCAGGGTCGTCGTGCGTCGCGACGGCATGCGGCCGAGGACGATGCCGGCGATCGCCAGCGCGGCGATCGGCACGATGCCGTCGACGAACTTCGCCTTCGGGCTGAGCGCGCCGCCGACGACCCCGCCGAGCGCGAGCAGCAGGAACGCCACGGCCATTGCGCTGATGAAGTGGGTCCCCTGCTCGACGGTCATCACCGCGCCGTCGACCTGAATGCGCGTCACGGCGGGATGGTGATGCTGATGCGCGCGGTCTCGCCGTCCTTCACCGTGCCGCCGCCGCCGACGGTCTTGCCGTCCGCGGTCTTGCAGATCACCGACACCGGCCCGGCGTTCACGCTCACGCCCGCGACCGGCGTGGGGCCGACGTTCTTGCCGTTCACGATGGTCGACGCGCAGTAGCCGCCGCGCGAGTTCACGTTCACCATGCCGTGGCCGCCCGAGGGCGGCGGCGCCGCCGACCCCGCGGAAGATGCGCTGTCCGAGGTCTTGAGCGCCGTCGGCTCGCCCTTGCGCAGGTGGATGTCGATGGTCTTGGTCTCGCCCTTCTTGGCGGTCCACTTCACCACCTCGGGCAGGTGCCCGGGCGCGGAGAACACCACCTTGTGATCGCCCGCCGACATCTCCTCCATGCGCGACCCTTTCTTCCAGCCGCCGGCCGGCGCGGTGGTGGTCTTGTCGTCGAGCACCATGATCGCGTCCTTCGGATCGACGTCGAACACCAGCGTCACCGTGCCCTTCATCAGCTTCACGGTGATCGCTTGCTCGAGCTGGCCGTCGCTGAAGGTGACCTTCTGGACGGCGTCCTCGTAGCCCTCCTTGGAGACCTTCACCTCGAGCTCCATGTCGAGCGGCAGCTTCTCGGCCACGAGCGGGGTCTTCTGGCCCTGCAGCTCGCCGGCGACGCGCACGTACGCTCCCGGCGGGTCGGTCTTCACGCTCAGCTTGCCGCGCTTCGCCTCGGGCTCGGGCGCGCTCGTCGGTCCGGGCGCGGCGGCCGCGGCCTGCTGCGCCTGCGACAGCTTCATCGCCACGAAGCCGCCCACGCCGATGAGCGCCACCAGCACCGTGGCCATCATCAGGTACATGCGCGTCTGGCGCTTCTTGATCTCGCTGAGCGCCTGGATGTCCGTCTGAGTGATGGTCGCGGCGCCGACGGTGACGCCCGTCTCCTTCATCCAGTCGCCGGGCTCGCTGTGCTGGGTGGCGATGACGTCGGCGAGCTGCTTCACGTCCTGGAGGACGGTCTTCTGCTGGGCGATCTTGTCCTCGAAGAGGTAGTTCATCCAGGTCGACAGGCTCACCGTCGACGCGGCGATCTTCTCCTCGCGGATGAAGCGCTCGAGATCGGCCTGCATGTCGCGCGCGCTCTGGTAGCGCTTGTCGGCCTCCTTCTCGAGCGCGCGCATGACGATCGCCTCGAGCTGCGGCGGATAGCCCGGGCGCACCTGGGTCGGCCGCGGGTACTCGCGGTCGCAGATGAGCCGCAGCGTCTCGTAGTCGCTCTTGGCCTTGAACAGGCGGCGGCCGGTGGTCAGCTCGAACAGCATGATTCCGGCGGCGAAGATGTCGCTGCGGTGATCGATCGGCTCGCCGCGAGCCTGCTCGGGCGACATGTACGGCACCTTGCCCTTGAGCTGGCCGGCGCCGGTCTTCTCGCCGACCGCCGCGCGCTCGCTCTTGGCGATGCCGAAATCGACGATCTTCACGTCGCCGGTGAAGGTGATGAGGCAGTTCTGCGGCGAGACGTCGCGGTGGACGATGTTGAGCGGCGCGCCGTCGAGCCCGCGCTTCTCGTGCGCGTAGGACAGGCCAGCGCACATGCCGCTGATGATGGTGAGGGTGTGCTCGAGCGGGAACTCGTTCACCTCGCGCTTCTTCATCGCCCGGACGATGGAGCGGATGTCCTCGCCGTTGATGTACTCCATCGCGATGAAGTAGGTGCCCTCGTACTCGCCGACGTCGAACGTCTGGACGATGTTCTGGTGGTTGAGGGTCGCCGCGGTGCGCGCCTCGGCGAGGAGCATCTCGACGAAGTTCCGGTCGCGCGCGAGCTCGGGCAGGATGCGCTTGACGACGACGAGCTTCTCGAAGCCGGCGACGGCGCGCTGCAGCGCCAGGTACACCTTGGCCATGCCGCCCGAGGCGAGCTCGCGCAGGAGCGTGTACTTGCCGAACTGGCGCGGCAGCACCTCGCCGTCACCCGACGGCGGCGGGTTCGGCAGCGACGCGCGCGGCGGCGGGACCTCGCCGCCCGCGGCGGAGATACCGGGCGCGGAAATGCCGGGCGCGCCCGGAACGGAGCCGCGCACCGAAATCGGCCCTCCGTCCGGATTCGTCTTTGAGGAGTCGCTCGCCATTCTGTCGGCCGGCCCTCACCCGGTTTGGGACCGGCACCCCAACGGATGGCGCAGACTACGCACGAAAGACCAGCGAGATCAATGTAGGCCGCACCGTGCTCCCTTGCAAATGGCTTCCTCGCCGGGCGAAGCGCTTGTTCCTCCGCGGCGTCGAAAGTAGGCTCGGAGCATGCTCGGATTTCTTCGGCGGGCGGGCGTCTCTGCCGCGCTGGTGACGTGCCTGTGGGGGTGCACCACCTACCGCAGCGATCTCGAACGCGCGCGCGCGCACTACGCGGCCAACGAGTACGACAAGGCGCTCGCGCTGCTCGACGTGCTGGAGATCGACATCGACTCGCTGTCCGAGGCCGAACGGGCGCAGTACGCCTATTACCGCGGGATGAGCCATTTCCGGCTCGACCAGAAGCGCGACGCGCGCCATTGGCTAGGCAACGCCGCGGCGCGTGAGCTGGCCGCCCAGGGCTCGCTCTCACCCGACGAGAAGAAGCGCGTCGAGGAGACGCTCACCAAGCTGAACCCGTCCTACTGGGGCGAGGTGTCGACGCTCGACGAGCAGACCGGCGGGAGCGCCGGCGGCAAGCCGTGCAAGGTCGACCTCGACTGCATCCAGGGCGAGTTCTGCGACGGCGGCCAGTGCAAGAAGACCAGCGAGTCCCCAGCCGAGGAGCCGCCCGCCGACGCGCCGCCCCCGAAGAAGAAGCGCCCGCGCGACGAGGAATGAGACGAATCGTCGTCCCTGCGAAGGCGGGACTCAGAAACAGATTCGCCGCTCTTCCCTAGATTCCCGCTTTCGCGGGGAATGACGAAAGGGGTGTCTCGTGTAGCCCCAATCGTCGTCCGCGCGAAAGCGGGGACCCAGGAGCAGATTCGCTGCGTTCCCTGGAATTTCCCGCTTTCGCGGGAATGACGATTCCGTGCGCTAGGGCGCGCGGAGGCCGGCTTGCAGGTAGCCGTAGTGGAGCAGGCTCGGGTCGCCGCGGCCCGAGGCGACGAGGATGTTGCGCGCTCCCTCGCCGGTGATGAAGATGCCGTAGCCGCCCTCGAACACCACGCCGCGCCACGGCTCGTAGGCGATGCGCGCGTCGACCTCGTGGCCGAGCACGTGCGAGGTGTTGTTCGGATCGGCGCCGACGGCGACGAGGCCGCCGCTGCTCCAGCGATCGTTCGGCTGCGCCAGGCCGGCGAAGGCGTAGCGCGCCGACAGATCGAGGTCGTCGCGCGGGCGGGCGCCGAACGAGCCCGCGCCCTCGATCAGGTTCGACCAGGCGTAGAGGTCCATCGCGCCGTGGTGGCGGTGCACGTCGGCGAGGATCGGGTCGAAGCGCATGAGCTTGTCGCCGCGGCCGTTCGAGTCGTCGCCGCTGGCGTAGGCGCCCGACACGCCGAAGCGGAGGTCGCCGGGGAGCGCGGTCTGCCAGTCGAAGCGCGCCGCCGCCGCGAACGCCGAAATGCCGCGGTTCGTGCCGAAGCCGGCCACGCGCCCGAGCTGGTAGGCGCCCTCCGCCGAGTACGACACGCCGCGGTAATCGCCGAAGACGCGCAGATCCACGGTGTAGGTGTCGGCGCGCGCGAGCTCGATCGGGATCGGGTCGCGGGCGATGCGCGCGAGGCCGCCGACCTCGAACTGGAACAGCGGCACGACGTGCCAGGCATTCTGCAAGCCGTAGAGCTGCGCGCCGGTGCCGGTGGTCGGGCTCGATCCGTCGGCCGGAGCGAGGCGCGCGTCGGGCGGCGAGATCGGGCCCGGCATCGCCAGCATCGCGGCGAACGCGTCGAGATCCGCCAGGCCGTCGCCGAAGTGGAAGCGCAGCCGCGCGGCGTCCAGCGGGGCGGCGCGCTGCCACCAGTCGCGCAGGCCGAGCAGGCGGCCCTCGCCCCAGAAGATCGGCTGGCGGCCGAAGCGGGCCTCCACCATCGGCTTGTTCTCGTCGTCGCGCACCTGGAGGTAGCCCTCGTAGGGCTCGAGCACGCCGCTGCCCGGGCGGGGCGCGTCGGGCGAGCTCCCCGGCAGCCAGCCGAGCACGCGCGCGTCCTGCAGCGTGAGCACGGCGCTCACCTTGCCGTACTGCACGCCGAGCCCGAGCCGCAGCCGCTCCGAGGCCAGCCACTCGTCGAGCGCGGGCGCGGCCACCGCCACCACGCCGGGCGCCGCCGAGGCGAACGCGTCCGACTGCACCGCGGTGCGATCGTAGACGTTGCCGCCGACGTCGACGGGCCGGCGCCGGTACTCGCCGCGGACGCGCACCTCGACGCTCGGGCGGAGCACCCAGTTGCCGACGTGGATGTCGTCGCCCCACGTCTCGGGCGGCGGCACCTGCGCGCCGGCGGTCGGCGACACCGCGAGGATGCCCAGCCAAGTCATTGCGCAAGCGAACGCGGTTCCCGGGCGCGACATCTCGCGCAGTGCTACCACGGTTCTCCCGCCGTGTGCGCGGCCTCTCACATGTCGAAGTCGCCGCCGGGCTTGGGCCGCGGCGGAGGTGGAGGC